>Ga0335397_10002225_pt1 | contig 26412 bp, 14 predicted proteins | sample MAT04_FD_205740 | JGI IMG/M metagenome (GOLD analysis project Ga0335397, IMG submission 205740) | Freshwater microbial communities from Lake Fryxell liftoff mats and glacier meltwater in Antarctica - MAT-04 (spades assembly) (version 2) ... | reverse complement strand
AGTGGCTGCCCGCGAATTCGTGAGCGAAGGCCACGAAGTGGCTGCCCGCGAATTCGTGAGCGAAGGCCACGAAGTGGCTGCCCGCGAATTCGTGAGCGAAGGCCACGAAGTGGCTGCCCGCGAATTCAGCAACGGCAGCCGAAGGCGATACGGCAAAATGGTGAGGGACTATGCGTTCACGACGATCCCATGGGTGCTTGCGATGATGGCCTGCGCTTCGTCCGAGGTCGTGCAGAGTGCAAGCGAATCGCGCTTGTATGTCGGGCCGCAGTTCGTCGTGCCGGGCGGCACGGCTGAGGCGGTGCTGGTCGACCCCGCGGGGCGCATCGAACGTGTCTTCGAGGTCGCGCCGGAGATGAACGAAGCGGCGCGCTGGCTACGCGTGCCGCTGCCGGGTGTGCTGGCACTGCCCGGCCTGGTCGATGCGCACCTGCACGTCACCTGGATCGGTCGCACGCGCGAGCAGCTCGATCTGCAGGGCGCGACCTCGCCGACCGCGGTGCGCGAGCGCTTGAACGACTTCGCGAGCGCGCACCCCGACATCGCGGTGATCGTCGGCCACGGCTGGGATCAGACGCTCTGGGGGAATGCGTTCCCGACCGCGGCGGACCTCGGCGAGCTCGCGCGACCGGTGATCCTGACGCGCGTCGATGGTCATGCGGTGTGGCTCAACGCGGCTGCCATGGCGCATGCGAAGGCCTTCTTCGATGCGCCGCCGGCGACGCCCGGGATGCACATCGAGGCATCCAACGGAAGCGCGACCGGGGTCGTCATCGACCCGGTGCAGGCGCTCTGGGATCTGGTCACACCAGCGCCTACCGACATCGAGCTTACGCGCTGGATCACGAACGGGCTCAGCGCGTGTGCCGAGGTCGGCCTGGTCGAGGTGCACGACATGGCGACGAGCCCGGCCGAGCTGGCGGTGATGCAGCGGCTCGCGAGCGCGGGTCGCTTGGCGGTGCGGGTGGTCGTGTACGTCGACGACTCCGATGCGTCGTTCGCATGGCTCGCGGCACATCCGGCAGGCGCGCCGCAGATCCTCGGACCCGACCTGCAGGTCGCGGGCATGAAGCTGTTCGCGGATGGCGCGCTCGGCAGTCGTGGCGCCGCATTGAAAGAAGACTACAGCGACATGCATGGGCATCGCGGCCTGCCGACTGGGCCCGAGGCGCTGAGGAAAAAAGCGATGCGAGCGGCGGAGCTCGGCTATCCGGTCGCGATCCACGCGATCGGCGACCTCGGCAACGAGCACGCGCTGGCCGCCATCGAAGGTGCCGAGAGTGTCACCCGCGGACCATCGGCGCGACCACTGGTGCATCGCATCGAGCATGCGCAGGTGCTCGATCTGAAGGACCTCGATCGCTTCGTCACGACCCGCGCGGTCGCCTCGATGCAGCCGACGCACGCGACCAGCGACATGCGTTGGGCCGAAGCGCGGGTCGGCCCCGAGCGCATCAAGGGCGCTTACGCCTGGAACACTATCCTGCATCGCGGGATCCCGTTGGCGTTTGGATCCGACGCCCCGGTCGAGAGCCAGGACCCGCTCGCCGGCTTGTTCGCAGCGGTGTTCCGACAGACCGCCAGCGGCGAGCCGCCCGGTGGCTGGCGCCCTTCCGAGGCGTTGTCGTTCGACGAAGCACTCGCCGGCTTCACCAGCGGGGCGGTCGCTGCCGCGCCAGGCGCTGGTCGCACCGGGCGCATCGAGGTCGGGGCGCCCTTCGCCGTCACGCTGCTGGATCAAGATGTGCGCCGCGATCCGCGACGTCTTGCCACCGCGAAGGTGGTCGCGATCGTGCGCGGCGATGCGCAGTGAGGCGTTCATGGTTGCTTGCCGAGATGTCTGACCCTGGGTAGGGTCGGTCATGCATTGGCACACAAAAGCGACAACGATTCTGGCGACTTCCTTTCTTGCTACCGCCTGCGGTGGGAAGGCTCCGTCGGCGCCTTTGGTGGCGCCGACGACTGCGGCACAGGGCGCCGTCGACGCGATGATCGCGCAGCCGGCCAAGCCGCCAGCCGATCCGGACGCGGTCGCGGCACCACCCGACGTTGCTCCGACCAGCGCGCCCGAGGTCGTCGCTGCTGCCGACGCGCAGCCCGCTGCGCTTGCCGACCCGCCGCTCGTCGAGAAGGCGATCGCGCTGCTCGTCCCTTTCGGTGAGGACTATCGCGCGGTCGCGTGCTGGGTCGTGCCCGCAGCGGGCGAGCCGTGGGCGCCGTCAGGCATGCCACGTTGGGAGTCGGATGCGTCATGCGTCGCGCTCATCGCCGTCGGTGACAAGGTGTTCGCGGAGGGTGGCAAGTCGGGCTCGGTGACGGGGATCGAAGGCGACAAGCTGCGGACTGATCTGGGCGGTCCCTTCCTGGTGATCGCGCCTGCCGGCGACCGACGCCTGGCGAGCATCTTCCCGGCGCGGTCGGGTCCGCTCGCGTCGCTCCTCACCGCGTCGTCCGCTCCGGCTGCCGCCGAGCCTGCGCCGTCCGATCCGACCGCCGATGTGCAGGGTGGCAGCGCTCCCGATGTCGCCGCCGCGCCGGCCGATACCGCCGCGCCCCTCGACGATGTCGCCCCAGCACCAGCCGATGTCGCTGTGACCGCGGATGGCGCGGCTGACGCGGCGGCCGCAGTTCCGGTCGCGCCAATCGCAGTGATGGTCGCGGGTCGTGCCGCGGCGTCGGCCGATCAGATCGCCGCAGTCACGCGCATGATCAAGCGTATCAACGGCAGCGATTACCCGCAGGCCGACATCAGCGTGGGCGACGCGATCGTCGCGGACCTCAACGGAGACGACAAGGTCGACGTGCTGGTGCTCGGGTCTTCGTTCGACGACATGGGCGAAGGGCACTCGTCCGGTGGTGGCGCGTTCATGGCGGACGGCCGCACACCGAACCGCTTCCTCGAGCTCGCGATCGAAGGGCAGATGACCTCGATCGACCTCATCGCTCTCAGCGACCTCGACGGCAATGGTCGCCGTGAGTTCCTGATCGAGATGCAGTGCCCAACCGGCACCGGCTACTACCTCGGTCAGCTCGGCGGAGAAGGCGGCGATGGCGCCAACATCAGCGGCCTCACGACGCTCGGCAGCGTCGAAGAGCAGGGCTTCATGGGCGCGGGGCTCGCGTCGTCCATCAAGCAGGCACTGCCCTATCGCAGCTTCGCCAACGCGAAGATCGAAGCGGTCGGCCTGGCCGCTTTCGCGGATCTCCTCGGCGTCGCCCTGGATGCGCCCGTCGCGACCCTCGCGAGCCGCTTCGGGCCTCCGTTTTCCGAGACCGCCGACGCGTGGAACACGGTCGGCACGGGCCTCTCTTTCAGCCTCGTCCCGACCGCTGATGGCAGTGGCAAGATTGTGCGCGGCGTCGACATCGATCGCGATGCGGCGCTGTCCGCGGTCGAGCGTTCGCAAGACGCAGTCGGCCTGCCGCTCTTGCTCGACATGACCCCCAAGGAGTTCGCCAATGCGCTGCGCCCGACACTCGGCAAGGTCCGACTCGCGAATGGTCCGGGCGTGAGCTACGACGGCACGCTGCCCGACGGTCGCGGCCTCCTGCTCACGTTTGCATGCGCCAGCGAGACGGCCGCTTGCAACAGCGTACGGGCCGCCACCTACGTGCCGCGCAAGGGCCTCACCGCCCGACTGTCGGTGCTCGGCCTGACGCGTCGCTCGGTCCAGGCCGACCTCGAGAAGCTCTTCGGGGCGCACGAGGTCGCAGCCGGCGCGGCCCCCGGCAGCGCCAGCTTCGCGGGCGGCAAGGTCAGCGCGACCTATACCGATGGCACGCTGAAGTCGCTGACCGTCAGCAGGGACGGCGTCGCGGCGATCAAGAAGCCGGGCTTCTTCGCTGACGTCGGCCAGCCGGAGGCCGTCTTCATTGCGCGCTGGGGCCAGCCCGATGACACTGGCGGGGCCGCCAACGCCAATAGGACCTGGTATGTGCCGGGTCGCGGCGCGGCACTCTTCACGGTGGCACTCGGCTGCAGCGACACCGCCTGCGACGTGATGACCGTCACGTTCGAGTGATCAGATCCTTGGCCTGCTCGCTGATCAGACCGGACAGCTCGCCACGGCCTTCGGCCTGCTCGCTGATCAGACCTTGGGCTGCGTCCCCGCGATCGCGCTGGTGAGGCTGCTCGCCAGCGCGTCGAGGCGGATCGGCACCGCGCTCACATTCCAGATCTCGCTGGCATATTGCGCGATGGTGCGGTCGCTCGAGAAGCGGCCGGACGCGGCCAGGTTGTGCACGACCTTGCGCGCCCAGCCGGTGCGGTCGCGCCATGCGGCGGTGACATGCTCGTGGCAGGCGACGTACGACTCGAAGTCGGCGCACGTGAGGTAGGGGTCGTCGAAGCGCAGCGAGTGGGCGACCGACGCGAAGCGATCAGGCTCGTCGGGGCTCAAGAAGCCGGACTCGAGCAGCTCGATCACATCATCGAGTCGTTCGCTGGCGGCGATGTACCGGCCTGGATCATAGCTCGGCTTGAGCGCGCTGACCTGGGCTGCGTCGAGGCCGAACAGGAAGAAGTTTTCGGCGCCGACCGCCTCGCGAATCTCCACATTGGCACCGTCGAGAGTGCCAACTGTCAATGCGCCATTCATCGTGAATTTCATATTGCCAGTGCCAGATGCCTCCTTGCCGGCCAGCGATATCTGCTCTGACACATCGGCGGCGGGCATGATCTTCTCGGCCAATGACACGCTGTAGTTCGCGAGGAATACGACCTTCAGGCGACCGCGCATGACCGGGTCGCGATTGACGATCTGCGCGATGTCGTTGATCAGCTTGATGTGCAATTTAGCGGTGACGTATCCGGGCGCCGCTTTGCCACCGAAGATGAATGTGCGTGGCACATAGTCGGCGTCCGGCTCACGCCGTATCTGGCGGTATAGCGCCAGGATGTGCAGCGCGTTCATCAGCTGGCGCTTGTATTCGTGTAGGCGCTTGACCTGCACATCGAAGATTGAGTCGGGGTCGAGTTCGAGCTGATGGCGCACGCGCACGAGGGTCGCGAGGTCGACCTTGTTGGCGCGCTTTATCGCGAACAGGTCGTCGTGGAACTCGCTGTCGTCGGCGTAGACCGCGAGCTTCTCGAGCTGGTCGAGGTCGTGCGCCCAGCCGTCGCCGATGCGCCGGGTGATCGCCTGCGCCAGCCGCGGATTCGCGAGCAGCAGCCAGCGGCGCGGGGTGACACCATTGGTCTTGTTGTTGAAACGCTCGGGCCAGAGCGCCGCGAAGTCGGGCATGAGCTGGGTCTTGATGAGCTGCGAGTGCAGCGCTGCGACGCCGTTGACCGAGTGCGACCCGACGACCGCGAGGTTCGCCATGCGCACCTGCTTGACGGGGCCTTCTTCGATGATCGACATGCGCCGCCGTCGCTCGCTGTCACCCGGCGCGAACACGTGCACGTCGTTCAAGAAGCGCTGGTTTATCTCGTAGATGATCTGCAGGTGGCGCGGCAGGAGCCGCTCGAACAGGGGCACCGGCCAGCGCTCGAGCGCTTCGCTCAAGAGGGTGTGGTTGGTGTAGCCGATGGTCTTGCAGGTGATGGCCCATGCCTCATCCCAGGGCATGCCCTCGAGGTCGACGAACACGCGCATCAGCTCGGCGACGGTGATCGCCGGGTGCGTGTCGTTCAACTGGATGGCGACCTTGTCGGGGAACGCGCTGAGGTCGCGGTGGCCCTTCTTGTAGCGGCGCAGGATGTCGGAGAGCGAGCAGGCGACGAAGAAGTACTGCTGCTTCAGCCGCAGCTCGCGACCCTCCGGGGTGTCATCCTTCGGGTAGAGGACCTTCGAGATCGCCTCCGACAGCGACTTCTCTTCGACCGCGCGACGGTAGTCGCCGTCGTTGAAGACCTGCAGATCGAAGTCGTTCGAGGCGCGCGCGGACCAGAGGCGAAGCGTGTTGCAAGTGTCGTTGCCGAAGCCCGCGACCGGCGTGTCGAACGGGACGCCGAGCACGGTCGAGCCACCCTGCCAGCTCACGTGCAGCTTGCCGTCGTCGGTGCGCACCTCGGTGACGTTGCCGTAGAAGCGCACGGCCACTGTGCACTCGTGACGCGCGAGCTCCCACGGGGTGCCGAACGGGGCCCAGGCGTCGGGATGCTCGACTTGGCGGCCGTCTTTGATCTCTTGCTCGAAGATCCCGAACTCGTAGCGGATTCCGTAGCCGTAGCCGGGCAGCGCGAGGGTCGCGAGCGAGTCGAGGAAGCAGGCCGCGAGGCGTCCGAGGCCGCCGTTGCCGAGACCTGGGTCGTGCTCGGTCTCGAGCACGTCGGTGAGGTTGATGTCGTAGTGCTCCAGGCTCGCTCGGGCGGTCTCGTAGAGGCCGAGGTTGACGAGGTTCATCGCGAGCAGCCGGCCGAGCAGGAACTCCGCCGAGAGGTAGTAGACGCGCTTGGCGTCGGCCTCGTAGTAGGCGCGCTGGGTCGCAATCCAGCGGTAGACGAGGCGGTCGCGGACCGCGTGCGACATCGCCTCGTAGAGGTCGCGATGGGTCGCGTTGCGGAGGTCTTTCGAGCACGTGTACATGAGGTGGTCGAGCACGGCCCGTTCGAGCGTGACCGGGTCCATGCCGGTGCGGTCGTCCTCGACCATGACCTGACTCTGCGGCGATGGGTCTTGTGATTGCGTCATGCCGGCGAATCTATCACCGCAGTCACAGTCGCGCATCCGGGCCCAGGCGGCTGCGGCTGCCGTAGCCTACTTGGAGGCGATGCGGGCGCGTGGCCCCTTGCCCGCGAGCACGTCGAAGAAGGCCTGGGTGCGCGACCACGCCAGCGCATGGTGCACGCGCCACACCAGCAGCGGGTGGCTGCGGTCCTGGTTGTCGAACATCTCCATGATCGACACGAAGATGTCGCCGTCACGCAGGGCCTCGGCGTCGTTGGCCTGGTCGACGAAGGCCGCGACGTCCAGCTCGTCGGCGATCTTGGCGGTGCCGCCGGCGAGCATCATGTGTGTGCGCACGTGCGTCGTCAGCGATCCGGTGGCGACCAGCTCGCCGCGGTCGGCCGAAAGCTCTGACATCTGGTACCACTTGAAGAGCAGCATCTTGACCGGCCCGAGCGCGAGGTTCGCGAGCCCCGCCAGGTTCAGCACCTTGAGCGCGCCATTGGCGAGCAAAACCGCGAGCGTTCGGAACAGCACATGCCCGAGCTTCACGTGCGCGAGCTCATGCCCGAGCACACCGACCAGGCCACGGTCATCGAGCATGTCGACGAGCGCGGTGGTGATGCCGACGATCGGCTGGCCGGCCCCGGTCGTGTACGCGTTGACGTGTGGCGACTGCACGATGAAGAGGGGCGGCGGGTCGACATCGAGGCGCCCGGCAGCCTCGAGATACAGGCGATGGAGGCGCGGTGCTTGCCTGGGCGACACCTTGAGCGAGCTCGCGGTGTGGCGGAACAGGTGCATGCGATCGAAGGTGGAGCCGAGCACCTTCGACAAGATCTCCTCGACGTAGGGGATCGCCTTGAACTTGGCGAGCGCCTCGCGATCCCAAGGGTGCGCGATGTCGGCGCTGTCGAGATCGGTGAGCGGCTCACCGGAGACGCGCAACAGCTTCTCCTTGCACGACCCGCACACGACCTTCGTGAGGTCGAGGAGGGCTTTGTCGATCGGGAAGCGGTTCGCGGCGCTGCAAAAGCGGCAGCTCACGGTGGCGATGTTGGAGTCGTTGGCCATGCTCTGACGATAGCCGACAAACCCAGGGCGCGTCTCGCCGATGCTGACAGCGCTCTTGCGAACGTGGCAGAAACTCTGGGTCCGCATGCGGGTGCACGCCCGGAGGTCTCGATGGCGACGCTGGAGCAACGCATTGTCGGCCTGCGCAAAGAGCGCACGCACGCCTCGATGCAGTGGAGCGACAACAGCTTCAAGAACCCGACCGGCTTCGGCCCGAAGCTCGACGGTGCACTGCCGGTGCTCGGTGAGTTCATGTTCCGGCGTGGTGATCGGACGCCCGCGGGACCACTTCCGCTGGAACGTCCGCTCGAGACCTGGGCGACGCATGTCCAGACCGGGATGCGCGTGACCTGGCTCGGCCACAGCACCGTGTTGCTCGAGCTCGATGGGCGCCGCGTGCTGACCGATCCCGTCTTCGGCAAGCGCGCGTCACCGCTCGCGTTCGCGGGCCCCAAGCGCTTCCATCCGGTGCCGGTCGAGCTGTCGGAGCTGCCGCCGATCGACGCGGTCCTGCTCTCGCACGACCACTACGATCACCTGTGTGCATGGACGATGAAGCAGCTCGCCAAGCTGCGCGTGCCGATGGTCACAGCGCTCGGGGTCGGTGCCCACCTCGAGCGCATGGGCGTCGACCCGAGCCTCATCAGCGAGCTCGACTGGGGCGAGGCGGTCGAGGTCGGCGGCGTGCGCTTCACCGCGACCCCGTGCCAGCACTTCTCGGGCCGCGGCCTGTCCGATCGCAACCACACCTTGTGGGCCTCGTGGGTCATCCAGTCCGAGCGCCGCAAGGTCTTCTTCTCGGGCGACACCGGCCTCACGCCGCAGTACCTCGAGACCGGCGCGAAGTACGGACCGTTCGACCTCGTGATGCTCGAGATCGGCGCCTACCACCCGGCCTGGGGCACCATCCACCTCGGTCCCGAGAACGCGCTGACCGCGTTCAAAATGCTGGGCGGCGGCACGCTCCTGCCGGTGCACTGGGGCACGTTCAACCTCGCGCTGCACGACTGGAACGAGCCGGCCGAGACGCTACTCCGGCTCGCTGCGGAAGGTGGTCAGCGCGTCCTGACCCCGCGCCTTGGCGCCGCGTTCGAGCCCGAGCAGATCGAGGTCGCGTTGCCGTGGTGGCGCGAGGTCGCGCCCGCGGCCCGCTGTCGCATGCGGCGCCCGACTCAGGCGGTGGCGGCACTCTCGCCCGGGACATCCTCGTAGAGGCGCGCGAGCTGCTCTTCGTGCTTGCGCGCGTCGGCGTAGCCGAGTGACTCGAGGGCGCCGGTGTATTCACGATCGAAGTAGAGGTACGACAGCAGATCAGCTTCGAGGTCGTCGGTGTACGCGAGCACCCGGTCCAGCATGAAGCGCACGGCGCGTGAGGCATTGGGCGGGCGCGCGCGATAAATGCGACCGGCCAGCTCGCCGAGGTCTTCACTCGGGCGCAGGTGCACGATGTCGACCTTGCGCAGGCCGAGGCCGTCGCGCGCTTCGTCGGCGAAGGTCGGGCCGAAGCGATCGACGCCCCAGTCGACGACGTGGTTGCGATACTCGGCACTCCACAAGTCGCGTTCGATCGGGTCGAGCATCAGCGCGTTCAACATCTTGCCGGCGAGGAAGAACAGGCTCGGGCGCTTGGGTGGGCCGCTCGGCTCGTCGCCGCGGCGGGCCTGCCCGGGTCGCCTCAAGGCTTCTTCTTCGCGGTCCTGCTTGACGCCGACGATGAGCGCGCGCCTGACCCCCGACGCGAGCACGGGGCGCAGCGGCGTGTTCTGCCTGAGGCCGCCGTCGACGTGATAGCGGCCGTTGATCTCGACCGCGGGAAAGACGAACGGGATGGCCGCCGAGGCGCGGCAGTGCAGGCCGCTGACCTGCGTTCGATAGACGCGCGAGCCACGCACGTCGGCTATCGGCAGCCCGTCTCGGCTGTCGACGAACAGCGCGTTGAAGCCGGTCGCGACCTCGGTCGCGGCGACGATGAAGGCGCGCGTCTCGCCTGAGCCGATAGCCTTCCGCAATGCTGGCCCGGGAAAGCGGCGCGCGACCAGGCCGTGAAAGGGGGAGGGGTCGAGCAACGCGAAGCTCGAGCTGGCGGCCGACAACATCAGGTCGCGCAGCACCTTGCCGGCCTTGATGCGATAGACGTCCTCGACCTTCATGTGCTGCCAGATGTCGCACAGCTCGGTCAGGCCGCGTGCATCGCGCGCCGCCGCGAAGACCCCGTTGAGCGCGCCGACGCTGGTGCCCGAGATGACATCTGGCCAGGTCGGGCGGCCGAGGCGACGGGCCAGGTCGACCAAGACGAAGCGCAAGACACCTGCTTCGTAAGCACCGCGTGCGGCACCACCGGACAACACCAAGCCGAGTGATGGGCTCATCATCGAACGACCTTCGTCGAGGCTCGGGGTGGCGTCAACCAGCACGGGAGCTGCAACGATCGCGGACTTCTGACATGCTGCGGCCGTTCATGGGTGGCGGCAAAGCGGCCCCTCGCGAGCAGACCGTCTGACAGGGGTAGGACATGCGATACGGCTGGGCTTGTGCACTGGTGGCCTTCATCGGCTGTGGCGAGGACAACACCACCGGCACGCCCGGCGACGCCGCCGTGCTGCCGGATGGCGATGCGACCTCGATCTTCGAGGTGGTCGACAGCGACACCGCCAGCGACACGGCGCCCGACACCGCGCTGCCCGACAACAGCGAGCCCGAGACGATCGTCTTCGACACGGGGCCCGACACCAGCACCGTCGATGTCGCGCCCGATGTGCTGCAGCCCGGCGAGTTCGGCGCGCCGTGCGTCGCGAACAACAACTGCAACTCGGGCTACTGCGTCGAGGGTCCCGACGGCTACGTGTGCACGCGCCTGTGCAGCGAGGTGTGCCCGCCCGAGTGGGACTGCAAGGGCGTCGCCGGCGAGAGCGACGTGACATTTCTGTGCATCCCGCGCACCGACAAGCTGTGCGCCCCGTGCCGCGATGACCTGCAGTGCAACGGCGGCTCGTGCATGGCGATCGAGGGCGAGCTCCGCTGCGCCAACGCGTGCGACCGCGCAGAGGACTGCCCGAGCGGCTTCGACTGCGCAGCCGGCGACGACGGCCAGCGCTGCGTGCCGAGCACCGGCAGCTGCACCTGCTACAGCGAGTATGACGGCGGCCTGCGCACCTGCCGCAATGAGAACAGCTTCGGTTCCTGCTACGGCATCGAGACGTGCAACCAGGCGACGGGCTGGGGCACGTGCGACGCGAAGACGCCCGCGGTCGAGGTGTGCAACGGCAAGGACGACGACTGCGACGCGTTCCTCGACGAGGACATCGCGCAGGTCGGGACCTCATGCCAGGTGAGCGTTGGCGGCGTAGGCTCATGCCAGGGCCTGACCATCTGTGCGGGTGCCGGCGGCCTCCAGTGCCAGGGCCCGACGCCCACACCAGAGACGTGTGACTTCGAGGACGACGACTGCGATGGCCTGGTCGACGAGGACTTCAAGACCGGCGACGCGTACGCGCGCTTCGAGCACTGCGGGACGTGCGGTCGCAGCTGCGCGGTAGGCTTCCCGAACGCGGCCCAGACCACCTGCCAGATCGAGCAGGGCGTCGCTCAGTGCGTCGTCGTGAGCTGTGACCCAGGCTACATAAAGCAGAACGATTTCCAGTGTATCCCTGACATCGTCAACCTGTGCGAGCCCTGCTCGGAGAACGCGAATTGTCTGGGCCAGAACTCGGCCTGCGTCACGCTCAGCGATGGCGACTTCTGCGCCAAGGCGTGCAGCGACAGCGACCCGACGCTGGGCGGTTGCCCGGTCGGATTCTCGTGCCAGACCGTCGCCGGCGTCGCCCAGAAGCAGTGCCTGCCGACGACCGGTGTCTGCTCGTGCGGGCCCGCGACGCTGGGCCTGTCGCGCGCGTGCAGTGTCACCGTGTCGCCCAATGGCCAGCCCAGCACGACGTGCGCCGGCTCGGAGACATGCGGCGGCGCGGGCTGGGGCTCGTGCGTGTTGCCGGTCGAGACGTGCAACAGCTTCGATGACGACTGCGATGGCGTGGTCGACGACGGGTTCAAGAACGCCGCTGGCAAGTATGACCGGGTCGCCAACTGCGGCTCGTGCGGGATCTCGTGTCTCGCGCTGACGTTCGCGAACGCCGACCCGATCTGCGACGCGAGCGGCAGTGGCGCCCCGCAGTGCGGCTTCCAGTGCAAGGCCGGCTTCGTCGATGTCGATGGCCTGCCAGGCTGCGAGTGCAAGCCGACCAGCACCACCGACCTGCCCGATCCCGACGGCATCGACGCCAACTGCGACGGCATCGACGGCGAGCTCGGCAAGTCGGTGTTCGTCGCCAAGACTGGTGACGACACGGGTCTTGGGACGATCGATGATCCGCTCCGCACGATCCAGGCCGGCATCGCCAAGGCCGCGGGACAGGCCAAGCGCGACGTGCTGGTCGCGACCGGCGTCTACGTCGAGTCGATTGCGCTCGCCAACAAGGTCAATATCTACGGCGGCTACTCGCCCGACTTCGGTCAGCGCGACCGCTTCACCCACGAGAGCGCCATCCTCGGCGTCGACCCGAGCGACAGCCTGCGTGGCGCGGTCAACGCCATCTCGATCGGCAACGGCGCGGCCAACGCGGTCGTGTTCGATGGCTTCTCGGTCTTCGGCGCCGACAACGCCCAGCCCGGCGGCAACTCGTACGCGGTCTATCTGCGCGAGGTCGGCGCCAACCTCACCGTGTCGAACAACGCGATCGTCGCCGGCAACGGCGGCAGCGGATCGGCCGGCGCGAAGGGCACGGACGGCGCGCGTGGCGTCGCTGGCGTGGGCGGCACGCCGGCCTTGTGGACGGCCGCGACCGGCGTGTGCGGGGCCAGCGACGAAGCACCGGGTGGCGCCGCGGGCGCACGCACCTGCGGCGGTCTCGATGTGTCGGGTGGCGGCGGCGGCAAGCGCGTGTGCCCCGAGACGACCGCGCCCGTATTGACCCAGCCCCAGACCCACGGCCTCGAAGAGTATGGCTCCGATGGCTACCACGGCGGCCCGACCGGCGGCGCTGGGGGCGACGCCGGATGGCATCAGCGCGTTGGTGCCACCCCGACCTGCAGCCCGACCGGCGCACCCAACGGCCACAACTCGTTCGGCTTCGACGGCGGCGTCGGCGACCCCGGCGACGACGGCAGCGCGGCCGCGGCGTGCAACGTGACGTCGGGTTCGATCGATGGCAGCGGCCAGTGGGTCGGCTCGGCACCGGGTGTCGCGGGCGACGCGGGTCACGGTGCGGGCGGCGGTGGTGGCGGCGCGGGCGGCGGTGTCGACGTGCACGACTGCAGCTATCGCGTGCCGGTCGGCGGCTCGGGTGGCGGCGGCGGCTCGGGTGGCTGCGGCGGCATGCGCGGCCAGGGTGGCACCAGCGGCGGCGGCAGCTTCGCGATCTTCCTCGCGTACGGCGCGGCGCCAAGCGGGCTACCGACCATCGTCGGCAACGCGCTCGTGCGTGGTCGCGGTGGCGCCGGTGGCCCGGGCGGCGCCGGCGGCGTCGGTGGGCCCGAGGGCCTCGGCGGCGAGGGCGGACCCTCGCGCCGCGGTGAAGAGCCCGGCCAGTCCTACCCGTTCAACTGCTGCGTGTCGGCCGGCGGCGACGGCGGTCCGGGTGGCCCGGGTGGTCACGGCGCGGGTGGTGGCGGCGGCTGCGGTGGACCCGCTTACGGGATCTACCTCGGGCCTGCCGCCCTCGGCCTGCCGCGTGCGTCACTCAACGGCAACACCTTGCCGAACAGCGGCGCGGGTGGAACTGCCGGCGCTGGCGGCACCAGCCTCGGCAACTCGGGCCCAGGCGGCAGCGTCGGGACCAACGCAGCGACGAACTACTGATCAGCGCTTGCCGATCGGGATCCCAAGTGGCGGAGAGAAGGCCCAAATGCGTGTAATTCTTGTCCCTCTGATGATGGCGCTGTCCTTGGCCTTTGGTTGCGAGCCCGACCCGGGCACGCCGGGCGACCACTGGGAGCACGTCTTCGCCGACCTGCCGGGCGCGCTGCTCGGCGTCTGGGGCTCGAGCGCGAGCGACGTGTTCGCGGTCGGCGCCGACGTCGGCGATGGCCCGTGGGTGCTCCACTGGGATGGCACCGCCTGGAAGCGCCTCGCGACCGGCGCGACCGGCGGCCTCTGGTGGGTGTCCGGCACCAGCTCGACCGCGCGCGTCTGGATGTCGGGCGAGGCCGGCCTGGTGCTGCGCTACGACCGCGCGAGCGGCAAGTTCGCCAAAGTCTCGGGCGTGCCCGCGAACGTCACGGTGTTCGGCATTTTCGAGACCGGTGGCGAGGTGTGGGCCGTCGGCGGCGAGACCAGCGGCTCGGTCGGCCATGCCTACAAGCTGGCAGGTGACGCGTTCGTCGAAGAGGCCGTGCCCGCCGAAGCGACGGCGAACGGCCAGCTCTTCAAGGTATGGGGGCGCTCGCCGACCGACCTGTGGATTGTCGGCCTCGGCGACAAGATGCTGCATCGCGACGCGAGCGGCTGGACCGCTATCGACACCCCGGCGGGCCGCCGCCTCTTCACGATGCACGGCAACAACACCAGCGCCATCGCGGTCGGCGGCTTCGCGACAGCGCTCGTGGTCGAGGCGACCGGCACCACCGTCGCGGACGTCACGCCACCGGGCATCAAGCAGCTCAACGGCGTGTGGGTCGAGCCCGATGGCGGGGTCGTCGCGGTCGGCGTCGAGGGCACAGTGATGGAGCGGCGCGGCTCGGTGTGGAGGTCGCCCTCTGGGCTGCCCGGCACGCTCGACGACTACCACGCGGTGTATGTCGATCCCGATGGCGGCGTGTGGGCCGTCGGCGGCTTCCTCGCGGTCGCGCCGCAGACCGAAGGCATGCTCTTGCACTACGGCGCCACGCTGCCCAACAACTACTGATTCGCTCGCGGGGCGCGCGGGGGCGTCGTCGCTCGCGCCTCGGCAGCCGATGAGGCTGGCCTCGGCGCGGCTCCTAGCCCGCGCGCGCCCCGCTTCGCGAATCGGTTTTTCGTCTTCGTGTGTGGGGCGCGCGGGGGCGTCGTCGCTCGCGCCCCGCTTCGCGAATCCGGTCGTCGTCTTCGTGTTTGGGGCGCGCGGGGGCGTCGTCGCTCGCGCCTCGGCAGCCGATGAGGCTGGCCTCGGCGCGGCTCCTAGCCCGCGCGCGCCCCGCTTCGCGCCTCGGCAGCCGATGAGGCTGGCCTCGGCGCGGCTCCTAGCCCGCGCGCGCCCCGCTTCGCGCCTCGGCAGCCGATGAGGCTGGCCTCGGCGCGGCTCCTAGCCCGCGTGCGCCCCGCTTCGCGAATCGGTTTTTCGTCTTCGTGAGTGCGGCGCTGCTGGGCGGTTTCGCGGTGTGGCTACGCTCCGCTGCGAATGCTTTTGTAGCGGCCGAGCTTGCTCGGCCGAGCGTTGACCACGAATTCCGAGTGCGAAGCCAGGGGCAAATTGGCCACACCTTCGAGCTTGCATACGGTGCCGTATGGATCGCTGGTTCAGCGACGATGCGTCGAGGTCAGCGCGCTTCGAACACGAAGGTCGTCGAGGCGCCCGCGCCCGACGTCACGCAGATCCCGTTCGAACTCGTGAGCGAGAGGCGGCCCGCGGCAAGCGTGATGGTCGCGTCGTAGGTCGCGGCGCGGTCGGCCAGCGCGCACGCGGCGTCCTGCCCGCCGAAGGTGCAGGCTGCGGGCGTGCAAGCGATGATGCCCTGCGACACGACCGCCCACTGGCTGCCCGACTTCGTGACCAGCGTACCGCGCTCCTCCTCGGTGCAGGCGTCGGTCTCGTTGGTGGTCGTCAGCGCGCAGCCGGTGCCGCTGGTCGACAGCACGGCGGTCGTGCGGTCGATGACCCGGAACCAGTCGGCGGTGATGTCGTTGTCACCGCAGAGCACATTCTGCAGGTTCCAGGTGCCCGCGATTGGGCACGCCAGCGTGACCTCGGGTGAGGCGTCGACCTCCGCGACCTCCGCCGACGCGATGGTCTCGACGTCGCTGCGCGCGACCTCGTCGTCGCCGCAGGCGGTGGAGGTGAAGACGAGCACAGCGAGGAGACGGGGCAGGCTACGCATGGGTGAACGTGTATCCGAGCCCATGCGTAGCCGCAATCTGATCAGGGGTTGATCGGCAAAAGCGAGTTGAAGATCGTGAACCACGTGTTCGGCGTGCGGGTCGCGAACGCGTTGACCTCGAAGTCGTGGCCGCTCGACGTCGCACCCGACACCTCGAACCAGGCGTCGCCGCCGGCGTTGGCCGCGTACTCCTGGTACTGCCCGCCGCTGTTGTTGGTGAAGGTCGTATACATCGCCATGCAGAAGGAGGCCCCGCACCACATCCCGCCGTCGCGGTTGGCGTTGATGGTCGAGTAGTTCAGGTCGAGGTAGCTGTTGCCGTTGGCGCTGCCACCCATGCCCGTCCCGCCCGACTTGCCGGTGGCCGTCGACCATTGCGCAGCGACGCCGCTCGCCTGGCCGGCCGCGAAGCCGCCGGTGCCGTTGCGCAGCGCCTTGAAGCCCGGGATCTGCGCGTACGAGTTCTGGAAGACGTTCACGCCGAGCTGGCCGCTGTCGGTCGACATCGCATAGTCGTTCGGGTCGCTGGACGGCGTGTAGTTCTGGGTGCCGATGCGGTAGAAGTCGCTCGACGTCGCGTCGAGGAAGCTGCCGTTGCCGATCCGGAAGCCGTCGAAGCCGGCGTTCACCGACTGCGCGTCGGGGCCATACATGAAGCTGCCGCCCATGATGCTGAAGCCGCTGCCGTAGGTGGTGCCGTTGACGCGCATGTCGGGGCCGCTCAGCGACGAGTTGCTGTTCACGCTGAAGCCGTCGTTGCCGCAGCCCGTCGCGCTCGCGTTCATGGTCCATGCGCTCGAGCCGTCCGAGATGTTGAAGCAGCTCTGCGTGCAGTCGGTCGCGGTGGCGCCCTGGGCGCGCAACATCGAGCCGAACTGGCTGTTGAAGCAGATGTCCGTCACCGCCAGGCCCCCACCCGCAGGCGTGCCGATGGCGTCGGCGTCGGTCGCGTCCATGGTCGCGCCGTCGTTGGTCGTGAACGCGCCGAGGCGGGCGCCGATCGACGTGGCGTTCACCGCATCCATGTACGAGCCATGGTGGGCGGTGAAGCCCTCGTTCGTGTCCGTCGCCGTGGCATCGGACGCGTAGACCGCCGACAGGTTGCTGGCCGCGTAGCCAGCGCGGCTGGTGACGTTCGCCTCGGAGCCAGCGGCGCTGATGAGCGAGCCGTTGTGCGCGTTGTAGCCGCCACCATTGGTGATGTTGGTCGCCGCCGAGTCGTCGGCCTGGATCGTCGAGCCGAAGTAGGCGTCGTAGGCGTTGTTGGTCGTGCCATCGACGCTCGAGCCGTTCGCTTGGATGAGCGACCCGATGCCGGCGCGGAAGCCTTCGGCGAACGGCTTGCGGAGCGGGTTGTCGACGGTCGCCTGACCGGCGTCGATGACGCCTGCCATGTACGTGTCGAAGGCCGCGCCGCCGTTGTTGCGGGCGAGCGGCTGCTGGCTCTCGTCATCGTAGTAGTGGGTGATGAGCGACGAGTTGTTGTGCGCCAGGAAGCCGCTGCCGCTGTTGTTGATCGCGTGCGCGCCCTGCGCCGTCATGACGCCGCCCTGGTAGTTGCCGTAGCCGTTGCCGCCGTTCAACTCGGCCAACGCCTGCCCGACGACCGTCGTATTGGTCGGGTCGCGCTTGAGACCGGCCGACAGCACGCCGCCCGTGTTCGTGTGGAAGCCGTCGTTGCCGCTGTTCGTCGAGCTGGCGCCGTCGGCGCTGATGGCCGAGCTCATCCACGAGCCGAAGCCCTGGTTGTCGTTGTCATCGGCCTTTGTGATGGTGCCGCTGGCGACGTGATAGTAGGCGTCGATCGACGAGTTCAATGAGGCGGCGAAGCCATTGAATCCGTTGTGGATCGCCTGCGCCGCGACCGCGCTCATCGCCGAGCCATTGCCCGCGCTGAAGCCACCGCCGGCGTTGTCATCGGCGACGGTCGACGTGACGACCATGTTGACGCCCGTGCCGACGACGGTCGGGCCGGCGTTCATCGCCGAGCCGAGCCCCGCGCTGAAGCCCGGCCCGCTGAGGTTGTGGCGCGCCTCGCTGCCCTGCACGTTCATCGCCGAGCCGAGGAAGGCGGAGTAGCCGGTCTGCTGCTTGGCCACGGTCCCTAGCAGGCTCTTGCCGTTGGCGTTCGAGTTCTGCGCGTTGACCGCGGAGCCGAGGCCCGCGTTGATGCCAATGCCCAGGTTGCCGTCGGCGCTGACGTTCAACGCCTCGACGCTGGCGCCAAGGCTGACGTTGATGCCGTGGCCCTTGTTGTCGTCGGCGATGCCGTTCTCGAAGTAGACGTGCGACCCATAGAGGCTTGTCACGCCGTGGCTCGTGTTGTCGGTCGAGCTGCCGCCGCGGGCGTAGACCATCGAGGCGCCGAAGGCGCGCACACCCTGGCTGCCGTTGGTCTTCGCGCGCATGTTCTCGCCGTCGATGACGCCGCCGATCGCAGCGTTGAAGCCGTGGCGCGCGTTGGTCTCGGCGCTGGAGCCGAAGGCCGACACGACGCCACCGTCGACGGCCGCGAAGCCGTCCTGGCCGTTGCTGTTCGACTCGACGCCGCTCGCCAGGACGTAGCCGTTGGTGGTGGCGCGCACGCCGGTAAAGAAGAAGTTCTGGACGATGACGTTGTCGCCGAGCTTGATGACGCCGCCTTCGATGGCCTGCACGCCGTTGGCCGGGAGGTCGCAAGCGTTGGCTGCGTCGCGCGGTGATGCGACGCAGCCGGCGACCACCGCCGCGTTGCGCTTGCCCTTGATGGTGACGCCATCGAGCAGGCCGAGGCGGCCCATGCGCACGACGATGCCGCCGCCCTTCGCGCTGAAGTCGAGCACGACCTTGGTCGGGTCGGCGACGTTGCCGAGGATCCGGATGCGGCCGCCGTCACGGTGCACGGCGGTGAGGTTGTCGTTGAACGTGTAGGTGCCATCGGCGAGCTGGAACGTCAGCGTGTGGCCGTTGCTGACGCTGAAGTGGTCGGCCCACGCGAACGCGGCCTCGAGGGTCGGGGTCTCGACCGAGGGGATGTTCTTGACGACGTCGGTATCGATCAGGTGGATGACGTCGTCGTACTGGTCGAGGTCGCTGTCCAGGGCGTAGGCCGCCAGCGCCGACTCCTGCACGTAGCCGGAGAGGCTCGGGATCTCCGACTTCAGCGCGTAGCTCGCGAGGTTCGGGAGGTCGGTCTTCAGCGCGTAGAGGCTGAGGTTGGCGCTGGTCAGCTCGGTCTTCAGCGCGAAGGTCGTGAAGTCCGGCAGGGCCGACGTCTTCACGTACGCGCTGAGATCGGTGAGCTTCGCGTAGAGCGCCAGGTTCGGCAGGTCACCCTTGAAGGCGTAGGTCGCGTCGCCGACAGCCTTGGTGAGGTACGGGGTCAGCGCGGCGCTGGTCAGGTACGGCGTCAGCGCGGCGGTCAGCTCGGGCTGATCGATGTAGGCGCTCAGCGCGTTCTTCGTCGCGTAGGTCGCGTCGGCGGCGACCTTCGTGATGAACGGCGTGAGGTCGGCATCGGTCAGGTACGGCGCGAGCTTCGCTGTGACGATCGTGTCGAGCTCGGACGGATCGATGTACGCGAACAGCTCGGCGTCGGTCGCGTAGCGTTCGTCTGCGACCGCCTGCGTCAGGTAGCGCGTGTCATAGCGTGCGTCGCTTTGGGCGGTGGTCGAGTAGTTGTCCTCGATCTCCTTGCGCGTCATGTAGTCGTCGAAGAGGCCGGCGGACTTCGCGTACGGCGTGAGGTCGGCCTGGGTCAGGAAGCCTTCTGTGTCCGGGATCTTCGCCTCGACCGCGGCGAGCTCGTCGCTGGTCGCGAGGCCCGAGATGTCGGTCGCTGGCACTTCGGCGAGCGTGATGAAGTCCTTGATGTCGTCGGGCTTCACGCAGGCTGCGCAGGCGTCGCCGGGGGTGTAGCCCTCCAGATCTTCGATCGTCAGCTTGTCCGCGAGCTCCGCCCGCAGGTCGGCGTTGTCGGCTTCGAGCACCGCAAGCCGCGTCTCGAACGCGCGCCAGTCCCCGACAGCGACCTCCGAGCCGGAGTCGCATGCCGCCGTAAAGCAAATGCCCGCCATCGCGACCACCATGGGGTTGCTCACGCGGCCTTTCCTGATCCTCATTTCGACTCTCCTATCGAGTGCGGGACGATGCCTCAGAGCGTTCGGCTCAGGGCTGTTGCGTTCGGCTCAGGGCTGCTGCGGCTTGTCCTTGCCGCAGCCGCTCTGGGCGGGATCCAAGATGATGAACTGGACGCGTCGATTCTTTGCCCGCCCGTCGGCGCTGCTGTTCTTGGCGAGGGGCTGGGTCTCGCCGTAGCCCTTTGCGACGAAGCGGCCGGCCTCGAGCCGCTTGCCCGCGAGGTACGCGACGACCGACTCGGCGCGACGCTGCGATAGCGCGAGGTTGTAGGCGTCGTCGCCTTCGCTGTCGGTGTGACCCTCGACCTCGACGAGCTTTATCGCCGAGCGGGTCTGGAGGAGGCTCGCCAGCGCGTCGAGGATGGCGAAGCTCTGCGGCAGGATCGTCGCCTCGTCGTAGGCGAAGTAGATCGTCTGATCGACCACGATCTCGCACCGGTTGACGAGGATGCCGCAAGCGTTGGTCGGGTCGTTGGCGCAGTTGTCGTCAGCGTCCAACACGCCGTCGCCGTCATTGTCGGGATCGGGGCAGCCGTCGTCGTCCTGGAAGCCGTCCATGTCCTCAGGCAGGTCCTTGCAGGCGCCGCCCGGGCCGTCCACGTCGTCGAGGATGCCGTCCTGGTCGTTGTCCGGATCGGGGCAGCCGTCGTCGTCCTGGAAGCCGTCCATGTCCTCGTAGAGGGCCGAGCACTTGTCGTCCGCGTCGAGCACGCCGTCGCCGTCGTTGTCGGGCTCCGGGCAGCCGTCTTCGTCTTGGAAGTCGTCCTTGTCCTCGGGCTCGTTGACGCAACGATCGACGTCGTCGAAGAGGCCGTCGCCGTCGGTGTCGATGAGGATAGGCGCCGGCACCGGCGACCAGCCGACCTGTGCGACCACGCGCGCGGCGGTGCTGCCATAGCCGCTCGCGAAGCCGCGGCCACCGGCCAGGGTCAGGAACATGCCGCTATCAAAGCTCAGGCGACCGCCGAGCAGACCCTCGACATAGACATTGTTCGACAGCGCGAAGTTGTGGCTCGCGCCCTGGACCTCGCCGAGGATGGCGAGCTCCGGGATGACGTCGTAGCTCGCGGCGACGCGGAAGATCGCCTCGTGCCCGACCTCGGTGCCCATCGCCAGTGTCTCGCTGCCGCGCAGGCGCGTTCCGAGGTTCAGGGCGATGCGCAGCGCGTCGTGGCGCACGTCGAGCGCGAGCGTCGGCGCGAACGTGAAGCCATCCGACACGAACGCGTTCTGCGCGCCGGTCGGCAGCCCGATCGGCAGCTCGAGCGCGAGACCGAAGCCGTTGTCGTCTTTCTCGCGGCGCAGGATCCCGACCTTGGCCGACAGGCGGATGTCGCCGAGCGCGGCACTCGGGATAGGCGCAATCGGGATGAAGCCCGCATCTTCGCCACCGTTGACAAGGAACAGCGGCACTTCGAAACCGACCGAGAGCCAGTCGGTGAACGACACGGCGCCGGTCGCATGCAGCGCGAGCTGATGCTCGATCGCCGCGAAGTCGGGCTCGACTCCGCCGAGGTCGACGAACACCAGCGGCTCGTTACCATAGCTGAGCCACAGCGCCGCGAGCCACGTCCACTGCTGCGGCACATCGCTCGTCAGCGTCGCGAAGATGTCGGACGCGTGGGGCGAAGGGCGGAAGGTCTCGGTGTTGATGCGGGGGTTCTCGGCGCGCGCCTGAAGCGACGGCACGAGGACGCCGGGAACCGACGAACAAACGATGGCTGCGAACAGCCAGTGTCGTGACGACACCAAGCGACCTCCTGTGACGTGAGAGCACGCTCTCTGGCTCAGCCCCGCAGCTGAGTACAGGCTCACCTTGCGTGGTGGCTGTCCTCTGGTCAATCACGTTCTACGCCTTTTCTTACGCGGGCCAGACCGAGCGGGTGCCCTGCAAACAGTAGTCGGGGCACGATGCTGGAATCGGGTCGCGCCGGTCGCTACACAGCTGCGCGAGGTGCTGTGATGAGCGACGGACGTGTGCGTTTGGTCCGCGGCGTGGTGGCGGCGATGTTGGCCCTCGGCGCCTGCGGTCGCGATGACGGCGCGAAGGTGTCCGACGGCGACGTGCGCGAGGTCTCGGAAGAGGTCTCCGATGCGGTCGACGTGCCCGAGGTCTCGGACGACGTGGATGTCCCTGACGAGCTCGACGTCGCCAGCGAGGCCGATGCCAGCGACGTGGACAGCAACGACCCGGACAGCGAGGTCAGCTTCCAGGAGCAGTGGGCGGACGTCTTCGCGCACGTCATCCCGGAGGACCGCCTCTTCACGATGAGCCTCACGTTCGCGCCGGGCGACTGGGCCAAGCTGCTGCTCGACTGGCAGCAGCAGCAGGACAAGACCGAATATCCGGCCGCCTTCACGCACGACGACGAGTCGCTCGCGGTGATCGGCGTGCGCTTGAAGGGCTTGAACTCGCTCCGGATCCCGGAAGAAGGCACGCCGTCTCCGACCGGCCGCTACCCGCTCAAGATCGACTTCAACAGCATGGGTGGCGAGCGCTTTTTTGGCGTCGACGAGCTCTCGTTGAACGCCTGCGGCAATGACCCCTCACGCATGCGCGATTGGCTCACCGCCAAGATGTACAACGCGATGGGCGTCGACGCGGCCCACCTGGGCTTCGCCGAGGTCACCATCGACGGCCACAACGTCGGCCCCTACGCGGTCGCCCAGGTGATCGACAAGCGCTTCCTGAAAGAGCGCTTCGGCGAGGCCGACCACGCCGACGACGGCAACCTCTACAAGTGTGTCTACAACGACTTCGGCGCGTGCTCGCTGCAGTGGCTGGGCGACACGAAGGCCGACTACTACCACGATCAGAACTGCCAGCCTGGCTTCGACGACTGCGGCCTGGTCTTGCAGACCAACGAGGACGACGCCGCGCAGAACGACTACACCGACATCATCCACCTGCTCGACGTGCTCCACCACACGCCCGCCGAGTCGTTCGAGGCGGCGTTCAGCGAGGTCTTCGACGTCGACCACTTCCTGCGTCTGAGCGCCGTCGCCTTCGCCACCGCGAACAGCGACAGCTACTTCGGCAAGGGCCACAACTACTACCTCTACAAGCGCAACGACGGCCGCTTCCAGATGATCCCGTGGGACTTCGACCTGGCCTACCAGCAGGGGTTCTGCGACGCCGAGATATGGGACCCGACGTGCGGTTCGGCCGCCACGCACCCGCTCGTCGACAAGATCTTCGCGGTGCCCGCGTGGCGCGCAAAGTACCTCGTCTATCTGGCGCAAGTGACCCACGACCTGCTCACGCGCGAACAGCACGCCATCTGGATCGACGCCGCCGACGCCATCGTGAAGGACGCCGTCGCGCGCGACCCGAACCCGCCCGACATCGGCTCCGGCGAGACCTACGCGACCCAGATCGACCCGTCCGGCAGCGGCGGCGCCAACCTCTACGAGTTCATCGACAACCGCCGCGCCGGCATCCTCGCGAAGCTGCCCGAGTAGTCACGATCTCGAGACTGCGACAGCGGCTACACCCGAGCCTGACGAAGCCCTGGCCAGGCTCGGGCGGCATGCTCATCCTCTCGACCGAGCACGTGCGCGAGCACGGCGGCAACCCCAAGAACCTGGCGCTCTACGGCCAAGAGGACAACGGCGGCGTCTGGTCCATCTCCAAGATGATCCTGCACGGCATCGCCGACGCCGACCTCCGCAACGGCGACACGCTCGGCGACCCGCTGCACGTCCAAGGTGGCGAGCTGATGCGCTTCGACCGCGTCATCACCAACCCGCCGTTTTCGCAGAACTACGCCCTCGACAGCCTCCCCCGTCAGGGGCGCTTCCCCTACGGCTTCTGCCCCGAGGGCGGCAAGAAGGCCGACCTCATGTTCGTGCAGCACATGGTCAGCGTCTTGCGCCAAGGCGGCATGGTCTGCACCGTCATGCCGCACGGCGTGCTCTTCCGCGGCGGCGCCGAGCGCGACATCCGCCGCGGGCTCATCCAAGACGACCTCCTCGACGCCGTCATCGGCTTGGCCCCGAACCTCTTCTACGGCACCGGCATCCCCGCCTGCGTCTTGGTCCTGCGCGCCAAAGGCAGCCGGCCGGCCGCCCGCGCGGGCACGGTCCTCTTCATCAACGCCGACGCCGAGCTGCGCGCCGGCCGCGCCCAGAACTACCTCGAGCCCGAGCATATCGAGAAGATCGTCAACGCCTACGAGCGCTACACCGACATCCCCGGCTTCGCGGCCGTCGTCAGCCACGCCGACCTCGCCCGGAACGACTACAACCTCAACATCCGGCGCTACGCCGACAACGCCCCACCGCTCGAGCCCAACGACGTGCGCGCTAGCGAGCGCCTCATCGGCAGGGAGGTCGGCGAGAAGGTGCGCAAGCTCATCGACGAGCACATCATCAGCCAGGGCATCGACCCGAAGATCTCGCCGGTGGAGATTGGCGCCGCGGACTTCGAGGACGCGCTGGATGCTCTCTGAGCGGCTCAGCGGGATCTTCTGCGCGCTCCATGACGCGGCGATCTTGCCGTATGCGCAGCTGGACGCCGTGGCCGACAAGCTGATGGAGCTGGCGAAGGCGAACGACCACCGGCTGGTGCCCGCATGAGCGAGGCGATCACGGTCGACGAACTCACGTTCGAGCTGCGGCGCAGCGGGCGGCGCAAGACGCTGGAGCTGACGCTCGATCGCGGCGGCGAGCTGATCATCACGACGCCGCCGGACGTGTCCGACGCGGTCATCGCGGCGTTCGTGCGCGAGAAGAAATTCTGGCTCTACACGAAGATCGCCGAGAAGGAGGCCCGCCAGCAGCCCACGCGCGGCAAGGACTTCGTCACCGGTGAGGGGTTTGCGTATTTGGGGCGCAGCTATCGGCTGTTGGTCGTGGATGCGCAGGACGAGCCGCTGCGCTTGGACAAGGGGCGCTTTGTTTTGGCGCGGGCGTCCGTGGCGACGGGGCGAGAGTGCTTTGTGAGCTGGTACGCCGAGCACGCGGGGCCGTGGCTAGCGCGCCGGGTCGCGCCCTGGGCGGAGCGCATGGGGGCGACGCCGAAGGCGATTGAGGTGCGCGACCTCGGCTTTCGTTGGGGGTCGTGCGGGCAAGCGGGTGGGGTGAACTTCCACTGGGCGACGATCATGCTGCCGGCGTCGGTCATCGACTACGTCATCGTGCATGAGCTGGCGCACCTGTGGGAGCCGAACCACTCGTCCGAGTTTTGGCAGCGGATCGCGCGCGCGTTGCCCGAGTACGAGCAACGCAAGGCCTGGCTCGCGGAGCACGGCGGTCAGTACGTGCTGCTGTAGCGTCTGCACTTCGGGGAAAGCGTCTGGCGAGCTGGGGAAATGGTTCCGCGAGCCGGGGAAGAGGTTCCGCGAGCCGGGGAAAACGTCTGGCGAGCTGGGGAAATGGTTTCGCGAGCCGGGGAAAACGTGCGGCGAGCTGGGGAAAATGTGCGGCGCGCTGGGGAAAGTGTTCGGCGAGCACCACGACAGCCTGGAACGCCATCGGGATGACTCAGGATGACGGGCACATGCCGAAAGAGCCGTCGCGGGTCGGACGAGGCGCGACAGCTCGTCAGGCTCCCGACCGAGCGCCGTGGTCAGGCTCCCGCGGGCCGGCCATCCCTGAAGCTGGCCCTGAAGCTGGCCCAGCCGCTGGCCTGCCACGTCAGCCCGTTTGGGGCGTGACCGGAGACACGTAGCTTGTGGTGGTGCACGAGCTCGAGGTGGCAGCGCTCGCACAGTGAAATCAGGTTGGTTCGTTCTTCGCCGCCGCCGTGACTACGAAAACGAATGTGGTGTGGGGTCACATTTCTGCTGCGACAAACCGGGGAAGCACAGCGCCAGCGGTCGCGCAGGTAGACATCGGCATAAGCGACCTGGCCCGCGGTCGTGTCCCGCCATGTGTCGAGCACCGCCCGCACGAGGAATGGCACGAACGGCGCGCCCCCGGACATCTGTCCGTGCAGCCGATCGAGGGCGCGCCAGAATCCGAGCGCGAAAGTCAGCGCGCCACCTGGCGATGTTCGGTGAGTCGAAGACGAACCAACTCGCCTGGTTGCGCGTTGACCGCGCGAGGCCATCAAGTGTCCGGTCGACTCGGTCAATGAGAGGTGAAGGGTCGTCGGTCCCGCCTCCGGGGCGGTCCCGGACATCGGTTCCAACATCGGCTCGGACGTCTGGCCAGTGACCGCGGCGATGACCGAGCGCTCGATGTCGTCGACGGCGTCGCGGGTGTCGTCATCGGGCGGGTCGAGCTTGGTCGGGCTGCGACCTTCGAGGCGCGCCAACAACTCAATCACATCTACGTCTTCGCGGAGCTGCTTCACCGTGCGTTGGGTCGCGCGCTCGATCCACGGCGCAAGCCCGATGCGCTCGCGGCAGTAGTGGTCGAACGACGCATAGCCGAACGCGCGCCACGCCTCGTGGTCGACGATGGCACAGGCGATCTCGCCGAGCTCGATGTCGCGCATGGCCAGGGTCGCCGCGAGGCTGCGAAGCTGGCGGTCGATCTGTGCAGGTGCCGTCGGGTCGTCAGGGTCGGGCCAGGTCACGACCAGCGTGGCCGGCGGGACC
>Ga0335397_10002224_pt1 | contig 26415 bp, 21 predicted proteins | sample MAT04_FD_205740 | JGI IMG/M metagenome (GOLD analysis project Ga0335397, IMG submission 205740) | Freshwater microbial communities from Lake Fryxell liftoff mats and glacier meltwater in Antarctica - MAT-04 (spades assembly) (version 2) ... | reverse complement strand
ACGTTGTCGCCGGCGCACTGATGACAGCGCACCAACGCGCGAAGGGGTGAGGTGATGGCCGAGACAATCAACACTGCCGTCACGCGCTACGAAGCGCCGCGCAAGGTCAGCGGCGAGACCAGGTACGCGGCCGACTTCATGCCGGCGGGCCTGTTCTTTGGCGAACTCGTGGTCTCGCCGATCACACGCGGTCAACTGGCGTCGATTGATACCCGAGAGGCGCTGGCCGAGCCGGGTGTCATCGCCGTCTATACGCACGAGACGATTCCGAAGTATGAAACGCCAAAGGGTTTTTACGCCGGCGGTCCCGGCACTTCCAGCTTCTGGCCGATGACCGGCACCGAGATCAAGTACGCCGGGCAGCCGGTGGCCTATGTCGTCGCCGATAACGCCGCTGCCGCGCGACGCGGTGCGAAGCTGGTGAAGGCCAGATACAGCAAGTCTGTCGGGCGAATTGAGATGGACCCTTCCAGGTCCTTCGTCGCGCCGGGCAAGAAGGATGACAACGTCATAACGAAAGGCGACCTGAAGGCCGGCATCGCAGCAGCGGCCGCCGTCGTCGACGAGACCTACACGACGCCGTTCCAGCACCACAATCCGATGGAAATGTTCGCCACCACTGCGCACTGGCGCGGCGAACAGCTGACGGTGTGGATGCCGTCGCAGTCGGTACGCACCGCACGGGCCGGCATTGCGGCAGCCTTCAACCTGGCCGAGACCCAGGTCGAGGTGTTGTCGCCGTTTGTTGGCGGCGCCTTCGGTTCGAAGGCGGGGCTGCCACCGTACGCAATGCTGACGATCGCCGCAGCGCGCGGAGTCGGCGCTCCGGTGCGGCTGATGGTCAGCCGCGAGCATATGTATACGGTTGCGTCGTTCCGCCCGGAGTCGAGCCAGAAAATTCGCCTGGCCGCGGCTCGTGATGGCCGGTTGACCGCGTTCGAGCACATCGAGACGGCGCAGACATCGCAGTTCGACGACGTCATCAACCCGGGCACGCACATGACGCGGGCGATGTACGCATGCCCGAACATCCACACCGAACAGCGTCTGGCACGCAGTGACACCAATACCCCGGGCTTCATGCGCGCACCCAACGAGATGCAGACCTTCTTTGCGCTCGAGTCGGCAATGGACGAGCTGGCGTTCAAGCTGACGATGGACCCGGTCGAACTGCGCCGCGTCAACGACACGCGCAGTCACCCGGTCGCAGACGTGCCGTTTTCTTCGCGTTCGCTGATGGCGTGTTACGACGCCGCGGCGAAGAGCTTCGGATGGTCCCGGCGCAGCGCTGCTCCGAAGTCGATGACCGACGGCGACTGGTTTGTCGGCTATGGCTGCGCGACGTCGACCTACCCGACCGCCGTCGCGCCGTCGGCGGCCCGGGTGCGCATGTACGGCGCAGGTACTGCGGTCGTCGAGCTGGCGGCGCACGACGTCGGCACCGGGGCCTACACGATCATGGGTCAGATCGCCGCGCAGCGGCTGGGGTTGCCGGTCAAGGCGGTCGAAGTGTCCATGGGCCACTCGAGCCTGCCGATCGCGCCGATCTCTGGCGGATCGGTCACGTCGGCGAGCGCCGGTTCGGCGGTGCATGTCGCCTGCCTGAAGCTGGCCGAAGAAATCGTGCGCAGCGTCGTCAAGCTCAAGGACAACCCGCTGTCGGGCGTCGACCCGGCGCAGGTCAAGCTGATGGATGGCGCGCTACAGGGGCCAGCCGGCAAGTCGATGTCGCTGCTGGACGCGCTGAAGGCGACGCCGCGTGGTGAGGCCGCTGCAGATGGTGAATACGCGCATCCGGAACTCACCGAGCAGGCACTGCGCACCACGTACAAGGGCGGCTATGGCGTTGCCGGGCCGGTGACGAAAACACACGCGATGTTCGCGTTCGGCGCGCAGTTCGTCGAAGTGCGGGTGCACCGCTGGACGCACGAGATCCGCGTGCCGCGCATCCATGGTGCCTTCGCGGCTGGCACGATCCTGAACCGCAAGACGGCGCACAGCCAGCTGATGGGCGGGATGATCTGGGGCATCGGATCGGCGCTGCATGAACACACGCTGGTTGACCGTGCGCGCGCGCGCTTCCTCAACACCGATATCGCCGAATACCTGGTGCCGGTCAACGCCGACATCGGTGAGGTTAATGTGCAGATGATCGACGAGCGCGACGACTTCGTGAACCCGCTGGGGGTCAAGGGTATCGGCGAGCTGGGAATTGTCGGGACGGCGGCGGCGGTGGCCAACGCGATCCATCACGCAACCGGTAAACGACTGCGGGCGCTGCCGTTCACCATGAAGGATGTCTGATGGGACCCAGCGCCGGCCATTCGACCGCCCAGATGAGGCCTGTGCGCCGCCGCGCTCGCAGGCTTTTTCGCGGACTGTGGCTCTAAGCAAAAGCAGGAGGAAGCAAATATGAAGCTAGGCGAACAACAAGCAAGCCGCAATGTCGAGGACCGCCGCGGCATGCGTATCGGGGGTGGTCTGGGCGTTGGCGGGGTGGTGATCGCCGTCATCGCGTACTTTCTCGGTTTCGATCCCGGCGCCGCGCTTAACATGGCCGAGCAGGTTGTGCCCCAGCGCGAAGCGCGCGAGGTGCCCACGGGTGCACCCGCGGACGAGATGGGGCAGTTCGTTGCCAAGGTCCTTGGTAGCACCGAAGCCGTCTGGGGCAAGATCCTGCAGCAGTCGAAAAGCCAGTACCGCCCACCGACACTGGTCCTCTATGAGGGGCAGGTACGCTCTGCCTGTGGCTCGGGTCAGGCTGCCATGGGCCCTTTTTATTGCCCCGGCGATGAAAAGCTTTACATCGATCTCACATTCTTTCGCGACCTGCAAACGCGCTTTGGCGCGCCGGGCGATTTCGCCAAGGCCTATGTGATCGCCCATGAGGTGGGCCATCACGTGCAAAAGCTCACCGGCGCGATGCAGCAGGTGGACGCGGCGCGCGGACAGGGCTCCGAGGCCGAATCCAGACGCAATTCCGTGCGCCTGGAGTTGCAGGCCGACTGCTACGCAGGCGTGTGGGGACACCACGCGGGCACCATGAATCAGCTGGACGTCGGCGACATTGCCGAAGCTCTCAACGCGGCGACGGCGATCGGAGACGACCGCCTGCAAAAGAAAACCCAGGGCCGGGTGGTGCCCGAGTCGTTCACGCACGGTTCGTCGGAGCAGCGCGTGCGCTGGTTCAAGCGTGGCATTGACTCTGGCCAACCACGCGACTGTGACACCTTCGCAGCCACTTCGCTTTAAAGGTACTCACGGCAAATTGGGATCTCGAAAACGACCGGTCCCTGGAAGAACGGGAATGTCGAAGCCACGAGTGGCCTCACCGGAAAAGCCAGCCGCACGTCAAACTCTCTAGTTGGATTCGAATCCTGAACAGGGATTCGAATGGTCGATCGTCGGTCAGCTTCGCTGCGGTAGCGGTTATCCAATTTGGTGGGTTGAATTTGCGGGCCTGCCCATGAATCGATCCTGTGTACCGACCATTTCCGTGCGCTTGTTGCCCAGCTGGATTTCTAGCTCACTGCCGTACAAGCTGCGTTCGCAGTCCCACCCGGGGAGGTAAAAATCCTTGCCGTCTTTGCGAACCTTGTCGGCGCCCCAGCCGGCCATCGAAGTTCGAGTTGACCGTCGGCTCCCTGCCATCAGCCGACATTCGCCCAGGCAAGGTTTCGTCGTGCTGAACATTCGAACAAGAAAAATTCGCCATGAGTAAGCTCAGACGACGATTACATTTGTTGGGCCAATAGCGTAGAAGGACCCTTGCGTCGCATGCTGCTTGCCGTCAACGACGCGGCGCCTGTCGACCATGTTCGACCTGCAGGCTGTTGTCGCGCGCGAAATTGACGCAGAAGTCCCATGCCAGCACGTCGTACTCACGCAGATCGTGATGCACCACCACGCACTTGACCCCACCGCGCACCACCGGATGGCACCAGGGTGAGTAGCCCAGATGGCTGCCCGGTTGCGGGCCACCGGGACGGAACTGGCTCATGACACCGGTCAGACGCTCCGACCAATCCGATGGACGAAATGTCTTCCCTTCGAGGGTTTTGCCCACGATCACGAATTCATTGGCGTCTAAGGATTGCATCGAAGTTTCGGGGGAAAGGCGCCGAATCATAGCGCGATGACTTCAAAGGGCGTGACGGCCCGAACTCGCGGGACCCGCTGTGCAGCGTCGGGCACGCAGTACAGTGATGCGCAACCGGCAGCAATCGTGCCAGTGCATGGCCATAGAATGGTGAAACGACGGCCCGAGGGGCCGCTTTGCTTTGAACGGACCCCATGAACGCTGCCACCAAGCCTGAAATCGTCGCCGCATCGCCCCATGTCATGAACACCTACGGCCGCGTGCCCATCGCCTTGTCGCACGGACAAGGCTGCCAGGTATGGGATGTCAACGGCCGACGTTATCTGGACGCGCTGGCCGGCATTGCAGTCAATACGCTGGGTCACAACCACCCCAAACTGGTGCCGGCGCTGCAGGACCAATTGACCAAACTGATCCATACCTCGAACTACTACCATGTACCGCTGCAGGAAACGCTGGCCGCGCAGTTGGCGGACATGTCCGGTATGACCAATGTGTTTTTCTGCTCGACGGGACTGGAGGCCAACGAGGCGGCCCTGAAGCTGGCGCGCAAGTTCGGACATGACAAAGGCATCGCCAAGCCACAGATCGTCGTGTACGAAAACGCCTTCCATGGCCGCAGCATCGCCACGCTCAGCGCCACTGGCAACCCGAAGGTACAGGCCGGCTTCGGACCGCTGGTCGAGGGCTTCATCCGCATCCCGCTCAACGACATGGACGCGCTGCGCAAGGCCACTGAAGGCAACCCGGACGTCGTGGCCGTGTTCTTCGAGGCAATCCAGGGCGAAGGCGGCATCCGGCCGATGCAGGCCGAGTACCTGCGCCAGGTGCGCAGCCTGTGCGACGAACGTGACTGGTTGCTGATGATCGACGAAGTCCAATGCGGCATGGGTCGCACCGGCAAGTGGTTTGCCCATCAGTGGGCCGGCATCCGGCCCGATGTCATGCCATTGGCCAAGGGCCTGGGCTCGGGCGTTCCCATCGGCGCCGTGGTGGCAGGTCCCAAAGCGGCGCAGTTGTTCGCTCCCGGAAACCATGGCACGACCTTCGGCGGCAACCCATTGGCGATGCGCGCCGGCGTCGAGACGCTGCGCATCATGCGTGAGGACGGTCTGCTGGACAACGCCACCCGCGTCGGCGAGCACCTGCACGCCGCGCTGACCCGTGAATTGGCCGACGAGCTGCGCAGCGGTGCGGTCAAGGAGATCCGCGGCCTGGGCCTGATGATCGGCGTCGAACTCGACCGCGCCTGTGGCGTGCTGGTCGGCCAATGCGCCAGCAACGGCTTGCTGATCAGCGTGACAGCCGATTCCGTGGTGCGCCTGTTACCGCCGCTGATCATGACCACCAGCGAGGCAGACGAAGTCATTGCCATCTTGTGCCCCCTGATCAAGACCTTGCTGGCCGGCCAAGCATCATGAAACACTACCTGCAGTTCTCGGATCTGGACGCAGCCGAATACGCCTACCTGTTCGAACGCGCGGCGCTGATCAAGCGCAAGTTCAAGGCCTACGAGAAGCACCATTCGCTGAGCGACCGCACCTTGGCAATGATTTTCGAGAAGGCCTCGACTCGCACGCGGGTCAGCTTCGAGGCCGGCATGTACCAGATGGGTGGCAGCGTCGTACACCTGACCACCGGCGACAGCCAGCTCGGGCGCGCCGAACCGATCGGCGACAGCGCCCGGGTGATCAGTCGCATGGTCGACCTGGTCATGATCCGCACGTTCGAGCAGACCAAAATCGAGCAATTCGCGGAGCATTCGCGCGTTCCGGTCATCAATGGGCTGACCAATGAGTTTCATCCCTGCCAGATCCTGGCCGATATCTTCACCTACATCGAGCATCGCGGCTCCATCGCCGGCAAGACTGTCGCCTGGGTCGGGGACGGCAACAACATGGCCAACAGCTGGCTGCAGGCCAGCGAAATTCTGGACTTCAAGGTGCATGTGAGCACGCCGCGCGGTTACGAGATCGACCAGTCGATTGCCGGTATCCGCTCGAGCAGCAGCTATCAGGTCTTCAAGGATCCGATGCACGCCTGTACCGGTGCCGACCTGGTGACCACCGATGTCTGGACCAGCATGGGCTTCGAGGCCGAGAACGAAACCCGGCGCAAGGCATTTGCCGATTGGCGCGTCGACGCCGACATGATGCGTGCCGCGCACCAGGACGCCTTGTTCATGCATTGCCTGCCGGCCCATCGCGGCGAAGAGGTCGACGCTGATGTGATCGACGGGCCGCAGTCCGTGGTATGGGACGAAGCCGAGAACCGCATGCATGCGCAAAAGGCCTTGATGGAATACCTGCTGCTCGGCCGCCAGGGCTGAGACTGCCAGTCGCTACTGCGGGGACAGCGGCCGGGCATCGGGAACCGTTTGCCGGATTGCACCGAGCGCCAACGCAATCGGCCGCCCGGTTCTACACTGGGTGCACACCCCATGCGATGCATCCACCCTGCCGATAACAACGAACGTTGGCCCACTGCTGCCTGGCGATCTGCTTGGCGTCGCGCCTGCACGGTTGCGATGCTGTTTCTGGCAATGCCGCTGGCGGCGCAGTCGCAGCGCAATGACATCGACGTTCAAGCCGAACGCAAAGGCGCGGTGGTGGAGGTGCAGGCCCGGGCCTTGTTGCATGCGCCAATAAACGTGGTATGGCAAACGCTGACCGATTACGAGCGTTTGCCCGAGTTCATTCCAGGCCTGGAAACCAGTCGCGTCATCGGGCGCAACGGCGCGCAAGTGCTGGTGGCGCAAACCGGCAGGGCGAGCTTCCTGTTTCTGACCGTGCCCATTGCAGTCGTGCTGGAATCGACCGAGCGGCCACCGCATGTGGTCGAGGTGCGCCGTGTATCGGGGTCGATCCAGCACCTGCAGGGCCGATATGAGGCCCTGCCACAGGCAGAAGGACGGGTGTTGCTGAGCTGGGTCGGATCGATCTCGGCGGACGCCGAACTGCCCCCACTGATCGAGACGACCTTGGTCCGGTTGTCGATCCGCGATCAGTTTGTCGGCATGGTGCAGGAGATCGAACGCCGCGCCGGCACCCCTGCACCCAGGCCACGGCAGCGGGCCCTGAACCGATGAAACGGGCGATGGCCATGCCGGCGCCATCGCGGACTGTGCCGCGCGCAGCCGCACTGCTGCTCGGCGCAGCCCTGTTGCTGTCGGGTGGCTGCGCCTTAGTGCCAACGCCGGCGCCCGGCAGCATGACGCCAGGCGCGCAGCAGACCTGCAGAACCTGGTACGGCGCTCTTGATATGCAGGTACACGCGGCCGGTGTCCGCGACGCCGGCCCCAGACCTGTGGCGGGTTTCCCCTATCTGAGGATCGACCGCTTCACAGCCTCGCTGACCGACCGATTGCCGCCGCAGACCAGCACAGCCGCGAGCGTGCCTGCAGAGCATGGCGCATGGGTCGAACGCCTGCGCGTACTCGACAACCAGGCGCGGCGATTTGAACTGACCAACTTGCCCCTGTCGGCCCGGCAGACTCTGGCGCGCCAATTCGGTCTGGCCTCCGATGCTGCTGCGTTAGCGCAGTTCAGTCAGGGCTGCGCAGCGCGCCTGAGCGCGACTGACTTCGCCAGCGCCGTACAGATCGAGCGCCTGCGCGAAAACCTGCTCGTGCCAGACGACTATGTCGGCGCCTATCGCGTGGCCGGTCTGTATCCCATCGCCCGCATCCCCTTCCTGGCCGGCGTGCGCAAACTCGAAACCGAGACGCTCCGTCGCTTCGCTGTCAGTACCCATTCGGCGTCACGTCAGACTCGTCTGCAGTTCACTCCCATGACAGATGCAGCATGGCCTGAACTCCAGGCCAAGGACATCAGCACCATCCTGCGCGCCGCATCGGACAACGCCTTGGGCGTACCCATGCCGAACACAGAGCAGAGCGAACAACTGTTCCGTCATTTCGCGCCGGTCTGGGATATCGGCGTCGACGGGACAGACGACCTGCCCGGCGCACTGACCTGGGACGACGGGGCGCAACATGACGGGTTTGCGACGCCAGTCGTCGACATCCATCAGCCAGTGGTCTACCGTCAACTCGCCCACACACGGGTGGGCAAGCTCAGCCTGCTGCAGTTGGTCTACACCGTGTGGTTCGGGGCGCGCACGCCGACGACCCAGCCCATCGACCTGCTGGCCGGCAGGATCGATGGCGTGGTATGGCGGGTCACCCTGTCGCCCGATGGCAAGCCCTTGGTCTACGACAGCATGCACCCTTGTGGCTGCTACCACATGTTCTTTCCGGTCGACGGCGTTGCGGCGCGCCCGGCACCCGCAGATGCGTCAGGCGAATGGGCTTTCAGTCCGCGTGCAGCGCCCACACTGACCAGCGGCGAACGGCTGGTACTGCGCCTGGCCGCCGCAACCCATTACGTCGAGGGCCTGGATGTGCGCGGCGCCGATGCCCCCACGGGCACCGTCGCGATATACCAATGGCGTGACTACGATGAACTGCGGTCACTGTCACTACCGGGCGGCCAATACCGCAGCGTTTTCGATGCGCACGGGTTCATGCCCGGCACCGACCGACTCGAGTCCTGGCTGTTCTGGCCGATGGGCATTGCGCGCGCAGGTGCCATGCGCCAATGGGGCCGCCATGCCACCGCATTTGTCGGGCGCCGGCATTTCGACGATGCCCGGCTGATCGAAAAGCGATTCGACATCAAGGCGACGCTGACCGACGAATGACACCCTGTACCGCCTGGCGGGGCGGTTCCGATTGCCAGGGCCCCAAGCCTATTGCGTCACCGGCAAAGGCACCGATACCAGCGCTTCGAAATCGGCGATCGGCACAGGACGCGAGAACAGGTAACCCTGGAATGTCTCGCAACCCATGGCCTGCAGCAAAGCGAGTTGCCCTTCGGTCTCAACCCCCTCGGCAATCACGGCCAGCCCAAGGCTGGCGCCCAGTGCGACGATGGTGCGGGCAATCGCCTCGTCGTTCGCATCGACCAACAGGTCCCGGACAAACGACTGGTCGATCTTGAGATGCGCCAGCGGCAGCCGCTTGAGGTAACTGAGCGACGAATAACCAGTGCCGAAATCGTCCAGCGAAAAGGCCACACCGCGCGCGCGCAAAGCCGTCATCTTCTGCACTACGTCCTCCACGTTGTCGGCCAGCAGACTTTCGGTCAGTTCGAGCTTCAAGCGCGCCGGGTCGGCGCCGTGGTGCTCCAGAGCATTGAACACCAGTTGCACGAAGTCCGGCGCCTTGAACTGGTGCGCGCTGACGTTGACCGCCAGTGTCAGATGGCGTGTGTTCGCCGAGGCTCCCCAGGCCGCCAGCTGCGCACACGCACCGTCCAACACCCATTGGCCGAGCGGAACAATCAGCCCGGTCGACTCGGCCAAGGGTATGAACTGGCCCGGTGAGACCTGGCCGCGCGTCGGGTGGCGCCAGCGGACCAGTGCTTCGGCGCCGCTGACACACCCGGTGCGGTCAACCACCGCCTGGTAGTGCAATACAAATTGCGATTGCCTGATGGCGGTACGCAGGTCCGACTCCATGGCGGCACGTGCATCCACCGCTGCCTGCATGCCCTGGTCAAACATGCGCAAGGTATTGCGTCCTGCGGCCTTGGCCTGGTACATCGCCAGATCAGCCTGCTTGAGCAGATCCTCGACGCCTTGCGAGCCGTGGCCAAACAGAGTGATGCCGATACTGGGCGTGCTGCGGTATTCGCGACCTGCCAACACGAATACCGGTACAAACGCATCCAGTATCTTGTGCCCGACCTGTTCCGCGTCTGTTGCGGCATCGAGCGCATCTGCACTCAGACCCGGCAACATCACGACGAATTCATCGCCACCGAGGCGGGCCACCGAGTCCGCCTCACGCACACAAGCGAGCAGACGCTGCGCGACCTGCTGCAGCAACAGGTCCCCGGTTTCATGGCCCAGGGTATCGTTCAGGGTCTTGAAATTGTCCAGGTCGATGAACAAAAGGGCAGCATAGCGCTGGTTGCGTGCATGGGTCAGCAAGGCCTGCCGGAGCTGCTCGATCAGCAGCCGGCGGTTGGGCAACTCGGTCAGGGCATCGTAGAAGGCCAGGGAATTGATCTGCTCCTGCGCCTTCTTGTTCTCGGTGATATCACGACCGATGCCACGATATCCGGTGAACACGCCCCGGTCGTCAAAAATCGGCATGCCGCTGATCGATGCCCAGCGAAAGTCGCCGTCGGGCCGCTGATACCGGACCTCAAACTCTCGGAACTCCCGATGCGCCTGCAACTTCGCGCGATGCTGATCCCATTGCGCCTGGGTTAGCTGGGTGTCGGCCATCTCCCAGCGTTGCTTGCCGATGCAGTCGGCACCGAGAAAGTGCCGATCGGCCGGTTCGGTCCAATCGGTTCCGTCGTCCCTGACCTGCACGAAGCGGAACTCCGCGTCCTGCTCCCAATACCAGTCGGATGACAGGCTGGTCAGAGCCCGGAACCGCGCTTCGTTGTCACGCAACTGCTCCTGCGCCTTTTTCCGCTCGGTGATGTCCATGAAGCTGACCTGCACTGCCACCTGCCCGCCAAGCTGGATCACGCTGGCCTGCGCCTGGATGTCGAACGTGCTGCCGTCGAGTCGCACATAGCGCCAATCCTGGCTCGGAAAGCTTGTCGAGCGGCCCTTCGCCAGATCCGCCCTCATCTGCTCGGCCCGGTCGTCCATCACATCATGCCCGCGCGAATGCACGAACTGGCGGATATCGCGTCCCTCCAGTTCCGCGGCATCGCGTGCACCCAGCATTCGCACCGCAGCCGGATTGGCGAACGCCAGTTTCTCGTTCACGTGCACGATCACGCCCACGGGTGACGATTCCACCAGCGCACGATAGCGCTGCTCGCTCTCGACCAGAACCTGTTGCAGCCGGTATTGCTCCGTCACGTCGCTGAACACCAGCACCACGCCCAACATGCGTCCTTGCGCATCGCGTATCGGAGCCGCACTGTCAAAGATCTGGCATTCGTTGCCGTCTCGCGCAATCAGGGCCGTATGGTTGGCCAGGCCCACAATCTGGCCCGATGCCAGCACCTGCGCCACCGGATTCACCGGCGTGGCGCGCGTGACGGTATTCACGATGCGAAAGACCTCGGTCAGAGGGCGTCCCTGGGCCTCATCGAACGGCCAGCCCGTCAGGCGTTCGGCCGTCGGGTTCATGCGCGTGATGGCACCGTTGATGTCGGTGGCCATGACGGCATCTCCGATCGAACGCAAGGTGATGGCCAGGTTTTCCTCGCTTTGGCGCAGCGACTCCTCGGCCAGCTTGCGGGTAGTCACATCCTGCACGATGGACAGGCTGCCCACGACCGTGCCCTGCGAATTGCGAACCGGCGCATGGCGGATCGTGGTCCAAATGGGTGGAACGACGCCCGCTATCGGCCGGTCCAAACGCACCACTTGCTCACCTTGCATGGCACGCCTTACGGCGTCCTGTACCTCGTCATACAACGCTGCCGGCTCCCGTGGATAGGTCTCGGCCACGGTGCGTCCGATCATTTCGGCCCTGGATCGACCCCGTATCGCCTCCATGGCCGGATTCCACTCCAGATAACGCCCCTGGGCGTCCATCACATTGAGGCCCAGGGGAAGGTTATCAATGATCTGGCGTACGAAACTGAACGCTTCACGCAACTCGCGTTGCGCAACAGATTGCGCGGTCACATCGCTGAACACCAGCACCACACCTTGTATCGCGCCGTGGTCGTCGCGAATCGGCGCGGCGCTGTCGGCAATGTGCAGCCGACCACCATCGCGCGAGATCAGCTCGGTGCCATTGGTAAGGCCGACCACATCACCGGTTTCCAGCACCATCTGCACCGGGTTGATCGCTGTTTGCGCGCCATCGGCGCTGGAAATCTGAAAAACTTCCGTCAGTGGCAGCGTGAGTGCTTCGCTCAGCGGCCAGCCGGTGAGACGCTCGGCCACAGGGTTCATGCGGGTGATCCGCCCGTTCATGTCCGTGGCGATCACTGCATCGCCAATCGACTGCAGCGTAATTGCCAGGTTGCGCTCGTTCTCGCGCAGCGCCACCTCGACCGTGTGGCGGGCCGTCACCATCCGGTTAAAGGCCTGCTCGAGTGCCACGAGCTCGGGCGAGCCGCCCGTCGGCGGAACGCGCGCATCCGACGCACCGTGTGCCAGACGGGTAGTGGCCGCTGCGATGCCTTCGATCGGCCCTACGATGCCGCGCGCAAGTCGCCATGCCAACAACAGCGCCAAGGCCAGCAACACGACACTGACCGCCACACTGCGCGCCAGATTCCGGTCGGCATCGGCATAGACAGCCGACTCGGGCATGGCCGACACCACCGTCCAGCCAAACGCTGGCAGTGTGCGACGCGCAACGATCTGCCGAACGCCTTGCGCATCGACAAGCGTTGACGCACTGGCCGCACCCGTCATGGCCATGGCGTGCCAGGTCGGGAATGCCTTGACCATCGGCCTGGAAATCCATTCCCCCGCATCAGTTGAATGCAGCAATACATGCTGCAGTTTGTCGAGTACCAGCACCAGGGAGCCCGGTGGCGCATCGCGCATGATCAACTTGTTGAGTGCCTGCAGATCGAGCGGCAGTGCCACGATACCGACCAGCTTTTCAGAGTCGTCGCGGATCGGCTCGGTCAGCACCGTCACCCAGCGACGGGCCAGCGGCGCCATGAATGCGTCGGATGCCTGAAACTTCCCAGCCGTGGTCGCCGGACCGAACCAGGAGAACGATTGCATCTGTTCGGGCCCTGGCGGGTTCTGCAAATAGGTGCACACCGCATTACCTAACAGGTCACGCGTTCCGACGGTGACGAACTCCGGGTGCAGGCGCACAAACCCCTTGATCAGGGGATCGCAGCCACCGACGGCCATGGACCGGACCAAGGGCTGGCTGGCGATCAGCGACAAGGTGCCGGCATAGTCGGAAAGGCTCGCCTGCAGCCGGCTCAACGTGGCATTGAGCAGCAGATCAACCCGTTCGAGCGCTTGCGCCCGGTCGCGATCACGACCGTGCACCATCTGCCATACGGACACCAGGAATAGCGGCAAAGTCGCAACCAGCACCAGCACCGCCAGCTGAAACCGGATGGACCGACGGCCCAGACCCGGAACTTCAGCACCTGGCGCATACTTGATTTGCCCCATGGACACGTCGGCTCAGCGCCAGTGGGCCCGCAGCCCAGCACGCGAGGCAGGCGCCCTGGATCGGAAAGACGCAGCAGGCACCACGCACCCGCCAGTCCGCTTGTTCTCGCACAACCGCATGGGACAAATACTATCATCAGCCGCTGCCTGCTCCTGCGGCAGAACCTGGCAGAATGCGACATTTGTCTCGGGCAGACAACGCCCCCATGGATGGATTCCATTCCGCTGGTGCGCGCCCAGTGAACGGGCTGGCGCTCAGCCGAAGGCGTCGCTCGTCAAATGGCGACCCACAGGTCAGGCAGGTCCGACAAAGTACGAAGGATGAGCGACAGGGAACCGTTGCGCAGCAGCACATGGGCGTGCGCGATGTCCGGCGCCAGGTAACGGTCCTGGCCCAGCGCGGGCACCTGCTCGCGCAGCAACGCATGAGCCTGCTCGAGTGCCGGTGAACTGCGCAGCGGGCGCAGGAACTCGATGCCCTGGGCGGCAGCCAGCCATTCGATGGCCAGGATATGCGCAGTGTTGTAGATCATGTCCTGCAGCCGCCGTGCCGCAAACGTGGCCATCGATACATGGTCTTCCTGGTTGGCGCTGGTGGGCAGACTGTCGACACTGGCCGGATGGGCAAGGGACTTGTTCTCGGACGCCAAGGCCGCGGCGGTGACATGCGCGATCATGAAGCCGCTGTTCAGCCCGGCATCCGCCGTCAGAAACGGCGGCAGGCGGGATACGCTGCTGTCGATCAGCATCGCGATGCGGCGTTCGGCTATCGCTCCCACCTCGGCGATAGCCAGTGCCATCGCATCGGCTGCCAATGCGACTGGTTCGGCGTGAAAGTTGCCACCCGAGATCATGGCCCCGTCCTGCGCGAATACCAGCGGGTTGTCGGTCACCGCATTGGCCTCGCGCACCAGCACCAGTGCCGCGTGGCGCATCGTATCCAGGCAGGCGCCCACCACTTGTGGCTGGCAACGCAGGCTGTAAGGATCCTGCACTCGGTCATCACCGTCCAGATGGGAATGGCGGATCTCGCTGCCCGAGAGCAGGCCGCGGTAGTACTGTGCTACATCGATCTGCCCGGGCTGTCCACGCAAGGCGTGGATGCGAGGATCGAACGGTCCGTCGCTGCCGCGCGCTGCATCCACGGTCAGCGCACCGATCACCAGCGCCGCCTCCAACACTGGCTCGAACGCCAGCAGGGCGTGCAAGGCCAACGCGGTTGAAGTCTGCGTTCCGTTGATCAACGCCAGGCCCTCCTTCGGACCCAGTATCAGGGGCGCGATGCCGGCGCGCTGCAAGGCTGGCAGGGACGGTACCGGCTGGCCATCCTCGCACATCGCGCCTTCCCCCATCAACGCAAGCGTCAAATGCGCCAGCGGCGCCAGATCACCCGATGCACCCACCGACCCGCGCGCCGGCACCCAGGGCACCAGGCCTGCATTGGCAACGGCCACGATGGTGTCAATCACCTCCTCGCGCACACCCGAATAGCCACGCGCCAGACTCGCCGCCTTGAGCGCCAGCATCAGCCGCACAACGGGGGCCGACAGCGGCTCGCCCACCCCCACGCAGTGCGAACGGATCAGGTTGAGTTGCAGCGTGGCCAGGTCCGCCTTGCTGATGCGTTGATTCGCCAGCTTGCCGAACCCGGTGTTGACGCCATAGACCGGCGTGTCGCCTTCGGCAGCCGCACGGACCACCTGGGCACTGGCACGGATGCCGGGTCGGCAATCGTGCGACAGTTGCAGCGGCTCGGTACCCTGATGGATACGCTGAATCTGTTCCAGCGTCAGGTTTCCGGGGTCGATCAGCATGTCATTTCCCCAGCATCGGCAAATTCAGGCCCTGCTCACGCGCGCAGTCGGCAGCCTCTTCATAGCCCGCGTCGGCATGGCGCATCACACCGGTGCCTGGGTCGTTCCACAACACCCGCTCGATGCGCTTGGCAGCGGCGTCGGTGCCGTCACAGACGATGACCACACCCGAATGCTGCGAATATCCCATGCCCACGCCACCGCCGTGGTGCAACGAGACCCAGGTCGCACCGCCGGCGGTATTGAGCAAGGCGTTGAGCAGTGGCCAGTCGGAAACCGCGTCCGACCCGTCGCGCATGGATTCGGTCTCGCGGTTGGGCGAGGCCACCGAGCCGCTGTCCAGGTGGTCGCGCCCGATCACGATCGGCGCCTTGAGCTCGCCCGAGCGCACCATCTCGTTGAACGCCAGACCCGCGCGGTGCCGCTCGCCCAACCCGATCCAGCAGATCCGGGCCGGCAGTCCCTGAAACGCAATACGTTCGGATGCCATGTCCAGCCATCGATGCAGATGGGCGTCTTCAGGAAACAGCTCCTTCATCCTGGCGTCGGTCTTGCGGATATCTTCCGGGTCGCCAGATAAAGCGACCCAGCGGAACGGTCCCTTGCCGCGGCAGAACAACGGCCGCACATAAGCCGGCACGAAGCCAGGGAAATCAAAGGCCTTGGCTACACCCGCGTCAAACGCCACCTGGCGGATGTTGTTGCCGTAGTCGACCGTCGGAATCCCCATGGTCTGGAAGTCGAGCATGGCCTGCACGTGGACGGCGCAACTGCTCGCGGCTGCCTTGCGCAGTGGCGCATGCTGGCTGTCGTCGATCTGGGCGGCACGCCATTGCTCGATGCTCCAGCCCGATGGCAGGTAACCGTTGACGAGGTCGTGCGCCGAGGTCTGGTCGGTCACCAGGTCGGGACGCAGGCCGCCGGCGCGGGCGCGTCGTACCAGCTCGGGCAGGATGTCGGCGGCGTTGCCCAGCAGGCCGATGGACACCGGTTTCTTCTCGTCGCGGTAACGCGCCAGACGGGCCAGCGCGTCATCGATGTCGCTCGCCTGCTCGTCCAGGTAGCGGGTCTTGATGCGAAAGTCGATACGCGACTGCTGGCACTCGATGTTGAGCGAACTGGCGCCGGCAAAACTCGCGGCCAGTGGCTGCGCGCCACCCATGCCGCCGAGCCCGGCAGTCAGGATCCAGCGCCCGGCCAGATCGCCGTTGTAGTGTTGCTGGCCGGCTTCGACAAAGGTCTCATAAGTGCCTTGCACGATGCCCTGGCTGCCGATGTAGATCCACGAACCGGCCGTCATCTGGCCGTACATCATCAGGCCCTTGCGGTCGAGCTCATGAAAATGCTCCCAGGTGGCCCATTTAGGTACCAGGTTGGAATTGGCGATCAGCACACGGGGCGCGTCGACATGGGTACGGAACACCCCTACCGGCTTGCCCGACTGCACCAGCAGCGTCTCGTCTTCGCCGAGCTTGCGCAGGCTCTCCAGGATGGCCTCGAAACAGTCCCAATTGCGCGCCGCCTTGCCAATGCCGCCGTACACCACCAGCGCATCCGGATTCTCAGCCACTTCGGGGTCCAGGTTGTTCTGCACCATGCGGTAGGCGGCCTCGATCAGCCAGTTCTTGCAGTGCAATGTCGTACCACGGGGCGCACGCACGGGGCGAGCCTTGGCAGTTTGGTGCAATGGGTACAGGTCGGACATGAAAAGCTCCTTGAAGAGAGGTAGATACAACGTCGAATGCGGCGCAGTTTACTTGACTAGACAAGTCTATGCAACTATGATGCACACAAGTCAAATTTCCGGGGCCAGGAAAACAGCCATGCCATCGAAAGCCGCGTCCGGCAACCTTGAGAACCGAAGCGCCCGTGCGCCTTATGCCCGGGTCAAGGAGTTCCTCAAACAGGGGTTGTCCAGCGGCCGCTGGCCACCCGACGCACTGATGCCGTCCGAGTCCGAACTGGTGGCGCAGTTCGGCGTCAGTCGCATGACCGTCACACGGGCCTTGCGCGAAATGCAATCGGAAGGCCTGGTTCACCGCGTCCAGGGCCTGGGCACCTACGCATCCCATCTCGCGCCGGTGTCGTCGTCATTGACGATCCGTGACCTGCACGACGAAATCGTGGCACGTGGCCATCGCCACCATGCCGTCGTCCACCTCGTGCGCGAAGAGGCCTGCAGCGCCGAGCTGGCACACAAGCTGGGGCTGGCGGCCGGCGCACCGGTGTTTCACACACTGATCGTGCACCACGAAAACAACGTGCCATTGCAGTGCGAAGACCGGTATGTCAATCCGGCCTGTGCCCCCGACTATCTGCAGACCGACTTCACCCGCATCACCCCCACCCATTACCTGCTCGATGTCGCGCCGCTGTGGGAGGCGCAATACGCCATCGAGTCCGGTAACGCCACGCCGCAAGAATCCAGGTTGCTGGGCGTCGGCGCGCGCGAACCCTGCCTGATCATCGTGCGGCGCACCGTCAACCGCAACGTGCCGATCACGCTGGCGCGCCTGGTGCATCCTGGCTCGCGTTATCGTCTCGAGGGGCAGTTCACGCCGTGAGCGACCCGACATCGACGCCACGGACAGCACCCAATATCCCACTGCCAAAACAGCCATGACCCTGCACTTGATCGATGTCTCTTCGGTGGCGCCGCAAGCCTGGCGCAATGGTGGCGGACAGACGCGCGAGTTGCTGGTGTGGCCTGCCATCGGCACCTGGCAACTGCGTATCAGCCGTGCCGACATCGACCGCAACGGGGCCTTCTCCGCGTTCATCGGGGTCACGCGCTGGTTCGCCGTATTGAACGGCGCGGGAGTCAGCTTGCAGTTCGGCCCGACCACCCATGAACTTCGTCCCGGCGATGCGGCGCTGAACTTTGATGGAGCCCAGGCGCCCGACTGCCACCTGATGAACGGGCCGACACAGGATCTCAACCTGATGTCCATAGGCGGCAGCTCCGAGATGACACTGGCGCACGCCGGCATCGCCTGGAACACGCAGCACACCATGCGCGGCCTGTACGCCACGGTCGCCGGTCACTGGCAGCACGGGTCGAAGCGCTCGACCGTCGCCGCGCATCACTTGTTGTGGGACGACGCCGCTGCAGCGGGTCCATGGCGTTTCGATCCCGAACCGGGCTGTGCAGGCACTGCGCTGTGGCTGGGCTTCACACCGCAGGCATGAATCCATGACCGTTACAACACTGTGGCACAACGCCCGTCTCGCCACGCTGGCCGACGATAACGACTGGGGCATGGTCGACAACGGCGCCTTGCTGGTGCAATCGGGCCAGCTGGCCTGGGTCGGCCCACTGCAGGCCATGCCGGCCGCGATGCGCAGCCAGGCCACGGCCGAGATCGACCTGGGCGGAGCGTTGGTGACACCCGGTCTGGTCGACTGCCACACCCATTTGGTCTACGGCGGACACCGCGCGCGCGAATTCGAGATGCGGCTGCAAGGCGCCAGCTACGCGGAAATCGCGCGCGCGGGCGGCGGCATCCGCTCCACCGTGGCCGCCACACGTGCGGCCGGCGATCTGCAGTTGCTGGCGTCTGCCCGTAAACGCGCCCAAACCCTGCTCGCCGAAGGGGTGACCAGCATCGAGATCAAGTCGGGTTATGGACTGAGCCTCGAACACGAGCGGCGCTGCCTGTCGATTGCCCGCATGCTGGGACGAGAATTGCCGCTGTCGGTGTTCACCAGCTATCTGGCCGCCCATGCTCTGCCACCGGAGTTCGATGGCCGGGCCGACGACTACGTTCAAGCACTCTGCGAATGGATGCCCGTGCTGCACGCCGAAGGCCTGATCGACGCGGTCGATGCGTTCTGCGACAACATCGGCTTCACCCCGGCGCAGACCCGGCGCGTTTTTAACGCCGCACGCGCGCTCGGCCTGCCGATCAAGCTGCATGCCGAGCAGCTCAGCGACCAGGGCGGTGCGGCACTGGCGGCCGAATTCGGCGCCTTGTCCTGCGACCACCTGGAATGGCTCAGCAACCAGGGCATCGCCGCCATGCGCGCCAGCGGCACGGTCGCGGTATTGCTGCCTGGCGCCTACTACTACCTGCGCGAAACCCGCCTGCCGCCGATTGAAAGCCTGCGCGCGGCCGGTGTACCCATTGCACTGGCCAGTGATCACAACCCCGGCTCCAGTCCCGGCTTGTCGTTGCTGCTGATGGTCAACATGGCCTGCACGCTGTTTCGCTTGACCCCGCTCGAAGCCGTCCTGGGCGTGACAGCCCACGGGGCTCGCGCGCTCGGCCTGCACGACCGCGGCCGGCTGTCGGCAGGCAAACGCGCCGATTTCGCAGCCTGGGACCTGGCCCATCCGAACGAGCTGGGCTACTGGTTCGGCCACAATCCGTGCCGGCGTGTTGTCGTCGGCGGCAAGGACGCCACCGCATGACAGACATCATCTACACGATGCACCAGGGCAGCAAACCGCTGCTGATCAGCATCCCGCATGTCGGCACACGTTTGCCGGTCGACCAGAAGCATCGTTATCTTCCACGCGCACTCGATGTCGAGGACACCGACTGGCACCTCGAACGGGTGTATGCGTTTGCCAAGGATCGGGGCGCCAGCTTGATTGTGCCGCGGTATTCGCGGTTTCTGATTGACCTCAACCGCGCGCCCGACAACACACCCATGTATGCCGGCGCGAACAACACCGAGTTGTGCCCGACCCGCTTTTTTACCGGCGAGCCCATCTACCACGATGGACAGGCGCCCGATGCCACCGAAATCGCCCGCCGTCGCCTGACCTTTTGGCAGCCCTACCACGATGCGCTGGCGCAGGAACTCACGCGCATCCGGACCGACCATGGTCACGCAGTGCTGTTCGACGGTCACAGCATCAAGTCGACACTGCCCTGGCTGTTCGAAGGCAAGTTGCCCGACCTTAACCTGGGAACGGTCAACGGTGCGAGTTGTGCCCCCGACCTGCGCGCAGCGCTGATGCAGGTGCTGCAAACCCAGGACCGGTTCACGCAGGTCACCGACGGCCGCTTCAAGGGCGGCCATATCACCCGCCACCATGGCCAGCCGCACAACGCAATCCATGCCATCCAGCTCGAGATGTGCTGGAGCACCTACATGCAGGAAGTACCGCCCTACGCACTCGATCCGATGCGCGCTGCCGAGCTCGAGCCCACACTGCGCGCGCTGGTGCAGATCATGCTCGACTGGAGGCCCCATGGCTGACCACCGCGCGCTTTGGGCGCCGCAGGCCTGGATCGACGGCCGCTGGCAGTCGTCGGTATTGCTCGACATCGACAGCCAGGGTCGATGGGATCGCATTGCTGCCGGCGTGGAGCGTGCGCCGGCCCATGCGCGCAAGCTGGCCGGGCCGCTGATGCCGGGCCTGGTCGACGCGCACAGCCATGCTTTTCAGCGTGCGTTTGTCGGCCTGTCGGAGCGCCGCGAAACGGAGTCAGACGACTTCTGGTCCTGGCGCGAACGCATGTACCGGGTGGCTCTGCGCATCACGCCGCAGCAGATGCGCGCCATTGCCGCCCAGCTGTATGTGGAACTGCTGCGCGGTGGTTACACCCAGGTCTGCGAGTTTCATTACCTGCACCATGACATCGATGGCACGGCGTACACCGACCCGGCAACGATGGCCTGGGCCATTGCCGACGCCGCGCAGGATGCCGGCATCGGCCTGACATTGCTGCCGGTGCTGTACCAGCGCGCCGGCTTCGCCCAGCCCCGGCTACGCGACGACCAGCGGCGCTTTGCCGGATCGCCGACGATGGTGCACGAGTTTTGCCGCACGGTGCAGGCCAGCGGACGCGCTCACGTCAACGCCGGTGTCGCCGTGCACTCGTTGCGCGCGGCCGGGGCGCCGGCCATCCGCGAACTGATGGACCTGGTTGGCGATACCCCGATGCCGATCCATATCCATGTGGCAGAACAGACCGCCGAGGTCGACGACTGCCTGAACGCCACGGGCCGGCGTCCGATCGACTATCTGTGCGCGGAACTGGCGCCCGATACGCGCTGGCAACTGGTACACGCCACCCATGCCATGGCGCACGAGATCGACGCCGTGGCGCGCAGCGGTGCCGGCATCGTGATCTGTCCGGCGACCGAGGGCAACCTGGGTGATGGTCTGACCGACCTGGCGCGCTGGCTCAGCGCGGGTGTGCCCATGGCCATCGGATCGGACAGCCACGTGGTGCGCAACTGGCCCGAAGAGCTGCGCTGGCTCGAGTATGGTCAGCGCCTGGTCCACCGCAAACGCAATGTGGCAGCCATGCCCGGACAGCAAGCCTCCACCGCGGCGCGGCTGTTTGATGCAGCGCTGAGTGCCGGCGGCGCTGCCAGCGGGCAGTCCACCTGCGGTCTGGTGCGCGGCGCCCGGGCCGACGCTCTGGTGCTCGACAGCACGGCACCAGCGCTGCGTGGCATACCGGCATCGCACCAACTCGATGCGCTGGTTTTCGGCTCGGGCGAGCCGACCCTGTGCGAAGTCATGGTGGCAGGACGCGTCGCCATGTTGGGCGGCCACCATCCCCAACAGGACACCATCGCGCGTAACTTCGACACCGCCATGCAGGAGATCTGGCACGCAGACTGAAGGAGTCAAGCGGGGTCCGATCTCAACCCGGCGCTATGCATCACCCGCGCGGGTGATGGTGGGCATGTAAAGACCTGAGCCGCTCGCGCGCGATGTGCGTGTAGATCGTCGTGGTGGATATGTCGGCATGCCCCAGCAGCATCTGCACGGCACGCAAATCGGCACCATGATTGAGCAGGTGCGTGGCAAAAGCATGGCGTAGCGTGTGCGGCGACGGGGCAGTCGCCAGCCCCGCCTGACGCGCATATTTCTTGACGATGTTCCAGAACATCACACGCGACATCGCGCTGCCCGCATTGATTCCGCTACTGGTGACAAACAGCGCCACGGTCTGGCGCTGGCCCAGCAACCGCGGCCGGACCTGCTCCAGATAACGGCTCAGCCATTCGCTGGCTTCCTCGCCAAAGGGCACCAGGCGCTCCTTGTTTCCTTTGCCGAATACCCGTAGCACATTCTCCTGCAGGCTGATGTTGAGTATGCGCAGGCCGACCAGCTCACTCACGCGCAGACCGCTGGCATACATCAGCTCGAGCATCGTGCGATCGCGCACGCCCAGTAGCGTCGACACGTCGGGCGCACCCAGCAAGGCCTCGACCTGCGCTTCGGTCAGCGACTTGGGCACGCGCAAGGCCTGACGCGCTGCCTGCAGCTTGAGCGTCGGATCAACGGTAATCCGCTGCTCGCGCAGGGCCCATCGAAAAAAGCGCTTGAACACTGTCAGCCGCCGATTCGCCGTGGTTGCCTTGGTCTGCGCATGGCGCGCCGCGAAATAAGCATTGAGCTGTGGCTCACCCGCATCGAGCAATGCAATTTCTTGCGGCTGCAACCACGCCGACAGCAGTACGAGGTCGCGCCGATAGGCGGCCAGCGTGTTTCTGGACAGGCCCTGCTCCAGCCACACCGCGTCAGTGAAGGCGTCGATCGGTATCAGGTCGGTCGGGTTAGGGGTTGCCGCGGGCATGGTAGTTGAATCGAGGTCATGCGACAGGCCGATATCGCCCAGGTGCACCCCGGACGTTCAGCGCAGCCATGTTCTCGCGACCGATGGTAACGGCAGCGCCCGGATGCTCGGTGCCACGTCTCGCACTTGGTATGCTCCTGCCGGTGAATTACGCCCAAATGCTGTTCCCCGATTTCTCGTTGATCCTGATCGGATTTCTGGTCTGCCGCTACACCACCCTGAACCGCAGCGTCTGGGGGCCGATCGAGAACGTCGTCTACTACCTGCTGTTTCCGGTTCTGCTGTTTTACTCCATCGTCAGGAGCCCGCTCGACCTTGGCGCCACGTCGGCGCTGGTGTTTGCGGGCTGGGGACTTTGCCTGAGCGGTATCGCCATGGCGTATGTGCTGCCCTACCTGCCCTGGATCGGTCCGCGCATTGATCGGCGCGAACACGCAGCGGGCGCACAGGTGGCATTCCGCTTCAATACCTACATCGCGCTGGCACTTGCCGAACGCCTGCTGGGCGGCACCGGCACCGTATTGATTGCGGTATTGATCGGCGTGTGCGTGCCACTGCTCAACATCGGTGCGGTCTGGCCCATGGCGCGCCACGCCCAGCGGGGTTTTGTGCGCGAGCTGGTGCGCAATCCGCTGATTCTGGCCACCCTGTGCGGCCTGATCGCCAATCTGGCCGGATTCACGATGCCTGAGATCCTTGTGCCGACCGCCACTCGCATGGGGGCAGCCGCCCTGGCCATGGGTTTGCTGGCAGCCGGCGCCGGCTTGCAACTAGGGCGCATGAAGGAAGCCAAAATCCTCTCCGTGGCTTTGCTCTCGATCCGGCATTTCTGGCTGCCCATCGTCGCCTGGCTGCTCGGACGGCTGATGGGGCTGGACGACGCCCAGCAGACCGTGTTGTTGATCTTCTCGGCACTGCCCACCGCGTCGAGTTGCTATGTACTCGCGGTGCGCATGGGTTACGACGGAGCCTATGCGGCCGGCCTGGTCACTTTGTCCACCCTGCTGGGCATGGCCAGCCTGCCGTTTGCACTCGGCGTTTTGCGAAACCTCTGATACGCGCCGTGGCTTCAAGGCTGCTGAGTGGTCGGCGCATGAAAACCCGGCCGGCCATCACTGCCGAATGTTTGAGCTGCAGATCGACCCGCTCGAAGCCAGGGCCCAATGCGCTGCACGGTCCGCCTCAGCGCATCGGGTCGCCGCCAATCAACGTGATGCGCCGGCGGATGCGCTCCAGCGCCTCGCGGTCGTCGGCCAGCTCCGCGCGCCGGGCCTGCACACCGAGCCAGGCCAGGAGCGGCCGGCGCCAGCCTTGCGACGAGGCCGCATCGATGGCTGTAGTGATGCTCAAGGGATCGGCCTGTCCGCGGCGCATCAGTACACCGGCCGCGACCAGACGCGACAAGGGATCGGCCAGCGCTGCCACGACCGCCCCATTGGCCCCCGGCGCTGCCAGCGCCCGATGCTGCGCGGGCAGCAACGGTATCTGGGCCGCTGTGACCTGCCCTGCGAGATAACTGGCATAGGCCTGCTCCGGCGCCGCCGCATCCTGCGCCAATGCCTCATAACCGGTGCAGGGCTCCAGCACCAGACTCGCGACGCGGGTTGCGCAACGCACCAGTTCGGCGCGCGCCAGCAGTTCGACGCGGCCGGTGCGGGCAATTTCCGACCGCGCGCGGGCAAATTCGACGGCCTCGATCGCACTGTTACCCGACAGATAGGCGTCCTGCGCGCGCTCGATCGCGCCCTGGGCGTTGAGTTGCCAGTCCGGTGGCGGGGGGCCGCCCGCACAGGCCGTCAGCACGACGGTGAACAAAAGGCACAGGCGACGCAATACGGTCATCATGGCAGCTTGATCTCGGCGTCACGGGCGAACGGCCACTTGCGATTGATCTCATTGACCAGATGCTCGACCTTGCGCAGACTGGCCTCGACCTCGCCCCGCAAGGCCCCGAGATCATTGGTGGCTTCGCGGGTGTTCGCGCCAATGGCCTGGGCTTCCACCAGCACTGCGTCAACCTTCTTCAAACTGTTGCGGGCCTCCAGCAGCAGACCATTGAGTTGCACCACGGTGGCGCGGGTCTCGCGCACCACGCCGTCATTCCCGAACACCTGATCGTCGGCACGGGCTATCAGTCGATCCGTGCGTACTGCAATACCGTCGGCCTTGAGCACCAGTCCGTCGACCCTCGCCAGCAGCGCATTGCTGCGCGCAAGCGCCTGGGACAACTGCCGCGCGTCGGCGTCATTGCCCAGCAGCACGCCGATCGCGCCGCGTGGCCCATTGAGCTTCTGGGCCGCCAGTTGCAGACTGGCCAGACTTTGGTTCAGTGGCGCGTCAGGGCCCGTCAAAACACCCAAGTTGTTCACCAGCTCCCGCACACTGGCCACCATGCGCGGGATCTCGGCTGCGACATCACCGCGCAGCACCTTGCGTTCGGCACCATCGGGCAGGGGCGGATCGGTGAGCACGCCGGTGAAAGCCCGGATCTTGGTGCCACCGACCAGACCGCTTTCCATCGTGAACACGCTGGACACGCGCAGCCAGTGCGCATCCTCTTGCGAAACGTTCACGATGATGCGGGCATTGCCTTCACTCGAGAGCTCAATGCGCCCCACCCGGCCAATCGGAAAACCCGAGAAAGTCAGGTTCATGCCCACCGATATGCCCTCGGAATCGTCGGCAATCAGCACCACCGACTGCGTCCGCTCGAAGGCTCCGCGCGCGTACATCAGGTAGCCGATGGCACCCGACACCAACACCACCATTACCAGCAGCAGCAGGCGCGCCTTGAGCTCCAGGTGGGGTATCGGCGGCGGTTGGTCGGAGGGCTGGGTCATGGAAAGGCGTGCGTCAATAGTAATTGCCGACCAGCGACAACACCTCGATCAGCAGGATCAGCCCGAACAGGCGTCCCAACTGGCTGATTTCGTCACGTCGGCGCAAGGCGGCACCATGAGGGCGTGGATCGGGCGCCATCGGCAAAATGGCCACCACCAGGCTGAAGAAGAAGGCCTTCATGCACAGGATCACCGTGGCCGCCGGATTGAACACCTGACCGACATCGCGCGTATAGGCAGCAAAGCCCCAGGTGGTAAAGCCGTACAAGGTGACATAGGTCATCAGCAGCGCCATGATGGCACTGAGCGCGGCCAGCAGCACCACCGAAAACACCCCGCCCAGCACCCGCGGCAGCAAGACGTCCCGCGCCGGGTCGCCGCCGGAACGCCACAGCGCCTGCAACTGCCCCTGTTCGCGCAACTCGGCGACCGCCTCGCCCGCCGGCATGGTGAAACGCAAGGCCACATACAAGGCGACCAGCAAGGGCAGCAACTCGAGCACCAGCGTGCGCACCAGCACGTCCAGCGCGTATTGGGACAAGCCGTAGGACTGGGCCGTGGCCACCACGATGCGGATGATTACCAGGCTGAGCACCGCCGACATTACGACAAAACCCGGCAACAGCGGAACGCTGGCGGCATGCAGCTGGTGATACAGCGCCGGATGCTGGCTGCCGCGGTAACTCGACGGCGACAACATCAGCACCAGCATCTGAGCGGCGAATTGCGCCACGCTCCACCCACCGAGCAACCAGCGCACCGGCGTGCGGGTCAACATGGCCGGGGCCAGTTGCAGCAATTGATCGGCGCTCTCGCCCGCCGCCGCGCCGGCTGCGACGCCGGCGCGCGCAAAGCGCGCCAGCACCGGGTCGGAGGTGGTACTGGCCTGCGCGTGGTCCTGGTCGGTCATGACAACAGCGCGTCCTCGCGCTTGCGTACGACCGCACGGGCCACAGACCCAACGAGGTATGTCATGTAAA
>Ga0335397_10002220_pt1 | contig 26435 bp, 25 predicted proteins | sample MAT04_FD_205740 | JGI IMG/M metagenome (GOLD analysis project Ga0335397, IMG submission 205740) | Freshwater microbial communities from Lake Fryxell liftoff mats and glacier meltwater in Antarctica - MAT-04 (spades assembly) (version 2) ... | reverse complement strand
CTCCGCCACACCCAGCGTCATCAACCGCTCCCGACCAAAGTCCCTGCACCTACAGAGATTCTCCCGAAACGATCAAGAAAAAGCCGGGACCGCCACGCAGTGAAAAACACCAGCCACCTAGGCGGCGCCGTCGAACAGGCTGGTCACGGAGCCGTCCTCGAACACCTCGCGGATCGCGCGGGCGATCAGCGGAGCGATGGACAGGACGGTGAGACCGTCGAAGCGGCGGTCGGCGTCGATCGGCAGGGTGTCGGTGACCACGACCTGGCTGATGCGGCTGTTCTTCAGACGGTCGACCGCCGGGCCCGACAGGACGCCGTGCGTCGCCGTCACGATGACGTCCGCCGCACCGTTGTCGAACAGGAGTTCAGCTGCCTTGGTGATGGTGCCACCCGTGTCGATCATGTCATCCACGAGGATGCAGGTCTTGCCCTTCACCTGACCGACGACCTCGCCGACCTTGACCTCGTTCGGCACGTTCGGGTCGCGGCGCTTGTGGATGATCGCGAGGCCGGCGCCGAGCCGGTCGGTCCAGCGCTCGGCGACGCGGACGCGACCCGCGTCCGGCGAGACGATGACGAGGTCCCTGTCCCCCCAGTGGGTCTCGACGTGGTTGGCCAGCAGCGGCAGCGCAAACAGGTGGTCGACCGGGCCGTCGAAGAAGCCCTGGATCTGGGCGGTGTGGAGGTCGACGGTCATGAGCCGGTCGGCGCCGGCTGTCTTGAACATGTCGGCCACCAGGCGCGCGCTGATGGGCTCGCGCCCGCGGTGCTTCTTGTCCTGCCGGGCGTACGGGTAGAACGGCATGACGACGGTGATGCGCTTGGCCGAGGCGCGCTTGAGGGCGTCGACCATGAGCAGGGTCTCCACGAGCCAGGTGTTCACCGGCGTCGTCATGCTCTGGACGACGAACGCGTCGCTGCCGCGTACGGACTCCTCGAAGCGCACGAAGATCTCGCCGTTGGCGAACTCGTAGGCGCTGGTCGGCACGGGCCGCACGCCCAGCCCGACACCGACCTCATCCGCCAGCTCGGGGAAGGCCCGCCCGGAGAACAGCATGAGGTTCTTGGAGTTCTCGATCTTGAGGCTGCTCATGACTGCTTCTCCTGGTCGGTTCGGCCGCCCCGCTTGCGCGTGACCCAGCCCTCGATGTTGCGCTGCCGTGCGCGTCCGACGCCGAGAGCTCCTGCAGGGACGTCGTTGGTGATGACCGAACCGGCAGCGGTGTAAGCGCCGTCGCCAATGGTGACCGGGGCCACCAGCATCGTGTCGCTGCCGATCCGCACGTCGTCACCGACCGTGGTCCGGTGCTTGGCGCGTCCGTCGTAGTTGACCACCACCGTCGCCGCGCCGATGTTGCTGCGGTCACCGATGACGGCATCGCCCACGTAGGCCAGGTGCGGGACCTTGCTGCCCTCGCCAACCGTGCTGGCCTTGATCTCGACGAAGCCGCCGGCCTTGGAGCCGCGACCGAGCCGGGTGCCGGGACGCAGGTAGGTGTACGGCCCGACGGTCGCCTCGGGCCCGACGACCGCGCCGTCGCAGTGCGCCTTGAGCACGACGGCGTCCTCGCCCACCTGAGTGTCGGTCAGGGTCGTGTCGGGGCCGATCACCGCGCCCGCCGCCACCGTGGTCGTGCCGTGCAGCTGGCACCCGGGGCGCAGCTCGACATCGGGCTCGAGCGCGACCTGCACGTCGATCCAGGTGGTGGCCGGGTCGACGACGGTGACGCCCGCGCGCTGGTGGGCCTCGACGACGCGGTCCCGGAGCAGCCGGCGGGCGTGGCTGAGCTGCACCCGGTCGTTGATGCCCATGGTCTCGGCGGCGTCCGGCGCGAGGTGGGCCGACACCACGAGGCCGCCCGAGCGGTGGAGGGCGACGACGTCGGTGAGGTACTCCTCGCCCTGAGCGTTGTCGGTCGTCAGCTGCCCGAGCGCGGTGCGCAGCCGGGCAGCGTCGAAGGCGTAGACGCTGGCGTTGACCTCGGTGAGCCGTCGCGTCGCCTCGTCCGCGTCCTTGTGCTCGACGATCGCGACGACGCCGCCGGAGTCGTCGCGGACGACCCGGCCGTAGCCGGTCGCGTCGTCGAGGTGGGCGCTGAGCAGCGTGGTCGCCGCGCCGGTGCGGACGTGCTCCGCCACCAGGTCGCGCAGGGTGGCTGCGGTCAGCAGCGGGGCGTCACCGGGCACGACCACGACGGTCCCGTCGACACCGCCGGTCATCTCGTCGAGCGCCTCGAGCGCGACGCGGACGGCGTGGCCGGTCCCCCGCTGCTCCTCCTGGACGACGGCGTGCGCGGCCGGGTCGATCAGCTCGAGGTGGGCGGTCACCTGGTCACGTGCGTGACCCACGACCACGACGAGGTGGTCGGGGTCGAGCGCGCGGTCAGCGGCCACGACGTGTCCGAGCAGCGTGCGTCCGAGCAGCTCGTGCAGGACCTTCGGCGTACGACTGCTCCGCATGCGGGTGCCCTCACCCGCGGCCAGGACGATGACGGCACCGAGGCGCACGTCGGACACGGGGGCTCCTCGAGGGGTGGGGACCGCCGGGGAAGCCGGCAGTCGCGACTCTACCGACCCGGCCCCGCCTGCCGAGCTGCTCCGCCTCCAGGACTCGAACCCGGACTCGACGCCACCAAAGGGCGCAGTGCTGCCAATTACACCAAGGCGGACCGGGTTCGCGGTCGGGACCCGTACGCGTCATCCTGCCATCGCCGGTTCGGTCCGCCCCTGAGCAGACCCTACGCCGGCGTAGGTTACGGTCGCGTAGCCGCTCCCCGCCCGTGAGGACCCTGTCTTGACTGCTGTGCACCCCGCCCTGGACGCTCCCGTCACGACCGTCGCCTACGACGGGGACCAAGCCCGGCCCCTGCAGGAGATCCCCCGCACCCGCCTGTGGGCCCGGCTCGAGCAGGTGGCGCTCGCGGCCTTCATCGCCGTGCCGCTGCTCGCGGTCGTCGCCAGCGGCTTCGTCCTGTGGGGCAACGGCCTGTCGTGGCGCGACGTCGTCCTGTCCACCGTCTTCTACGCGATCAGCGGCCACGGGATCACCGTCGGCTTCCACCGCTACTTCACGCACGGCTCGTTCAAGACCGGTCGCGCGCTGCGCATCGCGCTGGCCGTTGCCGGCAGCCTCGCCGTCGAAGGCCCGGTCACCCGCTGGGTCGCCGACCACCGCCGGCACCACGCCTACTCCGACAAGGAGGGCGACCCGCACAGCCCCTGGCGCTACGGCACCAGCTTCGGGGCGCTGTGCAAGGGCCTGTGGCACGCCCACATCGGCTGGCTGTTCGACCTGGAGCAGACCGACCAGAAGCGCTTCGCCCCCGACCTGTTGGCCGACAAGGACGTCCACCTGGTCAACCGGCTCTTCCCGCTGTGGGTCGTCGTCTCCCTGGGCCTGCCTGCCGTGCTCGGGGGGGCCTGGGCCGCGGCGGTCGGCGAGTCGGCCTGGACCGGCGCCCTGACGGCGTTCTTCTGGGCCTCGGTCGTGCGCATGTGCGTCCTGCACCACGTCACCTGGTCGATCAACTCGATCTGCCACGCGGTCGGGGACCGGCCCTTCCTGACCCGCGACCAGTCGCGCAACGTCTGGCCCCTCGCGGTGATCTCCATGGGCGAGAGCTGGCACAACCTGCACCACGCCGACCCGACCGCGGCCCGGCACGGTGTCGACCGCTGGCAGTTCGACAGCAGCGCCGAGCTCATCCGGGGGTTCGAGAAGCTCGGCTGGGCGACCGACGTCCGCTGGGCCAAGCGCGAGCGGCTCGACGCGCGGCGCCGCGCGAACGACGTCTGACCAGGCCCCGGGCGCGCAAGACTGCGGGGGTGACCTCCCCCTCCCCCATCCCCGTGCCCGTCCGCCGCGTCCGCATGACCGGCAGCCAGCGCCGCGAGCAGCTGCTCGACGTCGGCCGGCGGCTGTTCGCCGAGCGCGGCTATGACGGCACCTCCGTCGAGGAGGTCGCGTTGCGGGCCGGTGTGTCCAAGCCCGTCGTGTACGAGCACTTCGGCGGCAAGGAGGGGCTGTACGCCGTCGTCGTCGACCGAGAGGTGCAGCGCCTGATCACCAGCTTCACCGGGGCGCTCACGGCGGACTCACCACGGCGACTGCTCGAGCAGGCGACCCTCGCGCTGCTCACCTACGTCGAAGACGAGTCCGACGGCTTCCGCATCCTGGTACGCGAGTCCCCCGCGCAGCTGGCCGACAGCGGGGGCTTCGCCACGATCATCAGCGACGTGGCGGCCAAGGTGGAGCACATCCTGGCGGCCGAGTTCGCGGCCCGCGGCTTCGAGACGACGGTGGCGGGCCTGTACTCCCAGGCGCTGGTCGGGCAGGTCGCGCTGGTCGGTCAGTGGTGGCTGGACGCGGCGACCCCCGGCCGCGACGAGGTCGCCGCCCACCTGGTCAACCTGGCCTGGAACGGCCTGTCCGGTCTGGAGACCGCCCCGGTCCTGAGCAGCGCCCGCAGCGGAGTGGACGCCCTCCCCCCGGGTCAGGCTTCGGCGGCCTCGTAGAGCTCGAGCCAGGTGTCCTCGAGGGCGGCCTTCTCCTCCTGCAGCGTGCGCAGCTCCTGGTCGAGCTTGGCCACTGCCGCGAAGTCGGCGGCCTTGTCAGCCATCTCGGCCTCGATCTTGGTCTGGCGCGTGTCGAGGCGGGCGATCTCCCGCTCCACCTTCGACAGCTCCTTCTTGGCCGCCCGGGAGTCCCCGCCGCCCTTGGACTTCGGCGCGGCCGCCGGCGCCGCCCGCTTGCGCTTGGCGAGGTACTCGTCGACCCCGCCCGGCAGGGCGGCCACCGTCCCGTCGCCCATGAGGGAGGCGGTGACCGTGGTGACGCGCTCGAGGAAGTAGCGGTCGTGGCTCACGACGATGAGCGTGCCGGGCCAGCCGTCGAGCAGGTCCTCGAGGGCGTTGAGGGTGTCGATGTCGAGGTCGTTGGTCGGTTCGTCGAGCAGGATCACGTTGGGCTCGCCCATGAGCAGCCGCAAGATCTGCAGCCGCCGGCGCTCGCCCCCGGACAGGTCGCCTACGCGGGTCCACTGGGCGTTGCCGGTGAAGCCGAACCGGTCGGCGAGCGAGCTGGCACCGATCGTCTTGCCGCCGCCGAGGTCCACGACCTTGGCGACCTGCTCGACGGCCTCGAGCACGCGCAGCGACGGGTCGAGCTCGGCCACCTCCTGGGACAGGTAGGCCGGCTTGACGGTCTGGCCGACCACGACCCGACCGGAGTCCGGCTCCTGCTGCCCGACGAGCAGCTTGAGGACGGTCGACTTCCCGGCACCGTTGACACCGACGATGCCGACGCGGTCCCCGGGGCCGAGGTTCCAGTCGACCCCGTCGAGCAGCACCTTCTTGCCGAAGGCCAGCGAGACGCCGTGCAGCTCGTACACCGTCTTGCCGAGTCGCGCGGCGGAGAAGCGCTGCAGCGCGATGTCGTCGCGCGCCGGCGGCTCGTCAGCGATCAGGGCGTTGGCCGCGTCGATCCGGAACTGCGGCTTGCTGGTCCGGGCGGGCGGTCCGCGCCGCAGCCAGGCCAGCTCCTTCTTGACCAGCTGCAGCCGCTTCTGCTCGGCCGACGACGCCATCCGGTCACGCTCGGCGCGGGCCAGGACGTAGGAGCTGTAGCCGCCCTCGTAGGCGTCCACGACGCCGTCGTGGACCTCCCACGTCGTGGTGTTGACCTCGTCGAGGAACCAGCGGTCGTGGGTGACCACGAGGTGGGCCTGCGAGGGGCTGCGCTGGGTGAGGTGGGCGGCGAGCCAGGCGACGCCCTCGACGTCGAGGTGGTTGGTGGGCTCGTCCAGGACGAGCAGGTCCCACTCCTGGACCAGCAGCGCGGCGAGCACGACCCGGCGGCGCTCCCCGCCCGACATCGTCTCGATGGTGCTGTCCAGGCCCATCGAGTGCAGCCCCAGGCCGTCCAGGACCTCGCGCACCCGGGCGTCACCGGCCCAGGTGTGCTCCGCGGTCTCGCCGAGGATCGCCTGGTGCGCGGTGAGCCGCACGTCGACGCGGACGTCCTGCGTGAGCACGCCGATGCGCAGGCCGCTGGAGTGGGTGACCCGACCGGAGTGCGGCTCCTCCGCCTTGATCAGGGTCTTGAGCAGCGTCGTCTTGCCGCCACCGTTGCGCCCGACCACACCGATCCGGTCGCCCTCGGAGACGCCGAGCGACACCTCGTCCATCAGCAGGCGGGTGCCGTGGGCGACGGTCACGTTCTCGAGGTTCAGCAGGTTCACGGCCATCAGGAGGACTCCAGCACTCGGGCGCCGCCGACCGGGCCGTCGGCCCGTCGTACGGCAGAGCAGACGTCCTGGCCGGCGAGGGCCGCCGCCAGGGCGACAGCGTGACCGTCATCGCGGGCCAGCAGCGCGACCGTCGGACCTGAGCCCGAGACGATCGCACCGAGGGCGCCGAGATCACGGCCCGTGTCGAGGAGCCGGCGCAGTCGCGGGGCCAGCGCGAGGGCGGCCGACTGCAGGTCGTTGCCCAGAGCGCGGCCGAGGGCGACGGGGTCGCCGCTGCGCAGCGCGGCGAGGACGTCGGCGGGGTCGCTGACCACGCCGACCGGACCGGTCTCGCGCTGCCGGTCGAGCTCGGCGTAGACCGCCGGGGTCGACAGGCCGATGTCGGACAGGGCCAGCACCCAGGAGAACCCGCCCTGCTCGAGCACGGCGGTGAGCTGCTCGCCGCGACCGGTGCCGAGGGCGGTGCCGCCGTGCAGCGAGAACGGGACGTCGCTGCCGAGCTCGGCGGCGACGACGGTCAGCTGCTCGCGCGGCCAGCCGGTGCCCCACAGCGCGTCGGCACCGACCAGGGCGGCCGCAGCGTCGGCCGAGCCGCCCGCGCAGCCGCCGGCGACCGGGATCCCCTTGGCGATGTGCACCGCCACGCGGGGGTCTTCGCCGGTCCGCTCGGCCAGCAGGGCGACGGCCCGGACCGCGAGGTTGCTCGCGTCGAGCGGCACCTGCGCTGCGCCCGGGCCCTCGACCGTCACCGTGAGCGCGTCGCTGCGCGTCAGCGTGACGTCGTCGTAGAGCCCGACGGCCTGGAAGACGGTGGTGAGGTCATGGAACCCGTCGGGTCGGCGCTGGCCGACCGACAGGTGCAGGTTGAGCTTCGCCGGGGCGCGCACGGTGACGCGGTCATGGCGGCGCGGGTGCAGGGCGGGCTCCAGATCTCGTGGGTGTTCCAGGATACGGGCGGGGAGCCCGAGCCATCAGGTGGCGGCTCAGCTCGCGGGGACGGCGGCGAGCCGGGCGAAGTCCTCGACGCCGAGCACCTCACCCCGCGCACCGGGGTCGATGCCCGCCGCCCGCAAGCGGGACTCGGCGGCGGCCGCCGAGCCCGCCCAACCCGCCAGGGCCGCACGCATCGTCTTGCGGCGCTGGGAGAAGGCGGCGTCGACGACGGCGAAGGTCGCGGCCCGGTCGCCGGCCGGGGGCGGGCGGCGGGTGAAGGCGACCAGCCCGCTGTCCACGTTGGGCGCCGGCCAGAAGACGTTGCGCCCAATGGCCCCGGCGCGGCGGACCTCGGCGTACCAGGCGGCCTTGACCGAGGGGATGCCGTACGTCTTGGAGCCCGGTGGGGCGACCAGCCGGTCGGCGACCTCGGCCTGCACCATCACCAGGCCGGTACGCAGCGAAGGCAGGTGCTCCAGCAGCCGCAGCAGGACCGGGACCGCCACGTTGTAGGGCAGGTTCGCCACGAAGGCGGTCGGCGGCGGGCCCGGGAGCCCGGTCAGCGCGAGGGCGTCCTGGAGCACGACCTCGAGCCGGTCGGCGCGGTCGGGCGCCTGCCGCGCGACCGTCGCGGGGAGCTGTGCGGCCAGGACGGGGTCGATCTCGACCGCCACGACCCGCTGGGCCACCTCGAGCAGTCCCAGGGTCAGCGAGCCCAGACCCGGTCCGACCTCCACCACGACGTCATCGACCCCGACACCGGCGACGCGCACGAGGCGGCGCACGGTGTTGGGGTCGATGACGAAGTTCTGCCCGAGGGACTTGGTCGGGCGCAGGTCGAGCGCGGTGGCCAGTGACCGGACGTCAGCAGCGCTCAGCAGTCCGGTCACGAGGCCTGTCTCCTACAGCAGCCGGCCGCAGGTCGGCCACTGGCCCCGACCGCTGCGGTCGTGGAGGATCTGCGCGCGGCGGGTCTGCTCACCGGCGGAGTTGGCCGCCGGGTCGCCCGAGCCGCCCACGCTGGCCCAGGTCGCGTACGAGAACTGGTAGAGACCGCGGTACTTGCCGGTGCTGCTCACCGCGGCGGGGTTGCCACCGGACTCGCAGTTCGCCAGCGCGGCCCAGTTCAGGCCACCGGAGCTGGTGCTGCCGGAGCTGCTGCTCGAGGAGCTGCTGCTCGCGGCGCGCTGCGCCGGCGCCGGTGCGGGTGCGGGGCGCGGCTTGGTGCCGACCGCGATGACGCGGTCGACCGGCGCGCTCACGGTCCGCGTCGACACGACGGCGCGGCTCTCGACCTGGCCGTCGGCCCAGGTCTGGGAGACGGTCCGCTCGGCCACGCCTTCCTTGCCGGCCTGCAGGGTCTTGGTCTGGCCCTTGACGACGCTGGCGTCGTCACGGCGCTGGGTGCCGAACGGCAGGCCGACCTTCTCGACGACCTGCTCGGTCGCGACCCGCACGACGTTGATGGTCATCCCCGGGGTGACCGGCGTGGTGCGCCCGGGGGTGATGCGGTCGTCGCCGTCCAGGACGACGCGCGCCTCGAAGAGGGCGTCATCGACGGTCGGGACCGCGGTGGAGCGCTGCTGCGTCGCGCCGTCGGCCTTGATCGTGACCGGCTTGGGGGTGCTCACCTGCAGCGAGAGCCCGTCCAGCGGGATGCCTCGCGAGCGGGAGGCGGACAGTGCCAGGCCCTCGCCGGCAAGGCCGACCTGGTCGAGCGCCTCGTCGACCGAGTCGGCGGTCACCCAGACGGTGCGCTTCTCGCCGTCGACGACCAGCTCGAGCGGACGACCCCGGCGCAGCGACACCGACTCGCCGTCCTCGACGGCCGTCTCGGCGGACGGGACGAGCAGGTCGTGCTCACCGACCTCGAGGTCGGCAGCGTCGAGGACGTCGGCGACGGTCTGGCCGCGGAAGTCCACCTCGCTGCTCTGGCCGTCGAGGGCGAGGTTGGCCGTCTTGCCGGTTGCGGAGTACGCAACGCCGCTGGCGAGCAGCGCCACGAGGGACACGCCGGCCACGACGGGTACGAGGGGCCGGCGCAGGGACAGGGACAGGGTGGAACGGGAGGTCATGTGGCTCCGAAGGTCAAGCGGTCCGGGCACACGGACGGCCGCACGGCAACCTCCCCGAGCACCCTGGGGGCGAGGCGAAGAGGCTGGCTGTGCGGCCGGAGTACGTCCACGATCCCGGCGTCTGGCGACCTACGCTAAGGGGGACCGGCCCACCTGTCGACCCCTTGTGTGGGGGCTCACGTGAGTCGAAGCGGTCCGCGGAGGGTCTCAGTGGGGGGACTGGCCTTGTTCTGCCTGCTCAAACCCGGACACGTGTGAGACTGCTCACCGGAGGCGGAAGGCGCGCCCGCCGTTGGCCGCGATCGCCCCGCACAGCTCGTCGAGGTCCAGGCCCTTCGTCTCGGCCAGGGAGCGCACGGTCAGGGGCACGAGGTACGGCGCGTTGGGTCGACCGCGGTAAGGCATCGGGGTGAGGAACGGCGCGTCGGTCTCGACCAGCAGCAGGTCCACCGGCGCGGCCTGCGCTGCCTCGCGCAGGACGTCGTTGGGCTTGAAGGTCACCGGCCCGGCGAAGCTCATGAAGAAGCCGTGCGCGGCGCAGGTCCTGGCCATCGCGGCGTCGCCGGAGAAGCAGTGGAAGACCACGCGGTCGGGAGCCCCTTCCTCCAGCAGCACGCGAAGGACGTCGTCGTGGGCGTCCCGGTCGTGGATGACGAGGGCGGCGCCGGTCCGCTTCGCGATCGCGATGTGCGCGCGGAAGGACTCCTCCTGCCGCCGGCGGCCCTCCTCGCCCTCGGTGCGGTAGTGGTCCAGGCCCGTCTCCCCGACCGCGACGACCTGCGGAAGTGCTGCCAGCGACTCGATCTCGCGCAGCGCCTCGTCGGTGGCGGCCCCCCGGCCGGCCTCGTTGGGGTGCAGCGCGACGGCGGCGTGCACCTGGTCGTAGCGCGCGGCGAGGTCGGCGGACCAGCGGCTGGACGGCAGGTCGATCCCGACCTGCACGACCGTTCCGATCCCCACGGCCTTGGCAGCGGCGAGGGTCTGATCGACGTCGACGCCCATGATGTCGAGGTGGGCATGGCTGTCCAGCACCTCGACCGCGAGGGGCTCGGGAGGCGGGGGCGGCTGGCCCTCGCGGGCCCCGGAGCCGCGGCTCACGCCCCGGTCCCGCCCGCGGCCTCCTCGAGGCGCTTCAGCTCGTCGTCGACGACCGACGGGTCGAGCTTGGTGAACAGCGGGACGGGCTTGTCGAGCTGCTGCCCAACCCGGATCGGACGCGGCTCCCAGACGGCCGCGGTCGCGTAGTCACCCATGAGCACGGGGTAGCCCGGCCCGCCGTCGAGGTCCTCGACCTCCCGCAGCTCCGGCTGGCCGCTCCACACCTCGGTGCCGCCGAGCATGCGGTGCACCTTCTCCGAGCTGTCCGGGAGGAACGGCGTGAGCAGCGTCTTGGCGTCGTCGACCAGCTGCAGCGCGACGTGCAGGACGGTGTCGCGCCGGGCGGTCGAGGAGGGGCTGCCGTCCTTGAGCTTCCACGGCGCCTGGTCCGACAGGTACTTGTTGGCCTCGGCGACCACCCGCATGACCTCGGCCAGCGCAGCCTTCTGCTGCGACCGGCCGAGCAGCTCGCCGACCGGGCCGAAGGCGGCCCGGGAGGCGTCGAGCACCTCGTGGTCGGCGCCGAGCAGGTCACCGGGACCGGGGATCGCGCCGAGGTTCTTCTCCACCATCGACACGGTGCGGTTGACCAGGTTTCCCCAGCCCGCGACCAGCTCGGTGTTGTTGCGGGTGACGAACTGCTCCCAGGTGAAGTCGGTGTCGCTCGTCTCCGGGCCGGCCGCGGCCAGGTAGTAGCGCAGCGGGTCTGCGCCGTACCGCTCCAGCACGTCGCGCACGTAGATCACCACGCTCCTCGAGGAGGAGAACTTGCGGCCCTCCATCGTGAGGAACTCGCTGCTCACCACCTCGCTCGGCAGCTGCAGCTGCCCGAGCGGGCCCGGCCTGCCGGTCGGCGTGCCGCTCGCGCCCAGCAGGATCGACGGCCAGATGACGGAGTGGAAGACGACGTTGTCCTTGCCCATGAAGTACCGCGCGTCGGCCGAGCCGTCCCAGAAGGGCCGCCAGGCCTCAGGATCGCCCGTACGACGGGCCCACTCGACCGAGGCCGACAGGTAGCCGATGACCGCGTCGAACCAGACGTAGATGCGCTTGTCGTCGCGACCCTCCCAGCCGGGCAGCGGGATCGGCACGCCCCAGTCGAGGTCGCGGGTGATGGCCCGCGGCTTGAGGTCGCTGATGAGGTTCTCGCTGAACTTCAGGACGTTCGGGCGCCAGCCCTGACGGGTCTGCAGCCAGCTGCCGAGCGCCTCGGCGAAGGCCGGCAGCTCGAGGAAGAACTGCGCCGACTCGACGAACCTCGGCGCCCTGCCGTCGATCTTGGACCGCGGGTTCTTCAGGTCCTTGGGGTCGAGCTGGTTGCCGCAGCTGTCGCACTGGTCGCCGCGCGCGCCGTCGTAGCCGCAGATCGGGCAGGTGCCCTCGACGTAGCGGTCCGGCAGGCCGCGGCCGGTCGACGGGTCGATCGCCGACAGCTGCGAGCGCTCCACGATGTAGCCGTTGGCGTGCAGGGCCTGGAACATGGTCTGCACGACCGCGTAGTGGTTGCGGGTCGTCGTACGGGTGAACAGGTCGTACGACAGACCCAGGCCCTGCAGGTCCTCGGCGATGACCCGGTTGTAGCGGTCGGCGAGCTCACGGGCGGTGACGCCCTCGCGGTCGGCCTGCACCTGGATCGGGGTCCCGTGCTCGTCGGTCCCGCTGACCATGAGGACGCTGTTGCCCGCCATCCGCTGGTAGCGGCTGAAGACGTCGGAGGGGACGCCGAAGCCGGCGACGTGGCCGATGTGGCGAGGGCCGTTGGCGTAGGGCCAGGCGACCGCGGTCAGGACGTTGCGGGACATGCGGCTCAGCCTACGGATCAGGGCTGCGCCTTCGCGGCCACGACGGCGTCGTAGACCTCGCGCTTGGCCACGCCGGTCTCGCTGGCCACGGCCGCCAGGGCCTCCTTGCGGGTCAGCCCGGCGGCCTCCCTCACCCCGACCAGCCGGACCAGCTCGGTCGGGGTCAGCTCGACCGCGTGCTCGGGCGCTCCCTCCAGGACCAGCGTGACCTCTCCCCGCACGCCACCGGCGGCCCAGACGACCAGCTCGGGCAGGGTCCCACGGACGATCTCCTCGTAGGTCTTGGTCAGCTCGCGGCAGACGACGACCCGGCGGTCCGGGCCGAGCACCTCGGCCATGTCGGCGAGCGCGTCGGCAAGCCGGTGCGGCGCCTCGAACAGCACGCACGTGCGGCGCTCGGCCTGCAGGTCGGTGAGCCGGGCGCGACGCTCCCCGGCCTTGCGCGGCAGGAAGCCCTCGAAGCAGAAGCGGTCGGTCGGCAGGCCGCTGACCGCCAGCGCCGTCGTCACCGCCGAGGGCCCCGGCACGCAGGTGACCGGCAGCCCCTCTGCCGCCGCCGCCGCCACCAGCCGGTAACCGGGGTCGGACACCGTGGGCATCCCCGCGTCGGTCACCAGCACGACCCGCTGGCCGGCGCGCAGGGCCTCGAGCAGGTCGGGCGTGCGCTGCTGCTCGTTGCCCTCGAAGTAGCTCACGACGCGGCCCGTCAGCACGACGCCGAGGTCGGCGCACAGCCGGTGCAGCCGCCGGGTGTCCTCGGCGGCGATCAGCTCGGCGGAGCCGAGGGCGGCGACCAGACGGGGACTGGCGTCGTCGGCCTGGCCGATGGGGGCACCGGCGAGCACGAGGGGCATGTCGTCAGTCTCCCGCACGAACGCCGCACGGCTCCTAGGCTCACGACCATGACCGCGACGCTCGACGCCGCGCCGGCGCACCCGGCCCCGCCGGCGCCGCCCCCGGGCGCGTGGCGCCGGCGCATCCTGCCGCCGACGGACGGGCGTGGTGGCTGGCTGGCGACCCTCGTGGTCACCCTGCTCGCCGGGCTGCTCCGGGTCGTCCGCCTGGACCTGCCCGAGGGACGCATCTTCGACGAGGTCTACTACGTCTGCGACGCCCAGAACCTCCTGCGCTTCGGCGTCGAGGTCGCCACACTGGGCAGCTCCGACACCGACCCGACCGCGTCGTCCCGGTGCGAGCCGACCGGCTCGGCCGGCTTCATCGTCCACCCGCCGCTCGGCAAGTGGGCTATCGCCCTGGGGCTGAGGGCCTTCGGCACGAACGAGTTCGGCTGGCGCATCGCCGCTGCCGTGGCCGGGACACTGATGGTGCTCGTGCTGGTCCGGGTGACGCGGCGGATGACCGGCTCGACGACGCTGGCGTGCCTGGCCGGCCTGCTGCTGGCCCTTGACGGCCTGCACCTCGTGCAGAGCCGCGTGGCCATGCTCGACATCTTCGTCGCGGCGTGGGTGCTGTCCGCCTTCGCCTGCCTGGTGGCCGACCGCGACGCCGTGCGCCGTCGGCTCGCGGTCACCGACGACCTGGACCTCGTCGGCCACGGTCCCCGGCTCGGCGTGCGCTGGTGGCGCCTGGCGGCCGGTGTCTGCCTCGGCGCGGCGGTCGCCACCAAGTGGAGCGCGCTGTACTACGTCGCCGTCCTCGTGCTGCTCGCGTTCGCGTGGGAGGTCGGCGCCCGTCGTACGGCCGGGGTGCGGTCGCCCGTGCGCGCGACGGTCGTGCGCTCCGCGGCCCCGCTCCTCGCGACGCTACTGGTCCTCCCTGCGGCGCTGTACGTGCTGTCCTGGGCCGGCTGGTTCCTGACCGACGACGGCTACGACCGGCAGTGGGCCGAGACCAACCCTGCCGGCGGGCTGGCGGGGGCCGTCCCCGAGGCGCTGCGGTCCTGGTGGCAGTACCACCGCGAGATCTTCGGGTTCCATGATGACCTGTCGCAGCGGCACAACTACCAGTCGCACCCGGCGGGCTGGCTGCTGCTGGCCAGGCCGGTGTCCTACTACTACCCCTCCGACATCGGCCCGGGGGACTTCGGGTGCGAGGTGGCCTCCTGCTCCCGGGAGGTGCTGGCCCTGGGCACGCCGGCGATCTGGTGGGCGACCGTGCCCGCCCTGGTCGCACTGCTGTGGCTCTGGGTCTCCCGGCGCGACTGGCGGCCGGCCGCGGCGCTGGTCATGGTCCTCACAGCGATCGTGCCCTGGGTCCGTGACGACCTCGACGGCCGCACGATGTTCCTGTTCTACGCCCTGCCCGCGGTGCCGTTCATGTGCCTGGGCCTTGCCCTGGTCGCGGGGTGGGCGCTCGGCGGCGCGGGGGCGTCCCTGCAGCGCCGGCGCACCGCCACGATCGGGCTCGGCGTCTACGTCTCGCTGGTCATCGTCAACTTCGCCTACCTCTACCCGGTGCTCGCGGCGCAGACCCTGCCGAACGAGGCGTGGCAGGCGCGCATGTGGTTCAGCAGCTGGATCTGAGGCCGGGCCGGGGAACGGCGCTGGGCGCCTCCCTGGAGGGAGACGCCCAGTGCTTCACGGGTGGAGCTGAGGGGATTCGAACCCCTGACCCCCTCGATGCGAACGAGGTGCGCTACCAGGCTGCGCCACAGCCCCGCGAACGTGGGCGAGGCTACCAGTCGTTGACCGCTCGCTTGCGCTCGACGACCTCGAACCCACGGTCGCCGACGGAGCCCTCCCGCTCGCCCGCCGGATCTCCTGTGCGCGCCGCGGCCCGGGAGACCCCGAAGACCTGGCGCGGCGCCTTCGGCGCGGTGACGTACGTCGGCACGGGCACCGGGACCGGCTGCCACGGGGCGCCCTGGGCGCCTCGGGCGGGGGCCGGCGGCGCCTGCTCCGGGCGGGTCCCGAGCGGCAGGGCCAGCGGGTCGATCGTGACGCGCGCCGGCATCCGGACCGGGACACCGGCCACGTGGGCCGGGACGTCGAAGCGCGGCGACCGGCGGGCGGTGCGGACCGGCTCGGCGACGGCTGCTGCTCGCGCCGACGGCAGGGGCTCGCGCTCGGCCCGCGGACGCGCCACCCGCCCGGCGCGCTCGCGCCGCTGGAGGGCCTGCTGACGCAGGTGGGCGACGTACGCCGCGATCAGCAGGTCGACGAGCAGGTGGGCCACGAGCAGCCACGCCGGTCCGACCACCGCACCGACCAGCAGGGCGATCGCCGTCCCGCCGAGCACGAGCAGCACCCGGCGCCGGCGGGCTTCGACCGACAGCGTCGGGGCAGCAGTGGCCTTGCGCTCACGGTCGCCACCGCGGCCGGCGACGGTCGCGCTGCCGATGCGGGCGAGCGCGTCACGGCGGGACAGCACGCGCATCGCGTCGTGGAACTTGTCGACCGTGCCGACCGCGCTGGCCGAGTCGTGCGAGCGCAGCGCCATGGGCACGAGAACGACGAGCCAGGCGCCGACGATGACGAGGAGTATCAGACCGCTGCCCACGGGTGGGACGGTAGTGACGCGCGTGGCTGCGGGCGTGGTGGCGCGCCGTGACGCGCCGAGAACTTCGGGCGGCGTCCGTCACCGGTCGGGCAGACCGGCGAGGTAGGTGTCGAGCACACCCCCGGCAGGGACGTCCTCGACCAGCAGGGCGCAGGTCACGTGGTCTCGCCAGTCCTCGTCGATGAACAGGTAGCGGCGATGCAGGCCCTCTTCGCGAAAGCCCAGCTTGGCGACGGCCCGGCGCGAGGCGGTGTTCTCCGGCCGCACGTTGGCCTCGACCCGGTGCAGCCCCACAGGGCCGAAGCAGTGGTCCAGCACGAGGGCCAGCGCGGTCGGCAGAACGCCCCGGCCGGCGACGCGCTCGTCGACCCAGTAGCCGACGTAGGCGCTGTCGAACGCCCCGCGGGTCATGCCGCCGACGGTCACCGACCCGGCCAGCCGGTCCTCGACCGTGACAGCGAACGGCAGCATCCGGCCGGCCCTGGCCTCCTTGCGCTGCTGGCGGAGCATGAGGGCGTAGACGCCGGGGCTGTGGCGGTCCCGCCAGCTCGCGGGCGGCTGGGACGGCGGGCGTCCCTCCCAACGGCTGAGCCAGCCCTCGTTGCGCTGCCGCACCTCGCACCAGACCGCGCAGTCCCGGCCCCGGAGCGGGCGGACGCCGACGTCCCCGTGGGCCAGTTGCACCGGCCAGCCAGCAGGGCTCAAACCGGTCCCTGGGAGGCGTGGTCGCCCCCTCCCCGCAGCTGGGCGAGGGCGTGGCCGATCACCGGTGCCAGCACGGCCACGCCGTCGCGGACCCCACCGGAGGAGCCGGGGAGGTTGACGACGAGGGTGCGCCCGATCGTCCCGGAGACGCCGCGGGACAGGACCGCCGTCGGGACGGCGTCGGCGTTGCGGTGCCGCAGCGCCTCGGACAGCCCGGGGGCCTCGCGCTCGAGCAGCGGTCGAGTCGCCTCGGGGGTGACGTCGCGCGGCGACAGCCCGGTCCCCCCGGTGGTGAGGACCAGGTCGACGCCGCCGGCGACCGCGGCCCGGAGCGCCGCCTGGACGGCAGCGACCTCGTCGGGGACCACGACGACCTCGCCGACGGTCAAGCCGAGCTCGACGAGCAGCGAGGCAAGCAGCGGGCCGTTGGTGTCGGCCCGCTCCCCGCGGGACGAGCGGTCCGAGACCGTGACGACCTGGGCCCGGCCGAGGGAGCTGCTCACCGGGTCCAGGAGCCCTTCTTGCCACCGGTCTTGCTCTCGACCTGGATCACCCCGATGACGGCGCGCGGGTCGACCGCCTTGGTCATGTCGACCAGCGTGAGGCAGGCGACCGACACCGCGGTGAGGGCCTCCATCTCGACACCGGTGCGGTCAGCCGTGCGGGCGGTCGCGGTCACCGCGACCCCCTCGTCGTCCACCACGAGGTCGAGCGTGACCCCGGACAACGAGATCGGATGGCACAGCGGGATCAGGTCGGGGGTGCGCTTGGCGCCCATGATCCCGGCGACGCGGGCGACCGCGAGGGCGTCGCCCTTGGGCACTCCCTCGCCGCGCAGCAGCGCCACCGTCTCGGCCGACAGGTCGACCCGGCCGGTGGCCGTCGCGGTCCGGACGGTGACGTCCTTGGCGGCCACGTCGACCATCCGCGCCGCCCCCGACGCGTCGAGGTGGGTGAAGCCGCTCATCGTCCGCGCCTCTCCAGGACCAGGACCTCCAACGGGGCACCGGCCTCGACCCGCTCGACGTCCTCCGGCACGATCGCCAGCGCCGTGGCCCGTGACATGCCGGCGAGCAGGTGGGAGCCCGCGCCCGAGACCGGGGTCACGACGTAGGTCCCCTGGTCGATGCTGAGCGAGACCCGTAGGAACGACCGCTTGCCGAGGGGGCTGCTCAGCGCTGCCGTGGTCACCGCGCGCACCCGGGGCCGCTCGAGCGGCGAGGCACCGAGCATCTTGCGCAGCGCTGGTCGTACGAACGCCTCGAAGCTCACCAGCGCGCTGACCGGGTTGCCCGGGAGACCGAAGACGGGGGTCGCATCCGGTCCGATGGTCCCGAAGCCCTGCGGCATCCCGGGCTGCATCGCGACCTTGTCGAACTGCACCGTCCCGATCCGGGACAGCACCTCCTTGACCACGTCGTAGGCCCCGACGCTGACGCCACCGCTCGTGACGAGCACGTCGGCCCGCACGAGCTGGTCCTCGAGCGTGGACGCCAGGGTGCGCGGGTCGTCGGGCACGATCCCGACGCGGTAGGCGATGGCGCCGGCCTCGATGGCCGCGGCCGTCAGGGCGGGGCTGTTGCTGTCGGCGATCCGACCGGGCATCAGCGGCTGCCCCGCCTCGACGAGCTCGCTGCCGGTCGACACCACCACCACGCGGGGGCGGGGCCGGACCAGGAGCCGGGAGCGACCGACCGCCGCCGCCAGCCCGATCTGGACAGCGCCGAGGTAGGTGCCTGCGGTCAGGACGGTCTCGTCCGCGGCGACGTCCTCCCCACTGCGCCGGACGTACGCACCGAGGTCGGGGGTGCGGGTGATCGACACCGACGCGACCCCGCCGTCGGTCCACTCGACCGGGACGACCGCGTCCGCGCCGGCCGGCATCATCGCGCCCGTCATGATCCGCACGCACACGCCCGGCTGGACGCGCAGCGGCGAGGCCGGCCCGGCAGCGACGTCACCGGTCACGGGGAGCACGACCGGCGACGAGGGACTCGCGCCCAGCAGGTCGTCACGCCGTACGGCGTAGCCGTCCTGCGAGCTGTTGTCGAAGCCCGGCAGCGGCGCCCCGGCAACGACGTCCTCGGTGAGGACGCAGCCGTGGGCGTCCATCAGCCCGAGCTCGAGGGGGGCGAGGGGCTCGATGACCGAGAGGATCCGGGCCAGGTGGTCCGCGACGGTGATCACGTGCGGGTCTTCAGCCACGTCGCCAGCCACTCCAGCAGGGGTGGCCCAAGGTCCTCCCGGTCCGCGGCGAGCTGCACGACGGCCTTGAGGTAGTCGAGCCGGTCGCCGGTGTCGTAGCGACGGCCGCGGAAGACCACCCCGTGGACCGGCTCGACGGCGATCAGCTCCTGGATCGCGTCCGTGAGCTGGTACTCACCGCCACGACCGCGCGGGATCGTGCGCAGCACCTCGAAGACCGTGGGGGACAGCACGTAACGGCCGATGATCGCCAGGTTGCTCGGCGCCTCGTCAGCCGGCGGCTTCTCGACCAGCCCGGTGATGCGCACGGTGTCGCCGGTGCCCTCGACGGCGGCGCATCCGTACATCGAGATCGACTCGCGCGGCACCTCCATCAGCGCCACGACGCTCCCGCCGTGCTCGGCCTGCACCGCAACCATCGTCTCGAGCAGCGGGTCGCGGGCGTCAATGAGGTCGTCACCGAGCAGCACCGCGAATGGCTCGTCGCCGACGTGCTGGGCTGCGGCCAGCACGGCGTGGCCCAGGCCAAGCGCGTCGCCCTGCCGGACGTAGTGGACCGTCGCGAGGTCGGTGGCCTGCTGGACGGCGGCCAGCCGGGCCGCGTCGCCCTTGGCCTCGAGCGCCAGCTCGAGCTCGACGTTGCGGTCGAAGTGGTCCTCGAGCGGCCGCTTGTTGCGCCCGGTGACCATGAGCACGTCGTCGAGGCCGGCCCGCACGGCCTCCTCCACGACGTACTGGATCGCGGGCTTGTCGACGACGGGCAGCATCTCCTTGGGGGAGGCCTTGGTCGCGGGGAGGAAGCGGGTGCCGAGCCCGGCTGCCGGGATCACGGCCTTGGTCACATGGGGGGTGCCGGTCATGGCGCCGACCCTACGACGTGGCCACCGGTGCGACCTCGTCGGCGAGGTCGCCGGCGGCCAGCCGCCAGATGTCGCGGCCGCTGCGCTTGGCGTCGTAGAGGGCAGCGTCGGCGGAGCGAACCAGGCCGGCTGCGTCGTCGCCGTGAGACGGGAACACCGCCACCCCGATGCTCACCGTCAGGCTGATGGGCTCCGCGCCCACGCCGCCGAACGCCGTCGTGCCCACCGCGGCACGGATGCGCTCGGCAACCAGGCAGGCGCCCTGCTCGTCGGTCTCGGGCAGCACCGCGATGAACTCCTCCCCGCCGTAGCGGGCGAGCGTGTCGACGTCACGGACCTGGCTGCGCACGCGCGTGGCCAGCTCGGCCAGCACCTCGTCGCCGCGCTGGTGGCCGTAGGTGTCGTTGACGGCCTTGAAGTGGTCGAGGTCGAGCATCAGCATCGCCAGCGGTCGGCCGAAGCGCGCGGCGCGCTCGACCTCCTTCTCCACCGCCATCTGGAAGTAGCGGTAGTTCCACAGACCAGTCAGCGCGTCGGTGATCGACAGCCGGCGGGCCTCCTCGTGCAGCAGGACGTTGTCGACAGCAACCGTGGCCTGGCTGGTGAAGGTGCGCAAGGTCGCGAGGTCCCCGGCGTCGAAGTCCTCGCCACCGTCGCGGTCGAGCAGGACCAGCACGCCGATGACGCCCGAGGAGCTCGAGAGCGGGACAGCGACCAGCGTCGTCGTCGTCGGCTCGCCGGGCGCGGTCTGCAGCTGGTCGGGTCCGGTCCCGACGCGGCCGAGCACCGGCTCTCCGGAGGCGGCGACCCGACCGGCGACGCCCACGCCCATCGGCAGCCGCAGGTCGTCCGGGACGCCTCGGTCCTCGAGTCGCTGACCGACCGCCACGGAAAGCTCGGTGCGGCCGTCGTCGAGGATCAGCACCGCGCCCGCCTGCGCCCGGGTCGTGGCCATCGCGGCGTCGAGCACCACGCCCAGGATCAGGTCGAGGTCATGGGTGCCGGAGAGCGTGTCGCCGAGCCGCGCGACGCCTGCCCGCAGCTCGTCGCGGCTGGTCTGCAGCGCCCCCACGTAGCTGCGCAGCTCGTCGGTCATCGTATTGAACGCCGTGGCGAGCCGGCCGATCTCATCACGGGAGCGGACCTCGATGCTGGTCGACAGGTCACCGCCGGCGACGCGAGCGGCTGCGTCGCCGAGCTCCTGGAGCGGCTGCGTCGTCGCGCGAGCGAACAGCCTGCCGAGCGCCATCGCGAGCAGGACCGCCACGAGTGCCACGGCCGCGGCGAGCCAGAGGACGTTCAGCCCCTCCCCTGCCCCCTCGGGCTGGGTGACCAGCACGTCCAGCAGTGTGCCGGGGACCAGCGCCGCGACGTCCTCGCCGTCGCGGACCGGTGTCTCGGTGTCCGCCTCCACCGCTTGCCGCAGCAGGTCGCCCGCGACCGGTCCGCTCGAGGCGATCGGCTCCCCGTCGGCGAGCAGCACGACCTGGCCGACGCCGGCGTAGTCCTGCAACCGGTCGGCGAGGGCGTCGTCGACGGCCACCGCCGCCACCGCCCAGCCCGCGGCACCGGAGGCCCGGGTGAGCTCCACCAGCGCCACGATCCGCACGACGTCACCGGTCCGGTCGATCGTGCAGGTGGCACGGTCCTGCGGATCCGGTGTGGCAGGGGCGGGCGGAGCGGTGCCGGCGACGCCGAGCGTCTCTCCCGCGGCGTCGACCACCCGGACGCCGTCCACCTGAGGACCGGCGATCAGGAGGTCGAGGACATCAGAGAGGTTCGGCAGGTCGGAGGAGCTGCCGGCGGACTTCGCGGTCAGCTGCGCCTGGTCGCACAGCTGGGCGACGACGGTCCCGGCGAGCCGCGCGCTCGAGACGACCCCCGGGCCCTGCCGGTCGGCGAGCACCTTCGGGAGCGCGGTGACGAGCAGGACCGCGACCACGAGGAGCGGGACCAGCACGACAAGGACGAACGTGCCGGTCAGGCGTGCGCGCAGCGTCACGCCCGTCCTCCTGTCCGTCGAGGCCCCGACGGGCCTGTGGCTGCGATGATCCCACGATGGACGGCGGAAAGGGGCAGCTCCGGCGAGAGGCGCTGGCGCGTCGGCGCGCCCTGACCGCCGAGCAGCTCGCGGCGACGACGGACGCGCTGCTGCTCGCTGTCCGGCCGCTGGCCACCGGCCGGGTCGCGGCGTACGCCTCATCGGGCACCGAGCCGGGCACCGGGCCGCTGCTCGCGGCACTCGACGACGTCGTGCTGCCGGTGCTGCTGCCCGACGGAGACCTCGACTGGGCTCTGTACGCAGGGGAGCTCGTGCCCGGGCTGCGCGGGACGCTCGAGCCACCGGGGCCCAGGCTCGGGCGCGACGCCGTCGCCGACTGCCGGCTGGTGGTCGTCCCCGCCCTGGGCGTGGACCGGGCGGGCCACCGGCTCGGGCGGGGCGGCGGGTCGTACGACCGGGCCCTGCCCCGCACCCGCGGCCGGGTCATTGCCGCACTGCACACCGGGGAGCTGCACGACCGCCTGCCGGCCGAGCCGCACGACCGTCTGGTCGACGGCGTCGTCCTGCCGGACCGCGGACTCGTGCGGCTGCGACCGCACCCCCTGGACGGGGCGCGGGACGCACCTGGTGTGATGATGCCATGAAGGTCTTCGACGACGTGCTCGCCAGCAACGAGGGATACGCCGCCCGCTTCACGGGCTCCGAGCTCCCGGCCAAGGCCGCGCGCGGCCTGGCCGTCGTGACCTGCATGGACTCGCGCATCGACCCGCTCAAGATGCTGGGCCTCTCGCACGGCGACGCCAAGATCCTGCGCAACGCCGGGGCCCGCGTGACCGATGACGTGCTGCGCACGCTCGTGCTCGCCGTCCACCTGCTCGGGGTCGACCGGGTCATGGTGGTGGCACACACCAACTGCCGGATGGCCAGCGTCACGGACGAGCAGGTGCACGAGGCGATCTCGTCGCAGTCGGGTCTGGACACCCGGAGCCTGGACTTCCGCACGATCACCGATCAGGTCGGGGCGCTGATCGCCGACGTGCAGAAGGTCCGCAGCTCGCCGTACCTGCCGCCGGGCCTGCCCGTCGTGGGCTGCGTCTACGACGTGCAGACCGGCCGGCTCGAGGTCGCCGTACCGGCCTGAGCCGTCGGGCGCCCAGTCGCTCGTTGGACGCGGCCGGGCCGCGTGACGCACACTGGCACTCAGCAGTGACGAGTGCCAGCAGCTGTCAGAGGAGACCTCTCGTGCCGACCTATCAGTACGCCTGCACGGCGTGCGACGAGCGGCTCGAGGCCGTCCAGTCCTTCACCGACCCGGCCCTGACGACCTGCCCGGTGTGCCAGGGGGTGCTGCGCAAGGTCTACAGCGCCGTCGGCGTGGTCTTCAAGGGCTCCGGCTTCTACAAGAACGACAGCCGCGACACCGGCAAGAAGGGCGCCGACAAGAACGGCGACTCCGCGGCCTCCTCGGACAAGGCCGCCGCCTCGACGTCCACCTCCTCCCCCTCGAACAACGGCTCCGCGTCCTCCTCGTCCAGCAGCACCCCGGCGGCCACCCCCGCCGCCCCCGCAAAGACGCCGGCGGGCAAGAGCGCCTGACCCACCTGTGGACGACGCGGCACGAGCCGCGGGCGTTCTAGGGTCGCCTCCTGACATCGAGCGCCTGACACGGGGCGTGGTCACAGAGGAGGTGCGCCGTGCGGGAGACCGCGGAGATCGGGGTCATCGGCGGCTCGGGGTTCTACGCGTTCCTCGACGGCGCCCGCGAGGTCGAGGTCGAGACGCCATACGGCCCACCGAGCGACCCGCTCGTCGTCGGCCAGGTCGGCGACCGCGCCGTGGCCTTCGTGCCCCGGCACGGCAAGGACCACCAGTTCCCCCCACACCGGATCCCCTACCGGGCGAACCTGTGGGCGCTGCGGAGCCTCGGCGTGGAGCAGGTGCTGGCGCCGTGTGCCGTCGGCGGGCTCCGCCCCGAGCTCGAGCCTGGCTCGCTCGTCGTCGTCGACCAGCTGGTCGACCGGACGTCGGGGCGCGCGCAGACGTACTACGACAGCGGCGCGGCGCACGTCGGCTTCGCCGACCCCTACTGTCCCACCGGGCGCGCGGTTGCCGTGGCCGCCGCCCGGGAGGCTGCGTGGCCGGTGACCGAGGGCGGGACCATGGTCGTGGTCGAGGGGCCGCGCTTCTCCACCCGCGCCGAGTCGCAGTGGTACGCGGCCCAGGGCTGGTCGGTGGTGAACATGACCGGACACCCCGAGGCGGTCCTCGCCCGTGAGCTCGCGCTCTGCTACACCGCGATCGCCCTCGTGACCGACCTCGACGCCGGCATCCAGGGCGGCGAGGGAGTCACCCAGGCCGAGGTCTTCCGCGTCTTCGGCGAGCGGACCGCGGAGCTGCGCGAGCTGCTGCAGACGGTCATCACCGGACTCCCGACCGCACGGAGCTGCCCCTGCGGCTCGACGCTCGACGGGCTCGACGTGCTGGCACCGTGAGAGGGCTGGCACCGTGAGAGGGCTGGCACCGTGAGAGGGCTGGCACTGCGCGACCTGCGCCGCGCCGTCGCCCGCCACCGAGCCCTGCTCGCTGCCGGTCTCGCGGCCGCGGCCGTCGCCACGGGCCTGTCGGCAGTGGCGCCCGCCGCCGAGGAGGGCGTACTGGTAGTGACCGCCGCGCGTGACCTGGCGTCCGGGGTCCCGCTCACTGCCGAGGACCTGGTCGCCGTCTCCCTGCCCCCGGCCCTGGTGCCCGTCGGCGCGCTGGTCGAGCCAACCGCCGTCGTCGGCCGGCTCGTCGCCGGGCCGGTCCGCCGCGGGGAGGCCCTGACCGACGTCCGGCTGCTGGGGCCTGGGCTGCTGGGGCCTGGTGGCTCCTCGTCGAGCCCACCCGAGGGTCGGCTGGTGGCGATCCCGGTCCGGGTCGCGGAGGCGGCGACGGCCGCCCTGGTGCAGGCCGGTGACCGGGTGGATGTCCTGTCGGCCTTGACGGAGGGCGGGTCTGCCGCGAGCGTCGTGGCCAGCGGCCTGACCGTGCTCGCCGTGCCGACGGTCGGTGACGGCATGGGCGAGGGCGCGCTGCTGGTCCTGGCCGCCGACCGGACGACCGCGGCCCGACTGGCTGCCGCCGCCGTGACCGGCCGGCTGTCGATCGCCGTGCTGGCACCGGGCGCGCGCTCGTGAGCTACCGCATCTGGGGGTGGGGCGACCCGGCTGACGCGCCCACCCGGTCGGGCTTGCTGGAGCTGGCACCGTTCGTCACCGCCAGCACCGGGGTCCCGGCCCAGGAGCCGCAGACGCCCGGCGCCGTGCCCGACCTGCCGCCGTCGCGACACCTGGCCACGCTGCCGCCCTCGCTGCGCCACCTCGCGAGCGACGACCCCGAGGACCGGGCACGCCACGGCGTCGGCCGGTCCTACCGGGACCTGGTCCGCGCGATGGCCGGTTGCCTCGACAGCCCACCCGACCTCGTGCTGCGCCCCAGCGACGAGCAGGGCGTCGCCGACGTGCTGTCGTGGGCCACGGAGCACGCCGTGCCGGTGATCCCGTTCGGCGGTGGCAGCAGCGTCGTCGGCGGGGTCGAACCCCGCGACCTCCCCGCCGCCGTGAGCCTCGACCTGTCGCGGTTGACCGGCCTGGTCGAGGTCGACGAGGTGTCGCGGGCCGTACGGCTGCGCGCCGGCACCTTCGGCCCGGCCGCTGAGTCAGCCTTGAAGCCGCACGGCCTCACGCTCCGCTTCTACCCGCAGTCCTTTGAGCGCTCGACCGTCGGCGGATGGGTCGCGACCCGAGCGGCCGGGCACTTCTCGACCCGGCTGACGCACGTCGACGACCTGGTGGAGTCGGTGCGGGCCGTCACCCCCGCTGGTGTCTGGGAGTCTCGCCGGCTGCCCGGCTCGGGCGCGGGTCCGAGCCCGGACCGTCTGCTGCTCGGCAGCGAGGGGACGCTCGGCGTCATCACGGAGGCCTGGCTGCGTGCGCAGCCGAGGCCGGCGCACCGCTGGTCGGCCACCCTCGCCGCCCCCGACCTGGCGACCGGCGGCCGTGCCGTCCGTGCGCTGGTCCAGGCGGGCCTGCTCCCGGCGACGTGCCGCCTGCTCGACGGCGGGGAGGCTGCCCTGACCGGGACCCTCACCACCGGCGAGGCGGCCCTGGTCCTGGGCTTCGAGTCGCTGGCCGCCCCGGTCGACACCGAAGCCGTCCTTGCTCTGGAGCTGTGCCAGGACGCCGGGCTGCGCGTGCTCGAGTCCGGTGGGCGGGGGGAGGCCGGCGAGGCCTGGCGGTCCTCGTTCGTGCGCGCCCCCTACCTGCGGGAGTCGCTGCTCCTGCTGGGCGTGCTGGTCGAGACCTTTGAGACCGCCATCACCTGGGACCGCTTCGACAGCCTGGTCGCCTCGGTCACCGCCGCCACGACGCAGGCCCTGCACCGGGTCTGCGGCGCCGGGACCGTGACGTGCCGCCTCACCCACGTCTACGCCGACGGTTGCGCGCCGTACTTCACGGTGTTCGCCCCGGCGCGCCGCGGCTCCGAGGTGGCCCAGTGGGACGAGGTGAAGGCCGCGGCAAGCGACGCCCTCGTCGCTGCCGGTGGAACGATCACCCACCACCACGCCGTCGGCCGCGACCACCGCCCCTGGTACGACCAGCAGCGTCCCGACCCGTTCGCCCTCGCCCTGGCCGGCGCCAAGGCGGCGATCGACCCGGCCGGCATCCTCAACCCGGGCGTACTGCTCGGCTGAGGAGGGACTCCCGAAGCGCTCTGCTCACGGGGCGAGGGCGCCGCGGCACGCGCCCGCAGGACGCCTGCCCAGGGGCAGACGTCCTGCGGGTGGAATGAGTGCGGAGGTGAGGGGCGGCGCGGTGGTGCTCACGCCCGGTGCGCAGGTCAGAACGGTGGGTCGTGGGCGTTGGTGCTCGCGCCGGTTCTCGGGGGTTGTTGGTGTCCGGTGAGCCAGGGGACGTGCAGGTGGTGCAGGGCGAGGCGGCCTTGGTGCCAGAGCAGGTGGTGGCGTCGGCAGAGCAGGACCAGGTTGTCCAGGTGGGTGCAGCCGCC
>Ga0335397_10002219_pt1 | contig 26437 bp, 20 predicted proteins | sample MAT04_FD_205740 | JGI IMG/M metagenome (GOLD analysis project Ga0335397, IMG submission 205740) | Freshwater microbial communities from Lake Fryxell liftoff mats and glacier meltwater in Antarctica - MAT-04 (spades assembly) (version 2) ... | reverse complement strand
GAGCTGTGGCCATGCGCGCAGCGCGTGGTAGCAGCGCTCGAGCGCCTTCAGCGCCTGCGGGTGCGACGGCTCCTCCGCGAGGATGCGCTCGAGCACCTCTGCGGCGAGCTCACGCTTCAGGAACTTCGTCTCGTGGAGCTCGGCGAGCTTGAGGAGCGCATCGACGCGTTCGGCGCCCGTGAGCGCGACCTCCACCTGGCGCTCGAGGCACCATTCGACCTGACCGTGCTTGCCTTGCTCGCGGCCGATCCGCTCGAGGCCCTGGAGCGCGACGATCGAGGACGCGTCGTTGGCGACGGCGGCCTCGTAGTGCTTCGCCGCCTCGGGCGTGCCGGCGTGTGCGCCCGCGAGCGCGATGTGCAAGTGCACCTTCTCGTCGCGACGCGCCGTGCGATCGAGCGCGCGCACGAGCAGCTCGCGCTGGCTCTTCACGTCGCCGGCTGCCGCCGCGAGCTGCGCTTGCCTCCGCAGCGCCACGGGGTGCGTCTTGTCGAGGCGCTCGAGCTCGGAGATGAACGGCGACATCTCCTGGCTCCGGCCGAGCACGCGCTCGTACCAGTAGACGAGGTGTCCGAGCAGGATGACCTTGAGCTCGATGTCCGCGGTGTGGAGGTTCTTGCGGGCTCGATCGGCGAGCTCGCCGACGCGCCCTGCCTCCTTCGCCACGCGATCGAGCGACGCGACGATGTCGTCGTCCCCGGGGCGAAGGTCGAAGGCCTCCACGAGCGTCGTGAAGGCTTGCTCGGGCGCCTGCAGCTTGAATTCGTGGACGCTCGCGATCTTGTGGAGCAGCGCAGCCTTCGTCAGCGGCGTATCGGCGTCGGCGGCACGCAGGCGATAGAGGTCGAGCAGCGCTCCGAAGCTGCCTTCGCGCTGGAGCTGGTCCTCGTCCTCGTCGGTGTCGAGCTCGTAGGCCGGACTGTTGCCGCGCCCGACGGGGGCGGGGGGCTGGTAGGCGGGGGCCTGGATGGCGGGGCCGGGCGGCGCGACGCTGACGCGGCGCAGCGGAGCCGCGGCCTCCTTCGCCAGCAGCTCCTGCTTCGTCTCCTTCCGGTTGAAGAGCGTCTCGCCGCCGTCGTCGTCGTCGTCGTACGAGACCTCGTCGGCGGAGACCTCCTCGACCACGTCGTCGGAGACGACCGCGACGCTCGCGGACGATGCGGATACGATCTGGACGTCCTGCGCGCTCGGGCTGAGAACGATCTCGGGGTCGCTCATGGGCTGCGAGGCGTCGCTGATCGACGCCATCGAGAAGCGAGGGAGCGAGCCGGTGCCCTCGACCGGCGCGTGGGAGGGCAGGGGAGGCCGCAGCTCGATGCCCGAGTCGCCGAGGTCGTCGTTGGTCGTTGCGAGCGCGGCCACGTCAGGGTCGCTCTCGAGCTCCTCGGAGTCGACCTCGAGGATGCTTGCGTCGTGGACGTCCTCGGGCTCCGGCTCGATGGCCTCGGGCTCGATGGCCTCGGGCTCGATGGCCTCGGGCTCGATGGCGGCGGGCGCCTCGCGTGCCTCGAGCCGCGGGCTGCGCACGATGGCCGTCGCTTCGCTGGCCTGCTCGAGCGGGCTGCGCACGATGGCCGTCGCTTCACCGGCCTCCGCGGTCGCGAAGATCGCGAGCACGTCGGCCTGGTCGAGGCGACCCATGCGCGTGTCGTCGGCCTCGTCCGCGGGGTGGCGCTCGGGCGGCGGCGGCGGCTCGACCTTAGGCCTCTCGATGACGCGGCCCGGAGAGACGCTCGTCACCTCCGCGTCCGACCACGCCGAAGGAAAGGCGAGGCGTGTGGCGGTGGGCGGGTCCTCGCCGTCGCGCTCGGTGGGCGCTCCTCCGGAGCGCGTGCGCGTGCTGTCGTCATCGGCGTCGAGCGCGTCGAGCGCGGGACCACCGCGGGAGTCCTCGAGAGCGAACGAGGGAAGTGCCGCTTCGTTCTCGTCGGTCCGGTCGAGGCGGTCGATGCGCTCCGAGCGCGCGCCCATCACCGCCACGAGCGCCTGCACCAGCTCGTGCGCGGGCACCGTGCCCGGGAGCGAGTGGGGGGTGACGTCGAACTGCGTCATCGACTCGGGCGACGCCTGCGTGCTCGCCGCGAGCTCGGCATCGAGCACGAACAGATCGCTCACGGCTTTGGCGCCGGGCGGTACCTCGGGCTCGAACGGGGTCACGGCCCGCGGCGCGTCATGGGTAGCGTCGAGGTCCTGGATCTCGTCGTGGGGAAAGGGGTTCACGCCGACGGCGGTGTGCTCGTCGGTCGAGAATTCCTCCTCGATCGCCTCGAGCCTCGGCTCGCTTCCACTTCGCACGCCGGCGCTCGGCAGCGACTTCCGCAGCGCCGCGATGTCGATCGGCTGCGTCGACTCGTCGTCGGTCGCCACGAGGTCGAGCATACCAGACGCCCCGCGGGCACCCCGGCCGCGCATGCCTGCGGTTGGGCGGGATCCCGCCATGGTCCCGCTTGCTTACATCAAAGACTAACGTTAACGTAAGAGTGGGTCTTGACCCTCACCTACTCCTCTTCTATGTAGGCTTTGCGCTTTGCACCCTGACGTTTACGTGAGAGTAGCCCTTCGCCGTCCGGCACCCTGATGAGCACCGTCCGCCTCCCCCTCTTCGACCAGGCGAAAGAAGCCCAGCTGACCGCTGTCGGTGTCGAGGCTCGCCTCGAGACGGATCCGGACGCGCCGCTCATGCAGGTCGGCGACCTCGCGCGCGAGTCCGGCAAGACGGTCCGGGCCATCCACCTCTACGAGCAGCTCGACCTCCTGAAGCCGGCCGCTCGGTCGAAGGGCCGCTACCGGCTGTACGGTCCGGAGGCGCTCGTCCGCATCCGCTGGATCCAGAAGCTCCAGGACCTCGGCTTCAGCCTCACCGACATCAAGGCCATCGTCAAAGACGTCGAGCACAGCGGAGCGACCCGCTCGGCCTCCTCGGCGATGGTCGGCGTCCGCGAGGTCTACGCGAAGAAGCTCGACGAGACGCGCACGCAGATCGCGCGGCTCCAGGCTCTCGAGAGCGAGGTCCGCGCGAGCCTCCAGTACCTCGAAGCGTGCAACTCGGTCTGCGAGCCCGACCGGCTGCTGCCGACCTGCAGCTGCTGTGACCACCACCCTGCCGAGCAACTGGTCCCCGACCTGGTCGCCGGATTCCGTTCGTGACCTTTCCGCATCCCGAGACAACGAAGATGGCCATCCAGCTCCCGATCTTCATGGACTACCACTCGACGACGCCGGTCGACCCGCGCGTGCTCGAGGAGATGATCCCGTACTTCACGCAGAAGTTCGGCAACGCCGCGAGCCGCAGCCACGCCTTCGGCTGGGCTGCCGAGGAGGCCGTCGACTACGCGCGTGAGCGCATCGCCAAGCTGGTCGGCGCGTCGAGCGAGAAGGAGATCGTCTTCACCTCCGGCGCGACCGAGTCCAACAACGTCGCGCTCAAGGGCGTCGCCGAGTTCTACAAGGACAAGGGCGACCACATCATCACGACGGTCATCGAGCACAAGGCCGTGCTCGACACGTGCAAGCGCCTCGAGAAGGAGGGCTTCCGCGTCACGTACCTCCCCGTCGCGAAGGACGGCCGCGTCGACCCCGCCGCGGTCGAGGCCGCCATCACCGACAAGACGATCCTCGTCTCGGTCATGCTCGCGAACAACGAGATCGGCACCGTCCAGCCCCTCGAGGAGATCGGCAAGATCACCCGCGCCAAGGGCGTCCTCCTCCACACCGACGCCGTCCAGGGCATCGGCAAGGTCGACTTCGACGTCCAGAAGATGAACGTCGATCTCGCGAGCATCACCGCCCACAAGATGTACGGGCCGAAGGGCGTTGGCGCGCTCTACGTCCGTCGCAGCAAGCCGCGCGTCCGCATCGTCGCCCAGATGGACGGCGGCGGTCACGAGCGCGGCATGCGTTCGGGCACGCTCAACGTCCCGAGCATCGTCGGCTTCGGCAAGGCCGCCGAGATCATGACCACCGAGGGCAAGGCCGACAACGCCCGCATCTTCGCGCTCCGCGAGCGCCTTCGCACGAAGCTCATGAGCTCGCTCGAGGAGTGCTTCATCAACGGGTCGATGGAGCACCGGCTCCCGGGCAACCTCAACATCTCGTTCGCCTTCGTCGAGGGCGAGGCGATGATGATGGCCATCAAGGACGTCGCCGTGAGCTCCGGCTCCGCGTGCACGTCGGCGAGCCTCGAGCCGAGCTACGTCCTCCGCGCCCTCGGCGTTGGCGACGAGCTCGCGCACTCGAGCATCCGTTTCGGCCTGGGCCGCTTCAACACGGAAGAGGAGGTCGACTACGTCGCCGAGCTCGTCATCGCCAAGGTGAAGCACCTCAGGGACATGTCTCCGCTCTACGAAATGCACAAGGAAGGCATCGATCTGAAGAGCGTCGCGTGGGTCGCGCACTGACGAACGAGAACCGCCTCAGGGGAGCGCGGCCGCTTCCCTGGCACGCGGTCACGCCTGAAGGGGAGCGCGGCCGCTCCCCTGGCACCCCACCCCGAACATGATTCAAAGCTACTGAGGACCGAGGACAACATGGCATACAGCGACAAGGTCATCGAGCACGCGGAGAACCCCCGCAACGTCGGCACCCTCGACAAGGACGACCCGAACGTCGGGACGGGTCTCGTCGGAGCCCCCGCCTGCGGCGACGTGATGCGCCTGCAGATCAAGGTGGGCGACGACGGCGTCATCCAGGACGCGAAGTTCAAGACGTTCGGCTGCGGCTCGGCCATCGCCTCCTCGTCCCTCGCCACGGAGTGGATCAAGGGCAAGAAGGTCGAAGAGGCCGAGGCCATCAAGAACGTCGACATCGTCAACGAACTCAATCTTCCCCCGGTGAAGATCCACTGCTCCGTCCTCGCCGAGGACGCGATCAAGAGCGCGATCGCCGACTACCGCGCGAAGCAGGCCGCAAAGCGCCTCACCCCCAGCCCCTCTCCTGAAGCAGGAGAGGGGGGAACGAACGCGATCTCGTCATGAGCGCCGCGACGACATCCGAGCAAACTCCGCCGCAAGGGCAGACGTCCAAGCTGCAACTCGAGATCACGCAGGCCGCGGTCGACGCGATCGGCCTTCAGATCTCGAAGCGCGGCCGTCCCGAGACGGCGCTGCGCGTCGGCATCCGTGGCGGCGGCTGCTCGGGCTTCTCGTACGTGATCGAGTTCCACGACGGCCCCCCGAACGCGCGCGACGTCGTCCATGACCGCACCGCGACGAACGGCAGCGCCGTCCGCATCGTGGTCGACAAGAAGAGCCTCCTCTACCTGAATGGCTCGACGCTGGAGTGGGAGAAGACGCTGATGCGTCAGGGCTTCAAGTTCGTGAACCCGAACGAGAAGTCGAACTGCGGCTGCGGCACGTCGTTCACCGTCTGACGCTCGGCGCGTTCTCGCGAACCTCCACGCGAGCGTGTGGGCACACATGAATGATCCCTTTGAAATGCTCGGCGTCGAGAGACGCTTCGACCTCGACCTGAAGGTGCTCGAAAAGACGCACCGCGAGCTCTCGCGTGCGCTCCACCCGGACAAGTTCGCGCAGACGGGCGCGAGCGAGCGCCGCGCCGTGCTCGAGAAGGCCGCATCGGTCAACGAGGCGTGGCGCACGGTGCGGGATCCGATCACGCGGGCCGAGGCGCTCTTCCGCCTCGCCGGCGTCGAGGTCGGCGAGGACAAGGAGCCCAAGGCGAGCCCCGCGTTCCTCATGGAGGTCATGGACGAGCGCGAGGCGCTCGCCGACGCTCGTGCTGCCGAGGACCTCGTGAAGGTCCGCGCGGTCGGCGAGGCCATGGCTCGGCGCGCGAAGGAGACGGAGGCGAAGCTCGCCGCCGGTTTTGCCTCGAGCCGCGGAGACGCCGAAGCCGAAGCCGTTCGCAAGCTCGTGCCGCTGCTCGGCGAGCTCAGGTTCTACAAGCGCTTCATCGACGAGGTGAGCGCCATCGAAGAGGAGAACGATTGAGATGACACTCCTCGAAATTTTCGACCCGAAGGCGCCGCCGCGCGCGATCGGCATCGATCTCGGCACGACGAACTCGCTCGTCGCGTACGTGAAGAACGATCGCCCCACCGCGATCGAGGACTGCAACCAGCGCGCGCTGCTCCCGAGCGCGGTCCACTACGGCGACCGCGGCGAGGTGGTGGTCGGTCAGGACGCGCTCCTGCGTGCCGCCGAGCATCCGCGCGAGACGATCGTCAGCGTGAAGCGCTTCATGGGGCGCGGCGCCGACGACCCGGAGACGCGCCGGCTCGGTCCTTACGCGTTCACGGCTCCGAAGGAGGGCGACGCGAACGTCGTCCGCTTCGCGGTGCGCGACCGCCTGGTCACGCCGGTCGAGGTCAGCGCCGAGATCCTCCGAGCCTTGAAGCGCCTCGCCGAGGACGAGCTGCGGAGCGTCGGCGGCGCCGTGATCACGGTGCCCGCGTACTTCGACGACGCGCAGCGGCAGGCCACGAAGGACGCCGGGCGCCTCGCCGGGCTCGACGTGCTCCGCCTCCTCAACGAGCCCACCGCGGCGGCTCTCGCATACGGCCTCGAGAAGAAGCAGAACGGTCACTTCGCCGTCTACGATCTCGGCGGCGGCACGTTCGACGTGACGATTCTCCTTCTGGACGACGGCGTCTTCCAGGTGAAGTCGACGGGCGGCGACAGCGCGCTCGGCGGCGACGACATGGATCGCGCGATCGCCGAGGAGATGTTCCGGCTCGCAAAGCGCGACGTCGCGGCGGCGACACCCGGCGAGGTGCGCGTCGTTCTCGACGTCGCGCGCCAGGTGAAGCACGGCCTCACCGACGCCCTCGAGGTCGAGGTCGAGAACCCGCTCGGCACGGAGCCGCGCGCGCTCCTCATCACGCGCGCGCGCTTCGACGAGCTCGTGCAGCCGCTTCTCGAGCGCACGGGCACGGCGTGCAAGCGTGCTCTCCGCGACGCGAGGACCAAGCCCGAGGAGCTCGACGGCGTCATCCTCGTCGGTGGCTCCACGCGCGTTCCGGCGGTTCGCGCCTTCGTCGCCAAGCTGTTCGGCAAGGAGCCCCTCGCCGACATCGACCCGGACGAGGTCGTCGCGCTCGGCGCCGCCCTGCAGGCGAACCTGCTCGCCGGTGACGGCAACACCGACGACGTTCTCCTCCTCGACGTCATCCCGCTCTCGCTCGGGATCGAGGTCGGCGGCGGTGTCGTCGATCGCATCCTGCCGCGCAACACGACGACGCCCGCGGCGGCGCGCGCGAAGTACACGACGCAGGAGGACAACCAGACGGGCTTCGAGATTCACGTCGTCCAGGGCGAGCGAGAGCTCGCGGCCGACTGCCGGAGCCTCGCGCGCTTCACGCTGAAGGGCATCCCGCCGATGGCCGCCGGCATGGCGCGGCTCGAGGTCACGTTCCGCGTCGACGCGGACGGCCTGCTCGGCGTTCACGCCCGCGAGGATCGCACCGGCATCGAGCAGACGGTCGACGTGAAGCCCTCGTACGGCCTCGACGACGACACCGTCGAGCAGATGCTCATCGACGCGATCGATCACGGTGAGGAGGACCTCGCCGCGCGCCGCCTCGCGGAGTCTCGTCTCGAGGCGCATCGCATCGGCACGTCGACGCGGAAGTCGGTCGACGGCGACCCCGAGCTCCTCGCCGAGGGCGAACGCGAGCGCATCGAGACCGCGCTCGCCGCGCTCGACGTCGCCGCGAAGGGCACGGACCCTCGCAAGATCCAGCTGCGCATCGACGACCTCGACGCGAGCACCAAGGCCTTCGCGGAGCGACGGATGAACCGGGCGATCGCGCAGGCCATCGAAGGACAACGGCTCGAATCGGTCGAGCGCACCGTGGAGCACGCGAAGGGGGTCGAGCGCGCGCACGGTTCCCCTCTGCCTCCCGCATCGAGCTAGGTCTCGTGCAGGTCCGCACGAGACACATCCGCGCTACGCGCTCCTGGTAGAAGGAACACTCCATGGCGATCGTTCGATTCAAGGGTTACGGCGAGGTCGAGGTGCCCGTCGGCGCGAGCATTCTCGAGGCGGCGCAGAAGGGCGACGTCCCCGAGGGCTACGCGTGCGGCGGCGTCTGCGCCTGCTCGACGTGCCACGTCTACGTGCTGAAGGGCGCAGAGCTCCTCAGCGAGGCCGAAGAAGAGGAGGAGGACATCCTCGACAAGGCCTTCGACGTGCGCGCCACGTCACGGCTCGGCTGCCAGTCGACCATCAAGACCGAGGGCGTCGTCGAGGTGGAGATCACGCGCGAGAGCCTCGAGGCCTACGAGAACGAGCACCCCGAGGCGCGCGGGAAGTACACGAAGCGCACGGCCTGATCGATCCAGATCATAGGGCCGGCGACTGCACGTGAGAGCCTACTGGCCGCTGCTGGAGCTGCCGCCCGTGTTGCGCTTCGATGGCGTCAGGGCCGGGTAGATGAAGAGCAGCCCGAGCCAGTAGAGGACGCAGAACACCCCCGTCGCGATCGCGCTACGGCGAACCGCCTGCTTGACCGTGCCGCCCCTCGACGCGAAGAGCGGGATCACGATCGTCGCCGCGAGGATGCTGATGAGCAGCGCCTTCTGCATCGCGGAGAGAGCCTACCACGGACGCGCCAGGCGCTCCTTCACGATGCGCCCCCAAGGGCTTGGCTCGAGCGGAGCGCCCACGCCGCACGTGCCCGCGTGGTCGACGAGGAGGTTCGGCGGGCAGTTCGTGTGGAACGTATACGCGAGCCAGGGAACGTCGAGCTTCTCCGCGAGGTCCATGAGGTTCTCGCAGTCGGCGGGAAACATGGTCGCGTTCTGGTCGTTCACGACGCCCATCTCGCCGATGATGACCGGGAGCTTCGCCGAGGGCCGGGTCACGAGCTCGTCGAAGCGGTCGGGGCGATTGTAGACGTGCGTCTCGTAGGCGATGTTCTCTCCGCCGCCCGCGGTGATCGGATGCGCGACGTAGTAGTCGAGCACACGGCCCCACTCGCGCGTGCCCTGCACCGTGACGATGTGCCGGTGGCCCGCCTCCTCGACGCTGCGGATCGCAGCGACGGTCTCGTTCATGGCCGTCCAGACCTCACCGTCTAGCTGACCGCCCTCGTTCTTCTCGGGCTCGTTGACGAGACCGAACATCACGAACGGCATGTCGCGCAGCGCCCGGGCGAGCTTCTTCCACACCGTTCGCGTGCGCTCCGTAGGCCAGCCGAGCGGGCCGAGCGTCGGGTCGTGCCACAGCGAGATCAGCACGTAGACGCCGCGTTTTTTGCCGATGTGGCCGACGATCCGCATCACGTCGTTGAAGTAGTCCGGGTCCTCGAGGACGTTCCGGTAGTGCACGCGGCCCGGGCTCGGGCCACGGTCGGGGTAGCTCTCGAGCAGCAGGCGCACGAACGTCGCGTGCCACTGGTCGACCAGCGTGTCGACCCGCCGGAGCACCTCCTCGACGTGCGGCGGCTCCCAGGAGCACGAGTCGCAAGAGCGTGTATCATGCAAGTTGGCGCCACGGCCGTGGAACGGCTTGCCGTCGGGCGTGACGATGCGCGGCCCCTTCACGCGGAGCCACCCCGTGATCGGCCCGCGATCGGCGGGTGGAAGATCGACCGGCGCGCCCGTCACCCCGGGCCGCACCGTCATGTCGGTCGCCGGCACCGGCGTGACCGGGCCGGGACCGTCGTGGCAAGCGCCCACGAGCACGGCGACCCCGAGCGCCGCCAGCGCAACCGCGAGCCCCCCTCGGATCACGTCACTTCGCGAGCGATGCGTTGAGGACGACCGAGCCGAGGAACTTGGCTCGACCGACCTCCTCGACGGTGCGCGACGACGCGACCACGCTCGTCTCGCCGATGAACACGCCGAGCAGAGCCGCGTCGACGTTCTGCGCCATCGGCACCGTGGTCGCGTTCTCCGTCACGAGCTTGAGGACCACGATGCACCGCTTGCCGCGGCTCGTGATGCTCTGGACCTGCGCGAGCATCCGGCCCATGTCCTTGAGGCCGAGGTTGCGCGCGTCGAAGACGGTGAGCTCCTGACCGAGCTCGCTGGCGAGGCGCGCCATGCCGTGTGCGATCTCGAGGACGCCGTCCGGATCGCGCTTGCTCGACCCGATGAAGGCCATCGACTGCCAGTCGTGCTGCTGGCAACGGAGCCAGAGCCGCTGCCACACCGGATCCATCGTGTTGGCGCCGGCCATCGCCTGGCTCGTGTCGAACCCGGGCGACGACTGAGAAGGCACCGGGGCGACGTTGCCGCCAGGCACCTGCTGCTGGAAATTCTTGTTCACGGCACTAGCCTCGGAGCGGCCGGCCTTCGCAGTGCCGGAGCCGTGGAGCAACTGTCGGCCGTCGGCCGCCAGCTCCCCAAGGTCACGTACACCCCAGCGGGTTCTGTCATCACGAGGGAGTATAGCCATAAGGTCCCATGGGTCAGAAGGTCGAATCCCGAGGTTTTTTGCGACGCCCGGCGATCCGGCGGCCGGCCGAGCCCGGCGCCGGCCCGCGTGATGCGCCTGCCGTGCCATGCGAGAAAGCCCAGCGGCCGCGACCCGTGACCCCACGCCGGTGGGGCGTTTCGGTGGCGATCACGGCCGCGCTGACGGCCGCATGTGGCACGAGCACCCGGACCTGCGGAGGCCCCGGCAGCGCCTCGGAGGCAGACGGAGGGGCGGGGGCGGGGGCGGCTTCGCTGTCGTCCGTCCGCCTCGTCGGTCGGTTCGACCCTCCGGTCCCTCCAGGGGCTGGCGACGATCGGCCGCTGCGGTTCGCCTGGTCGGGGTCGTCCTTCGAGGTGCGGTTCACGGGCCCGTCGGTCGCGATGCGCTTGCGTGCTGCGCCGCTGGAGCCCCATACCGTCATGGTCGACGGCAAGCCGGTGAGCATGGCCGAGAAGGCCACGGCCTATGCCGTCCGCGTCGATGAACGCCCGCCCGTGAGCATCGAGGTCTCGAACGAGCGGCAGCGCTACGATCTCGCCTCGGGGCTCGACCCTGCCACGCCCCACGTCGTGCGGGTGATGCGCGAGGCGGAGGCCTTCGCGGGCGTCCACGAGCTGCTCGGCGTCGAGCTCGCGCCGGGCGGCCGCTTCCTGCCGCCGCGCGCGCCTCCGCTGCGCATCGAGATCGTGGGCGACTCGATCACGTGCGGGTACGGAGTCCTCGGCGCGAACGAGCGCTGTCCCTTCACGTACGCGACCGAGCGCGCGAGCGCAGCCTACGGCGCGCGGCTGGGGCAGGCGCTCGACGCGGACGTGACGACGGTGTGCTGGTCGGGCAGGGGAGTCCTCCGCAACTACGACGGGTCACGGACGGGAACGATGCCGGAGCTCTACGAGCTCGCCGTCCCCGCGGACCCGCCCGCGCCCTGGTCGTTCGCCGCCGTTCCTCGCGCCGACGCGGTCGTCCTCGCTCTCGGCACGAACGATTTCCTCGGCGGCGCCGGCAAGCCGCTCGACCTCGCGGCGTTCGAGGAGGCGTACGTCCGCTTCCTCAGGCGGGTCCGCGAGCGCGAGCCCACCGCGTTCGTCTTCGTCACCACGAGCCCGATGCTGAAGGAGGAGCCGTCGCCCTCGGGCCCAGGCACCGTGCAAGAGCTTGCGCGGGCCACTCTCGAGCGCGTGGTGGCCCGCCGCACCGCAGAAGGCGACCCTCGGGTCGAGCTCACCGCCCTCGACGGCGATGCGATCTCCCGCAACCGCGGCTGTGACTCGCATCCGGATGCGGAGGACAACGCCGGGATCGCCATGCGCCTCGAGCGGGTCATCCGCGCGAGACTCCATCGCTGAGCGACCTTCGGGAGCCCGCCATGCTAGATTCCAGGCAATGTCGCTCCGGAGTCTACGGACGGCCGCGTCCTTCCTCCTCGTCTTCGTCGTCGCTTCGCCGGCGTGTGTCGTCCGTCTGAGCGACCGCAACGCGCCGCTTCCGAACGGCGGCGTCTCGGGCCCGAACGCGGACTGCAACGTCGTCCAGCCTCCCGCGGAGGGCGCCCCCGCCGGTGCAGCCGCGACCAAGCTCGTCGGCCGCTACGACCTGACCGACCCGACGAAGCCTCGCTTCGACTGGTCGGGCAACTCCATGACGGCGCGCTTCGAGGGACCCGGCGAGGTGACCTGGGGCGCCGAGGCCGGAGTCGAGATGGTCTTCGAGCAGATCCTCGACGGCCAGGCCGAGCAGATCGTCCTCGGCGGCCTCGTCGAGAACAAGACCGTCACGAGGCAGGTCGGCTCCGGCACGCACGAGATCGTCGTCGTCCGTTCGAGCGAGGCCCTCTACTCCGACAGCACGTACGTCCCGTTCACGTTCAGCGGCGGCGCGAAGCAGCTCCCGCCGACCGAATACGCCCGGCGCATCGAGTACATCGGCGACTCGATCACCTGCGGTTACGGTGACGAGGGGCCGAACGCGACCTGCCCGTACGACATCCCGATCCGCAAGGTGAAGAACGAGGCGACGGGCCTCATCGAGGACGTGAAGATCCCCGAGACCCAGAACATCTACCTCGCCTACGGCTCGGTGGCAGCGCGCAAGCTCTCTGCGCAGGCGACGACGTTCTGCTTCTCGGGCAAGGGCGTCTACCAGAACTATCGCGAGGCCTGCAGAGGCGAGGGGACCTGTCCGCCGGGCAAGGCGCCCGACGACCCCGACGCGAAGACCACGATCCCCGAGTACTGGCTCCGCACGCTCGCCACCGAGCGGCCGGACATGGGCGGCAAGGCCCATGACTTCTCGAAGGAGAAGGACACGGACAAGCCGCAGGTCGTCGTCATCAACATCGGGACGAACGACTTCGCGCGCGATCTGAACCAGGACTCGGTCTCCGACGGCATCGACCTCGGGAAATTCCGCGAGGCCTACAAGGCCTTCGTCCAGTTCGTGCGCACCAAGCGCCCGGCCGCGGACATCTTCCTCGCGGTGCCGCCGATGGTCACCGACAAGTTCCCGCTCGACAACGCGCGCAGCGATTTTCGGAACGTGCTCCGCGCGGTCGCCGAGGACCTCAACGCGTCGGGCGACGCGAAGGTCTACTCGATGGAGCTCGTGGAGATGGGCGTTCGCTACGGTCTCGGCTGCGACTACCACCCGAACCTCGAGGTGCATCGCATCATGGCCGATCAGGTCGTGGGCGCGATCCGCGCGAAGACCTGCTGGACGACGGTCGACGCTCCATGAACGATCCGCGCAACCGGGGGAACCGTACGCCCGGCGTGCCGTTCCAGCCGCAGCCGCCCGGGCACGACCCGATGGCGCACCTCACGCAGAAGGTCGCCCAGAAGTACGGCGCGTTCGGCGCGCGCCCGGACGACGAGGAGCAGGACCGCAAGGTCCTCCAGGACAACTTCCTCAAGCCGACGATGCAGATCATCGGCGGCGTCTTCGCGGCCTGTCTGTTCGCGTACTTCGTGTCGGGCCCGAAGTTCTCGGGCCCCGGGGCGTGGGCGAACTCGTTCCGCATCGACACCGCGCTCGTCGTGTTCTGGGGGCCGCTGCTCTACGTCGTGATGGCCAAGCAGCGCCTGTGGAAGAGCCTCCGCGTCTACCTCGTCCTCGCGCTCTTCATCGAGGCGTTCAGCGAGGCGATGTTCAAGGACATGGGCGCCGTCGCGACCGGCGAGGGCGGCTACTGGAACACCGTCATGTGGCCGGCCGCGGTCGCGTTCTTCGGGACCGTGAAGGAGTTCTCCGGCATGCCGGGCGCTTCGCTCTCGGTGTTCTTCTTCGTGACCGTCGGTCTGCTCTACCGGGCCGTGTGGGGGAAGAAGCCCGCCGAGTGGACGCCGCCGCCGAAGTTCGCGAGGCGCGCGCTCCTCGCGTTCCTGTTCACCGTGATCGGCCTCGCGGCCCTCGGCATCGTCCGCGGTGGCGGCATCGAGCCTGCCTTCCGTCAGACGATCCACCTGATGCAGCTGCCGCTCGTCGCGCTGCTCTTCCTCTACGCCCTCCGCATCCCCGAGGACCTCGCGTCGGTCGGCACCGCGTTCGTCGCCGTGGCCGTCACGCGCAGCGTGCTCGTCATGTACATCTACTTCGGCGTGTGTGCGCCCGCGGGCATCACGAGCATGCCCGGCAAGCCCGAGTGGTGCACGAACCACTCGGACTCCGTGCTCTTCGTGACCGCGCTGATGATCCTCCTCGCGCACGCGCTCGAGCAGCGCACGTCGAAGGTGATCAAGCGCTCGTTGATCCTCGCGGCGCCGATCCTCCTCGGCATCGTCCTCAACAATCGCCGGCTCGCGTTCGTCAGCCTCGCAGCCGCGCCGCTCGTCATCTACCTGGCGCTGAAGCCCAGCAAGCGAAAGCGCCGCGTGACCTGGGCGCTCGCGATCGCCGTGCCGATGATGATCGGCTACGTGCTCATCGGTTCCGAGATCCCGTCGGCCTCGCCGCTGTTGAAGCCCGCCAAGCTGGTCGTCTCCGTCATGGACCAGAAGGACAACTCGAGCATCTCGCGCGACATCGAGAACGAGAACCTCATCTACACGCTGAAGCAGAATCCGGTCATCACGACCGGCTTCGGGCACGAGTACCAGTACTCGCCGAACAACCCGCCGGTCGACCTCGGGGAGCTCTTCAAGAACTTCCGGCTGATCGCCCACAACGGCGTGCTGTGGATCTGGTCGCTCGCCGGCGTCGTGGGCTTCACCCTCCTCTGGATGATCTACCCGCTGGCTAGCACCCTGGCCCTCCGCGGCTATCGGGCGGCCCAGACCCCCCTCGAACGAAGCTCAGCCTTGGCGGCCCTCGCGGCGGTCGTCATCTGCGTCATCCAGATCTGGGGCGACCAGGGATTCAATAGTTACATGACCCTGGTGACCTTCGGCGTCGCGTTCGCGGTCGCCACCCGCCTCTCCGTCCGCGCCGCCTAGCCGCGCGACCCGTGACAGAGGAGATCGGAAGGCCAGCCCGTGCGTCCCATGGGGGGGGCGGGGATTCGCACCGGTCGAGGGCTCGGTTTCCCGGGGGAAATCAGTCCTTAATGTCCCCGGCCCGAGCCGTGCTAACGTTGGAGCCCTAGGCGAATGAGTCAGCAGGCCGAGCGGCGCGTAGGGACCATCATCGGCGGCAAGTGGCGTGTCGACGCGCTGCTCGGGTCCGGGTCCATGGCGGCCGTCTACGCCGTGACGCACCGCAATGGAGCGCGAGCGGCGCTCAAGATCCTGCACCCGACGCTCTGTACCGACCCCGCCGTCTGCGAGCGGTTCCTCGGCGAGGGCTACCTCGCGAACTCGGTCAAGCACTCGGGCATCGTCCGCGTCCTCGACGACGGCGTGACCGACGACGGCTGCGTGTTCCTGACGATGGACCTGCTCGAGGGCGACACCCTCGAGGGCCACCGACAGAAGCGCGGCAACCGCATCCCGATCGTCGAGGCCCTCGACCTCGGCGACAAGCTGATGGACGTCCTCAGCGCCGTCCACGCCGCCGGCATCATCCATCGCGATCTCAAGCCCCAGAACGTCTTCGTCTGCGACGACGGCGTCCTCAAGCTCCTCGATTTCGGCGTCGCGCGGGTGTTCGACCGCACCTCGCAGAGCAAGCTCTCGATGTTCGGCCTCGTGCTCGGCACGCCGTCGTTCATGTCCCCCGAGCAGGCGCTCGGCTCGCGCGACAAGGTCGATCATCGAAGTGACATCTGGTCGTTCGGCGCGACGATGTTCACCGCGCTCACCGGCGAGACCGTGCACCTCGGCGCGAACATCCAGGCCAAGCTCCTCGCCGCCGCCACGGTGAAGGCCCGCTCGATCGCGATGGTGATGCCCGACCTGCCGCCCGCGATCGCCGCCGCGATCGACATGGCGCTGCGGTTCAAGAAGGAAGACCGCTGGCAATCCGTCGACGCCATGCGCCGCGCCTTCCGCGAGGCCCGCGACAACTCGGGCCTCGGTCGGCCTGCCGAGCCCGCGCGCCCGTACGACATGTCGCTCGACGAGTCGACGCACGTCGACAAGGGCGGGCCCTCGCAGCTTCCCCAGCCGTTGATGGGCAGCAGCCCGCCGCCGGTGCGCTCGTTCGACGGCGAGAAGACCCAGCGCATGGGCAGCGAGCCGCCCGAGGGCCCGAGCGGAACGTTCATCGGCATCGGCGACAAGGACGGCAAGATCACCTCGGTCGTCGGCAACGACGGCTCGCTGCCTCCGGCGGGCTTCCTGTCGAGCCCGCCCAAGGGAACGCCGTCGCGCCCCGCGCCCTCCAATCCTCCGCCCGTGCCTGCTCGCGCGCGCATGCCCTCGAACGCCGGGAATCTCGGCACTCCGGGCGTGGCGTTCCCGTCGAACCCGCCGCTCCCTGGCGTGCTCGTGGGCGGGCCGCGCAACGCTCCGGCGCCTGGCGCCGTGATGCGTCGGATGCCGACGCCCGACCCGATCGGTATCCGCGCCTCGCGCCCGGACACCGGCGAGCGCCAGCAGGAGGGGAGCATCCCTGCCTATGGCAACACGCTGAACTTCGGTGCGGACGAGAGCGTGGGCGACATCGACCCGCGCGGTCTCGGGATGCGGCCGAAGAGCAGCGTCGCCGTGTGGCTCATGGCCGTGCTGCTCGCAGCTGCGGCACTCGGTGGCATCGCGTTCTTCGCCGTGAAGCGCGGACCGCTCGCCGTCGATCCCGGCGCGCCCGGCGCGCCCGGCGCGGGCTCGCGAGGCACCAGCGACCCGGGCATTGTCGCCACGCCGCTGCCTTCGGCGACGATGGTTCCGCCGCCGCAGCCCTCGCTCATCCTGCCTTCGACGGCCGTGACGACGCTGCCGAACGCTCTCGCCGACGCGGGGCTGACGACGCGCGATGCGGCGGCGGGCACCCCGACGCCGCCCGCCGTGACGCCGACGCCCAGGGCCGGCGGCTTTCCATTCCGTCCGGCCGGTGGAGGCGGCGGGCATGCTCCTCGCAACCCCAGCCGCCCGGCAACTCCGCCGACCAGCGATCCTCCGCCGAGCGAGCCTGTGAAGCCGCCGCCGGCCGGGCTGGCTCCCGATCCCTTCGGGACCCCCGAGTGACGTAGAGTAAGGAAACGATGGCACGTATCGAGGAAGCGACCCTCTTCAGACCCGACTCCAAGCTGCAGTACCCCGGCGCTCCGCGCGGGGGTGGTGGTGGCGGCGGGGGTGGCGGCGGCGGCGGTCGCGGCGGCGAGGAGGACGACGGGCCGAGCATCGCGCTCGGCGCACGCGTCGGCGAGGCCGCGCGCTCGGCGAAGCGTCGCAAGGGGCTCTCGTTCGTCGTGATGATGATCTGCGGCGCGCTCACCGTGCTCGGTGCGATCTTCGCGCCGCGCAGCTTCGAGGTGGACTCGCGCGTCCTCGTCCAGAAGACCTCCTCGCTCACCGGGCCGCAGCAGCAGTACGTGAGCCCGGAGGAGATGCGGAACCTCGCTCGCGAGTACGAAGAGCAGGTCATGGCGAGGGACAACATCCTCTCCATCGTGAAGCAGAAGAACCTCGTCGCTCGCTGGGACGACATGCGGCAGCCGCATCGCCGGCTCATCGACAAGCTCAACCGGAAGCTCGGCAAGGCCGCGCCGTCCGACGACGAGAAGTTCGAGGCGCTCGTCTCGAACATCGAGCACCGCATGAAGGTGTGGGTCGACGCGACGACCGTGACGGTGAAGCTCGAGTGGTCGGAGCCGCAGTCCGCACGCGACATCGTCGACGCGGCGGTGAAGAACTTCCTCGAGGCGCGCTTCCAGTCGGAGGTCGGCGTCATCCCCGCGCGCCTCAAGATCCAGGAGGGCTTCGTCGCCCAGGCCCACAAGGACCTCGAGTCGGCCGCGACCGAGCTGGTGCGCCTCCAGAAGGCGAACGACCCGACCAAGAAGATCAACCTCCTCATCCCGCAGCTGCCGCAGGGCGTGAACGACAAGCCCGTCCCGATCGACGCCGACCCGGCGCTCAAGGCGAAGCTCGACGCCGTCCGCGGTCAGATCCAGAACGCGCAGCAGGCCAAGCAGCAGCGCGTCGCGGAGCTGAACCAGCAGCTCATCGAGAAGCAGCAGACGCTCGCGCCCGGTCACCCCGAGGTCATCGGTCTCAAGCAGACGATCGCCGCGACCGAGGCCTCGCAGCCCGGCGGTCTCGCGGGCCTCAAGGCGCAGGAGCAGGAGATCCTGAGCGAGATGGCCCAGCAGCAGGCGAAGGCCCAGGCGAAGGCCGCAGAGCCTCGACCCGCACCGCGTGCGTTCGTTCCCGTCCCGACCCCCGCGCCCGCCCCCGAGGTGATCGCAGCCACCGCGCCGAAATCCGTGCAGGATGCACAGGTTCGCTTCGACACCGTCACTGCGACCTACCAGACGCTGGTGAAGCAGCTCCAGGAGCTGCAGGTGCAGATGCAGGAGCAAGAGGTGCAGTACAAGAACCGCTACAAGATCACGCACCCCGCCGAGGTCCCCGCGGGCCCGAAGCGGCCGGTCGCGTTGATTGCGATGGCGATCGGTCTGCTCTCCACCATCGCCGCCATCCTCATGGTGGCTGCGCTCGCGGATCGCTTCTCCGGGATCTTCTTCGAGCCGCGGGACGTACGAGACCGCCTCGGTCTTCCCGTGTTCGCCACGTTCTCCTGAGTAGCTGCGTCGCACGAAGCCCGCGAGGAGCCTGCTCTCGCGGGCTTCTCGCGTCGTACACGTGGCATACGCGCTGCACCCCTCGCGCAGATGCAGCGCGTACTCGTTCTGGGCGGAGCCGGGCTCGTCGGGTCGCACCTCGTCGACCGCCTCCTTTCTGAAGGCCACGAGGTGATCGCGATCGACGATCTGTCGCGCGGCTCGTTTGCGAACGTCGCGCACCTCAAGCGTGCGCCACACTTCTCGTTCCGGGAGCACGACGTCGCGGTCCCCTTTCGCGCCGAGGTCGACCGCATCTTCCACCTCGCGATCCCCTCGACCCGCGGGACGTGCGGCGTGGACCCCGTCGCGGCGGCGATGACGTGCGTGAACGGCACGATGCACGCGCTCGAAGTCGCGGCGGCCAATCACGCGCGGCTCGTCCTCGTGACGGCCACCGAGCGCTGGGGGGAAGGCGTGCGGTGCGCCGAGTCGCTCGCTCTCGATTTCGCGAGGACCCGCCAGGCCGAGGTCTGCATCGCGCGTCTGCCGAGCACGTATGGGCCGCGCATCGCGCCAGACGGCGACCACCTCGTGACCGCGCTCGTGCTGCAGGCGTTGCGCGGGCGAACGCTGGTCCCTCGCGGCCGACTCGACCGCAGGATTCACCTCACCTACGTCGACGACGCGGTCGAGACCCTGGTTCGTTCGATGGAGAGCGAGCCGCGAGTGCCCGCCGTGATCGCCCCGTCGTCGGAGATCAGCGTTCTCGAGCTCGCGCACGAGATCGCCGCGGCGGCAGGGCTCGCCGGGGTCGAGGTCCGTGCCCCCGCGCCCGACGCGCCGCCGTCGACGCCCTGGGTCGCGGGCCCGACGCTCGCGGACGCGCTGCCCGCGTCGATGGCGTTCGGAATGGGCGCGCCCGTCGACATCGCCGACGGGATCGCACGCACCGTACGCTGGTTCGAGGTGAGGGCGGGCCGTCGGCCGGCGGACCGGCAGAGCGGCGTCTACACCTGCGACACGCCTGCTGTCGCGCCTGCGCCCGCCCGCGACGACAAGCTCCGCGCGGGCTGAGCGTCAGGACGCGTCTCCACTACCGCCGCTTGGCTCGGCCGGTAGTAGAGCGCTTCTTCGCGGAGCGCTTCTTCGTGGAGCGCTTCGGCATCATCGTGGTGCCAGCCTTCTTCTTCGTTGGCTGCTTCGACGTCCGGGCGGGGGCCGCGCGGGGGGCCTTCCGCGTCGTGCGCCCCATCTCGGGCGGCTCGGTCGGTGTCGCTCCCCGCTTCGTGGTGCGCTTGGCCGCGACGCCCCGACGGGGTGTGGCGGCTTTGCTCCCGGCGGCAGCGAGCTTCGAGACCGGGCGCTTCGCGTCGGTCGTCTGGATTTCCTTGCGAATGATCGTCGTCTTGACTTGGGACATGACGTCCTCCTTCTGAGCGGAACGGGCAGGCGGGAGCAAACCTCGCGCCAGCCGAGCCACGTCGCTGTCGACTGACGAGCGTCGACTCGGGTATGGTTGGCCACTCGCGATGCTCCCGTTTCTCCCCGTGCCGATGGAAGTCGCGCAGCAAGCGTACGTACAGGCGCGCGCAGAGGAGCGCATCCGCACGGGTAACGACGTCACCGCGGAGGAGACGGAGCTCAATCCCCAGCTCCGCTACGACTTCATCTGGAAGGGCGGCCAGAACCACGTCGTCGCCATCTACCAGCCGCGCTTCGTCTACACGCACACGTTCAGCCGGCCGACCATCGACCCCACGGTCGTCAACCCGGCGACCCTGAACACGGCCGACCCGAACAGCACGCCCCTCTCGTACCTGCACAACGGCGGCGTCGGCATCGAGATGGTGCGGCCGCGCTACCGGGTCTCGCTCTACCAGTTCGGCGCCTACGGCCCGATCACGACGACGTCGCTGCTCGTCCAGGCGCCCTGGGGCGGCGAGGGGCCTCCGCCCGATCCCAATCCGATCATCCCCTCGACGATCTCCGCGCGCTTCACGTTGCTGTTCCTGCAGACCCAGTTCTTCGCGCCCATCAAGCTGAGTCGGCGCGTCGCACTCATTCCCGGCTTCGTCTACAACGCGTTCGGCGGCGCCGACAGCGCCTCACGCGGAGTCATCGCGCTCACGTCGGGTCCAGGCGCGAGCGTCGCCCTCGACGTCGCCGCGACCCGCAGCGATCGCTTCACGACCACGGTCGGCGCGGGTCGAATCACCACGGACTTCGAGGGGGACCGCAGCGGCGCGATCATCCTGCGCGCGGAGGGCACGCAGTCGTGGCGCCACTGGTACTCGCGCAACGTGTCGACCGAGCTGATCGGCGGCGCGAGCATCGGCGGCGACGAGATCAGCGGGTACTCGCTCTACTCGGTCGCCTCGGCGGGCTTGTTCTACGACTCGTATCCGTTCTTCCGGCTCGACCCCGGCGCCGCGCCGCAGGGCGCGCCTCCTGGGCGAGGCAATCACCTGCAGGTCGGCGTGATCGCCAAGGCGACGCCGTGGATCGACCTGTTCTCCGGCGAGCTCGAGCAGCGCGCGGTCGGGGTCGCCGCCGTCAACTACACGATCAGCCGGACGACGGTGCGCGGCCAGCTCTCGACGGCGCGCGTGATCAACACGCCGCGCTCGGTGGCAAAGTACGAGATCATCCAGACCGAGGTGGGCGCGCGCTACGCGCTCGCGCCGACGTTCTCGGTGGACGGCGGCCTGCGCTACGGCTTCCAGGACTTCTCGAACGCGATCCGCTCCAGCTCGATCACGCAGACGACCGTGTACGCGGGTTTGACGTGGGCCCCGCTCCCCGCAAGGTTTTAGCAGGTGGGGCTCCGCCCCTCGCTTCGCGAGCCTCCCCGTGATGTGGACTTTCCGGCGTGATTCGCCTGCGGCGAACGGCGCTGCGCGCCGCAGACACGCCTGCGAGGCGCGGGTCTGTGAGCTTCCACTTGTGAGGTCTCGAGATCGCTCGCTGGCAAGCTGATCACGAGAAACGGCGTGCGCTGCGCACGCCGGTCGGCGCGCAGCGCCGATTCTCCCTGGGGAGGCTCGTCGCGCAGCGACGAGGAGGACCGGAGGTCCCCAACTAGGTAGAAGGTTTCTTGCGGTCCTTCACCATCTTGAGGACCGACTTGATGTCGCTCGGGGCGATGACCCGAAGGGCCAGCGCGAGCACGCCGTAGAGCGCCGCGTCGAGCGTGAGGCGCGGGAGGGGGCTCATCAGCCGCGCGAGGTAGTGGTCCGCGACGGCGACCACCGCGCAGATCGCCAGCGACTTGATCGTCGAGGAGAGACCACGGCGGTCCAGCGCCTTGTCCCGGAGGAACGCCAGGAACACGAGCATGATGATGAGCTCGCGCGTCGAGAGCGCGATGGCGACGCCCATGCCCGCGCCGCCCTTGCCGAGCGGCGCGAACAGCGGCACCGCGATCACGATCAGGATCGGCAAGAGCACGAGGCCCGCGATGGAGACGAGCGTGATCGTCCAGCTGCGGTCGAGGATCATCAGCGCGAGCCACAAGAGCACGTTCGCGTAGGCGAACACGAAGGTGGGGGCGAGCCAGCGCAGGCTGTCGGCGGCCGGGAGGAACTTGTCCTTGATGGTGATGTGAATCCAGAACTCCGCGCCGAGCGCGAGGATGAGCGTGAGCGGCAGCGACACGACGATCACCGCCTCGAACCCGCGCCGCAGGATGCGATAGAAGTCGTCCTCGTTGCGGGCCTTCGCGCGGCTCATCATCGGGATGAGCACGCCGCTCATGATCGGCGAGAGTAGCGCCGAGAGCTGCGCGATCTGCCGGGCCGAGCCGTACCAGCCGACCTCCTCGGAGGTCTTCGAGACGATCTTGCCGAGCACGACGACGTCGATCGACGAGCCGAGCGAGACCGCGACGTTCGCGATGTAGAACGGGAAGGCGATGCGCAGCACCTTCTTCGTTTGCTCGACGTCGATGCGGAGCTCGAGGCCGACCGCACGCTTGGTCGCGACGTAGAGGAACGCGGCCTTCAGCCCCTCGCCGACCACCATCGGCAGCGGCAGCACCCAGAAGGGCGCCTGCATCGTCACGGCGGCGAAGGTGCCGCCGCCCCAGAGCACCTTGGCGACGACGTTCGCGATCGCCAGCCCGTCGACCTTCGACGCGGCCTGGAGCGTCTGCTGGAAGGTCTGGTTCAGCGCCGTGAAGAGGTATGCAAACCCGAACAATACTGCGGCAACGCGACGCTCTTGCACCTCGCCGTCGAGGACGAAGAACGCGACGACCACGAGCGGGAGGATGACGAGCGCCCGCGTCACGAGGACGCCGCCGAAGAACTCGCTCGCGTGCTTGGGGCGAACGGCGATCTCGCGGGAGATGTAGGTGTCGACCCCCAGGCTCAAGAATACGGCCAGCGACATCGCGAACTGGTCGCCGAAGCGGTAGTGCCCGAAGCGCTCGGGCCCCAGGTACTTCGGGAGCTTGAAGGTGACGATGAGCGCGACGCCCCACGTCAGGATCATCGACGCCGCGAGCTTCGCCCCGTTCCGCAGCGCAAGGAGGCCCTCGCGGCGGGTGTGCTCAGCGGCGTGATCGTGCGTGGGCTCGTCGGGCGGCGGTGTGCTCGCCGTCATGGGTTTCACCACCCTATCAACTGCTGAGAAAGCGTGACGAAATTCGGCTGAGGTACCGCCTGTCGCCCGTTTAGGGGTCGCGTCATTTTCACCGGCCGCGTAGGATGGCCCCCGTGCAACTTGCGCCCGGCTCCCAGATTGGGGTCTACGTGCTCGAGTCGCTGCTGGGATCGGGCGCCTTCGGTGTGGTGTGGCTCGCCCACCGCAACGACACGAAAGAGCGCGTCGCCATCAAGGTCCTCCACCCCGAGGCCGCAGTATCTCGTGAGAGTGTCGAGCGTTTCCGGCGCGAGGCCTGGGCCCTGTCCCGCCTGCAGAGCCCACATATCGCACGGATGTACGAGTTCCTGACCGGCCCCCCCTTCGGGATGGCACTGGTCATGGAATACATCGAAGGGGAGCTGCTCTCGGACGTCCTCAAACGTGCGCGTTTCTCGGTGGAGGACGCGGCCGGTCTCGGAATCGGCGTCCTGAGCGGTGTGGCTGAAATGCAATCGATTGGCATCATTCACCGCGACATCAAGCCAGAGAACATCATCCTCCGGCCGAACGAGAACGGGTGGCATGCGGTCATCTTCGATTTCAACCTGAGTCGCGTCAAAAACCCGAACGGGAAGATGAGCAGCCTCACGTCGATGCACGCTGCGATCGGGACGGTCCCGTACATGGCGCCCGAGCAGCTCCTCGACGCGCGCCGCGTCAACGAGGCGTCGGACGTCTACTCGGCCGCGACCATCATGTACCGCGCGGTGGCCGGCGCGCTGCCGTTCGACACCCGCGAGAGCCTTCGCGAAAAGCTCCAGCAGGAGGCGCGACCGCTCCCCACCGGCCGCGAGGACGACGTCGCCAAGGGCTTCGAGCGCATCATCGGCAAGGCGCTGCGACGGAGGCCCGCGGAGCGGTACGCCAACGCGCAGGAGATGCTCGACGAGCTCACCGCTCTCGTGGCCCAGGGTTGAAGACTTGGACGTCAAAGTGAAGAGCACCACATCGCGTGCACGCTTGTGGGTCGCCGCCGCCGCGCTGGCGTTCTACCTGCTGTTCATCCTCCGGACGAGCTTCGGCGTCGGGGGGGTCCGCTACTTCGTCCTCTTCGAGGACGCGATGATCTCGATGCGCTACGCGCGCCACCTGGCCGACGGCCACGGGCTCGTGTGGAACATCGGCGAGGCGCCCATCGAGGGGTTCACGAACCTGCTCTGGGTGCTGTGGATGAGCGTCGCGCACAAGCTCGGGCTCTCCGAGTCGAAGATCTCGCTCTTCATCATGCTGAGCGGCATCGCGATCATGCTGACGACCGGCCTCGTGGTCGCCCGCATCGCGCGGAAGATCACGTCTGCGTCGAGCGCGACGTGGGTGCCCGTGGCGGTCCTCGCGGCGACGCTGTTCGACTACCCGCTCGTCTTCTGGACGCTCCGCGGCATGGAGGTCGGCGCGCTCGCGCTGTTCGTCTACACGCTGCTCTGGCTCGTTCTCGAGAACGAGGACGAGTTCAGCCTGCCACGCACCGTGGCGATGGGGGCGCTCACCGCGGGCGCGCTCCTCATCCGCAGCGACTCGGTCGTGCCGGTCGGCCTCATCTGTCTCTACGGTTTTCTCACGAGCAAGAAGAAGCGCTGGCTCTTCGCCGGCATCATCGGCGCGTTCGCGGGCACCGCGGTCGGCGGGCAGACGCTCTTCCGGAAGGCCTACTTCCACGAGTCGCTCCCGAACACGTACTTTCTCAAGCTCTACAAGATCCACACGCTCGACCGCGTGAAGCGCGGCGCCTTCGTCGCGCTCGAGGTGCTCTCGATGCACCTCGCGGTGCCGATCAGCATCGTGTTCGCCAGCGTGACGGGACTCCGCAAGGACTTCTACAAGGACGTCCAGCTGCGGCGGATGGTCCTCCTCGGGACCCTCTTCGTCGCGCAGATCGGCTACGCCACGTACGTCGGCGGCGACGCGTGGGAGTGGATGCTCTACGCGAACCGCTACATGTGCGTCGGCATGCCGGCGCTCATCGTGCTCGTCGCGGTGGTGCTCGCGCGCGTCGTCGAGGGCACGGCCGACGAGCAGAACGCGCTCTTCGTGCGTCGCCTCTCGTTCGGGATGATCGCCTGCGGCGGCGTCCTCCTCGCGCTCAACGTCTACGCGAAGAAGTTCCCCGAGCCGGGCATCGCCGCGACCATCACGTTCAGCAAGGTCGCGTTCGCGATGGGCGGCGCATGGGTCTTCATCGGCGCGCTGCTCCGCTTCAAGGACCTCCGTGAGGGCGTCGCCGAGGGCTTCGAGGCGCTGAGGCGTCGGTTCGCGAGCCAGCGCACCGTGGCGGTCGCCGCGCTCGTGCTGACCGCGCTCGTCTGGGCGCCCTCGCACCTCCTGCCGCTCGGCCGGTGGGCCGCGCAGAATGCTGCACAGTACAAGGACGAGGCGAACTACACCCGCCTCGGCATCCTGATCCGCGAGACGACGCCGCCGGAGCTCCGCATGGCCGTGGCCGCGGCCGGCGCCACGCCGTACTTCGCGCAGCGCCCCACCGAGGACCTCCTCGGCAAGAACGACCGCCACGTCGCGAAGCTCGCGCCGCGCGGGGTCTTCTCGCCCGGCCACGACAAGTGGGACTACGAGTACAGCCTCGGCGAGCGGAGCTCGGATCTCATCGTCGAGACCGTCGACGTCAACCCGAAGGACGAGGCGTACATCGAGAGCCTCGGCTTCGAGAAGCTCGAGAACGGGATGCGCCTGCGCGGCAGCGCGCCCGTCGTGCGCCGCGATCTCATCGGCCGCGAGATGGTCGACGGCAATGCGCTGCTCGCGGCGCTCGACGAGCTGCACGTGACCTTGCCGGCCGGCTACGGCGCGACCGACATCCTCATGGTCCTCGCGTTCGGGCTCGTCATCGGGCTCGGCTTCCGCAAGATCGTGAAGGACGCCGAGCCGCTCGCCGAGCTCTCGCCGGAGCCGCCGCCGGAGGCCGCCGAGCTCGACGAGTCCGCGAAGGCCGCCCTGAAGGGCGCCGAGGCGCGCGCCATCCCCACGCTCGACGGCATGCGCGGCATCGCCGTCATCCTCGTGCTCGTCTTCCACTTCGCGTGGACCTTCCCGGGCGACGACCCGACCACCGCGACGACGCTCGTCGAGAAGCTCGCCGTGCGCGTGCACGCGCTCCTCTGGTCGGGCTGGACGGGCGTCGACCTCTTCTTCGTCCTCTCCGGCTACCTCATCACGCGCGGCCTCGTCGCCCCGTCGAAGCGGCCGACCGGGCAGCGCCTGAAGATGTTCTGGATGCGCCGCGTTCTCCGCATCTTCCCGCTCTACTACGCGTTCATCATCGTCGGGACGATCGTGGCGTTCGCCGTCGTGGGTAGCTCCGCGTGG
>Ga0335397_10002218_pt1 | contig 26439 bp, 31 predicted proteins | sample MAT04_FD_205740 | JGI IMG/M metagenome (GOLD analysis project Ga0335397, IMG submission 205740) | Freshwater microbial communities from Lake Fryxell liftoff mats and glacier meltwater in Antarctica - MAT-04 (spades assembly) (version 2) ... | reverse complement strand
TGGCCGCGGTCGCCGTCGAGGTCGAGCAGCGCGGACTGCACGTCGCGACGTCGTACGGCCCGGCGACGGTCCTGGGGGACAGCGGGCTGCTGGAGCGCCTCGCGGGCAACCTGGTCGAGAACGCCGTACGCCACAACGTCGACGGCGGGTGGGTCCGCGTCGACACCGGCACCGTGGACGGGGTGGCCCGGCTGGAGGTCAGCAGCTCCGGGCCGGTCGTGCCGCCGGACGAGGTACCGGCGCTGTTCGAGCCGTTCCGTCGGCACGGCACGGCTCGTACGGCGCGGCGCGGTGCCGGTCTCGGTCTCGCGATCGTGCGGGCCGTGGTCCGGGCCCACCGCGGGGGCATCACCGCCTCCGCGCCGTCGACCGGGGGGCTGGTCGTGACGGTCGAGCTGCCGACGGAAGACCTCAGAACGGGCCATGAGGACTAGTCCCTTTGGGGCCTTGTCCACAGATCGCCACCGCGAAGGGCCACGGACCGTCACGATGACGGCCGGGGGCCCACAGACCAGTGGGTGGCTGCGTCCCGAGGGGGGTCGCAGTCACCCACTGCCCGTCGCCCGGTCAGCAGACGTGGCGGCCGGTGATCCTGGTGCGGACGGTTGGCTCGCCGGGCACCGAGCGCGCCAGCAGCTGGCGGCCGTCGGTGCCGCCGTCGACCTCGGTGAAGCCGAGAGTGCGCAGCAGCCGGAGCGAGGCGGCGTTGCCGGGCAGCACCTCGGCGGTGAGCCGGCGCACGCACGGTCGGCTCTCGAGATAGGCGCAGAGGGCGCCGACCGCCTCGGTGCCCAGCCCCTGCCGGCGAGCGCCGGGGACCAGGCCGTAGCCGATCTCCTGGTCGCCGTCGGGGCTGAGCCCACCCGCCGCGCCGGCGGTGCCGACCGGGAGTCCGTGCTGCTCGACGACGAAGCTGCCGTGCGCGTCGGCGCCGCTGGCCACCACGCCGCGCAGGACCTGAGCGTCGCCGACGGTCGGGAAGCCGTCGGCGGGCGTGGGGGCGTCATTGGCCGTGGGGGCCTCGTGGCGGGCGTCCAGCAGCGCCGCTGCGCGCTCGGCGGTGAGCGGCCGCAACGTGAGCCGCTCGGTGTGCAGGACCGGGTCAGGCACCGGGGGGCTGCTCGACCTCGCCGGAGAACAGGATCGTCGCCACGCCCGCGGCGTTGCGCTGCACCGGGTCGGGGACCTGGAGCGGCGGGGCAGATGCGGCGTCCTTGACCTCGCCCGCCGGGTCGGGCAGGGCCTCGGTCAGGTGCTCCGCGACGACCGTGACCTGCCACGCGCGCGCGCCGTGGCGGCGCAGCTCGGCGGTCACCGACGCGAGGGTCAGGGGTACCGGCGGTGTCCAGGCGAGGCGACGGGCGGCCTCGGGCTGCAGGAGGTTCTCGACCGGCATGCCCAGGTCCGTGGCGAGGCGGCCCAGCACCGCCCGCACGCGCCCCAGGCGCTTGGCGGCCACGGGGTCGCGCTCGGCCCAGCGGTTCGCCGCCGGCGGACCCTCTCCGGCGGGCACGGGCTGGGGCAGCGCCTCGTCGGGCAGGGCGGCCGCGGCGGCAAGGGCTCCCCACCAGATGTCGATGTGACGACGGGTCGACCGGCCTCCGAAGACCGGGAGCTCGAGCAGCGCTGCTGCTGTCGACGGGGCGCTGCTGACCGCGGCCATGATCGCCGTGTCCGGCAGGATGCGGCCGGGAGCGATGTCGCGGCGGCGGGCCATGGCGTCCCGGGCCTCCCACAGGGCCCGGACAGCGGCGAGCTGGCGCCGGTTGCGCATCCGGTGCATGCCGGAGGTCCGTCGCCAGGGGTCGGTGCGGGGGGCCGCGGGAGGGGCCAGGCGGACCGCCTCGAACTCCTCGTGGGCCAGGGCGAGCTTGCCCTGCGCGCGCAGCTCGGCTTCGAGGGCGTCCCGCAGCTCGAGCAGGACCTCCACATCCAGCGCGGCGTAGACCAACCACGACTCGGGCAGCGGGCGGGTGGACCAGTCGGCCGCGGAGTGGCCCTTCTCCAGGCGAAGGCCCAGGACGTTCTCGACCATCGCGCCCAGCCCGACCCGCTCGAAGCCGGCGAGCCGGCCCGCCAGCTCGGTGTCGAAGACCCGGGACGGCACGAGTCCGACCTCGGCCAGGCACGCCAGGTCCTGGCTGGCGGCGTGCAGGACCCATTCCTGGTCCTGGAGCGCGTCGGACAGCTCGGACAGGTCGGGGCAGCCGATGGGGTCGATCAGGGCCGAGCCGGCGCCTTCGCGGCGCAACTGGACCAGGTAGGCGCGCTGGGAGTAGCGGTAGCCGGACGCGCGCTCGGCGTCGACGGCGGTCGGGCCGGTCCCGGCGGCGAAGCGCGCCACCACCTCGGCCAGCGCTGCCGAGGTCTCGACGACCGGGGGGACGCCGTCGCGAGGGGCCAGCAGCAGCTCCACGGGCCGACCTTCAGGGGCGGCGGGGCGCACGTCGGCGGCCACGGGGTCTGCCGGGTTCGGAGGCTGCTGGCCGGACACGCCCTCCCCGTGACCCGGCAGGGTCGTTGTCACAGTGAGTCAGACTACGGCGCGCTCGGCCGGCGCCGCGAGGGCGCGCCGCGAGAGACTGCTCATCCCCGGTCGGCGCACTGCTGCTCGAGGTCGAACACCTCGCGCTCGAAGGCGTGCAGCGCGTCGTCGGCCTCGGCCGTCTGCTCCGGCGTGCCGCCCTGCTCGAGCAGCCCGAGGTAGTCCTGCCGCATCTCCGCCCGCTCGGCCTGCCGGGCGGGCAGCTGCTCGCACGAGGACCCGGCGCAGCCCGTCAGCGCCGCCGCGGTGACGACGACGGTGAGCAGGAGGCGGCTGGTCATGCCGACGACCGTAGCCAGGTCCGGCCAGGACGGACCCGGCCTTCCCCGGGCGGGGGTGCTCGCGGGCGGTCGGTCCGCCGGGCGACCGCGACGGGTGTCCCACCGTCACCCTGCCGTGCTCTGGGCCGGGATCCGGACCAGCACCCGGCAGCCGGGACCCGCGTTGGTGATGCTGATCTCACCCCGGTGGGCATGCACCAGACCGCGCGAGATCGCGAGCCCGAGGCCGGCCCCGCCGTCGTCGCCGGGGGTCCGGGCGGCCGTGCCGCGGAAGGCCACGTCGAAGACCCGGGGCAGGTCCTGCTCGGGGATCCCGCCGCAGGCGTCGGCCACCTCGACGTAGCCCTGGCCGTCGCTCGTGTGGGCCCGCACGTGCACCGACCCGTCTGCCGGGGTGTGCCGGATCGCGTTGGCCAGCAGGTTGCGCAGGACCCGGCTCATCTCCGGGACGCTCGCCCGGACCGGGACCTGGGCGCCCGCCGCGTCGCCGGTGAGCCGCACGCGCTTCTCCGCGGCGACCGGCGCGGCGGCGGCCACGGCGTCCGAGACGAGGTCGCCCAGCAGCACGTCCTGGAGCTGGAGGGGGATCGCGTGGGCGTTGATGCGCGAGAGCTCGAACAGGTCGTCGACCATCTGCGTCATCCGGTCGGCCTCCGTGCGGATCCCGCGGTGGTAGCGCTGCACGGTCGCCGGGTCGGCCACGACGCCGTCCTCCAGCGCCTCCGACATCGCCCGGATGCCCGCGAGCGGGGTGCGCAGGTCGTGGCTGAAGGAGGCGACCAGCTCCTGCCGGCTGCGCCCCAGACGCTCCTCGCGCTCGCGGGACCTGGCGAGCTCGACGCTGGTCTGGGACAGGGCAGCGTCCAGTGCCGCCAGCTCGGCCGGCAGGACATGGCCCGACCCGGCGTACGGGGTGGCCGCCAGCGAGCGTGCGGCGTTGCCCAGCCCGCGGCTGCGCCGCACGACGGCTGACCCGAGCAGCCCGGCAGTCGTCAGGCTGACCGTGCCCGCCACGACCACGACGACCAGCAGCACCGAGAAGTCGTGCGGGGACAGGAACATCGCCCGGGACGTGCCGACGGCGCCGGCGAGCACCGAGAGAACGCTGGTCGCCGCCACCACAGGGATCAGCAGCAGCAGCGACCGTCGGCGCAGGATGCGCAGCACCACGGCGCCGACGAGCGCGACCAGCACCGAGGCGCTGCCGGTGATGAGCACCACCTGGACGAGCTCCGGCAGCCGCGCCAGCAGGGCCGGACTCACGGCGCCTGCAGGTCGTAGCGGTAGCCCACCCCGAAGACCGTGACCAGGCGCCGGGGGTGCATCGGGTCGCGCTCGAGCTTCTCGCGCAGCCGCCGCACGTGCACGGTCACGGTCGCCTGGTCCCCGAAGTCCCAGCCCCACACCTGCGTGAGCAGCTCCGCGCGGCTGTACGCCCGGTGCGGGTTCTGCAGGAGGTGGACGAGCAGGTCGTACTCCCTTGCGGTCAGGGCGATCCGGCGCCCGTCGAGGCGCGCCTCGTGGGCGGCGGTGTCGACGGCGAGGTCGCCGTCGCGCAGGACCACCCCCGAGGAGGGGAGCGAGGCGCGGTCACCGCGGCGCAGCACGGCGTGCACGCGGAGGACCAGCTCCCGGGGGGAGAAGGGCTTGGGCAGGTAGTCGTCGGCGCCGAGCTCGAGGCCCGCGAGACGGTCCTCCTGCTCGCCCTTCGCCGTCAGCACCACGACCGGCACCGCACTCACCTCCCTGACCTGTCGGAGCACCTCCAGGCCGTCGACGGAGGGCAGCATCAGGTCGAGCACGACCAGGTCCGGCGGGTCGGCGCGGAAGGTGTCCAGGGCGAGCTGGCCGTCGGCCACCACCTCGACGGCGAAGCCCGCGTTGCGGAGGTAGCGCGACACGACGTGGGCGACGGTGGGGTCGTCGTCGACGACGAGGACCCGGTCGCATGCTGTCCGGGTGAGGAGCATGAGCGAACAGTAGATCCACCGGCCGGCCAGGGCACTCCGGTCGGGACGCCGAAAGATCCCCGTAATGCCGCAGGGGGTGCCGCTCTGCCTCGGCGTGTCGTTGGATCCGGACATGACGATCACCAGCCTGGCGAGCAGCACCGTGCCGACCCGCGCGCCGTGGCGCAGCGACGACCACGCGCCACCCAGCGACGCGCTGCTGCTGGCAGCGACAGCGCGCGGCGACGCGCTGAGCTTCGAGCAGCTGTACCGCAGGCACGCCCCGGCCTGCCGCCGCCGCGCCACCCGGGTCCTGGCCACGCACGAGTGGGTGCAGGACGTGGTCCAGGCCGTGTTCCTCGACGTCTGGCGCCACGCGGGCCGCTTCGACGGCCGGAGCGGCAGCGCGCGGGGCTGGCTGCTGGCACTGACCCACCACAAGGCCGTCGACCTGGTCCGCCAGCAGGAGCGCCACCACTCCCGGTGGGCCCACGAGGGACTGCTCGAGGGTCATCTCGACACCGGACGGGGACCGGAGCGCGCGGCGGCCGACGCCGACACCGCAGCGCGGCTGCGGGCCTCACTGGAGCTGCTGTCGCCGGCGCAGCGGGACGCCTTGAGGCTGTGCTTCCTCGCCGACCGGACGCAGGCCGAGGCCGCCGTCGAGCTGGGGGTCCCGCTGGGCACGGTCAAGACGCGGTCTCGCGCCGGTGTGATCGCCCTGCGCGACGTCACTCCCACCAGCCTCGCGTCATGAGGCGGCTTCCGCTCGTCCGGTCGGCGGCCGTCGTCGCGGTCGTGCTCGTGCTGCTCGCCATCCGGCCGGGCGTCGTCGTCAACACCCTGCGCAGTCCCGTGGCGCTGCTCGTCGTCGCCGGCGGCGTGCTGCTCGCCGTCGGCGTCCGGGCCGGGCTGCAGCGGGCCGGTGCGCGGCCGGGCATCGCACAGGGGGCCAGCACGGCGGTGGTGCTCGCGCTCCTGCTCGTCCTGCTGGCCCCGTCCTTCCGGCAGCGCACGCTGGTCGAGGCGGTCCCGGCGGCACCGATCGCGCCGGTCGCCGTCGAGGCTTCCCCGCCGACGGCGACCGCGCCCTCCCCGGTCCCCGTGGTCACCCTGCAGGGCGAGCTGGAGGGCATCGGCCACGCTGCCCGCGGCGTGGTCCGGGTGCGCACCGCCGGCGGGGTCGGCGACGTCGTGTTCGACGACATCGACGTCGAGGGCACGGTCGAGCCGTCGGTGCACCTCGTGCGGGCGGGTGGTCGCACGCCGGCTGACGGGATCCGGCTGGGGGCACTCAAGGCCGAGCGGGGGACCTTCGCCTACCCGCTGCCCGCCGGGACCGACCTGGCCCAGGGCTGGTCGGTGCTCATCTGGTGCGACGCGTTCGACACCCCGATCGCGGTGGCCGATCTGGGCTGATCGCGGCTGTCCTAGCGGATCACACCAGCCCGCATGGCCATGGCCACCATCTCGGCCCGGTCGCCGGTGCCGAGCTTGCGGGCGATGCGCGCCAGGTGGCTCTTGACGGTCAGCGACGACAGGCCCAGCTGCTCGCCGATCTGCTTGTTCGACTGGCCGTCGGCGACGAGCCGGAGCACCTCGATCTCCCGGCCCGACAGGTCGCTGACACCGGACTCCACCGGACCGCCGCGCAGCCCGGCCGCCAGTAGGGAGGCCACCGAGGGGTCGGCGTACACGCCCCCGTCCAGGACCCGGCGGACACCGTCGGCCACGATCCGCGGTGAGGCGCTCTTGAGCAGGTAGCCCTGGGCGCCGGCCACGAAGGCGGCCCGCACGGAGTACGGGTCATCGGCCGCCGACAGCACGACCAGCCGCTGCCAGCCGGCCGCGCGCAGGTCGGCCAGCAGGTCCAGGCCGGAGCCGTCGGGCAGGCCGAGGTCGAGCACGCACAGCTCGCGCGGACCGGAGAGGTTCGCGCGGGCACGGGCCTCGCCGATCGTGGCCGCCTCGACCACCTCGCGCGCTCCCATCAGGCGCAGCCGCGCCACCATCGACTCGCGCACCAGCGGGTGGTCGTCGACCACCATCGCCGAGAAGCCCGGTGCGTCCGAGCCTCCGGCCTGTGCCGGGATGCTCTCGATCGCCCTGTCCAGACCGGTTGTCACCGTGTCCTCCGCCTGTCGTCCGTGCTCGTGACGGGCGCTGCTGTGCCCGTCATCCTCCGTCTTCGGCGTGCCGCCCCGCTGCCTGTAGTGGTCATCTTGCCGCTCTGCGCCGTCCGGCGCAGCCGGGGTGTCGTGTCTGCAGTAGGCCGAACGGGCGACAGGCCCCGTCAGGCCTCACGTCCGCCGTTCGCCGTGCCGAAAGATCACCGTCAGCCCTCGACCCTGGAGCCGCCGCGTGTCCCGTACCTCTCTGCCCCTGGTCAAGCGCCCGGCCGCTGCGCTGCTGGGGGCGTCGTTGGTCGCGCTGGCCCTCGGGGCCATCCCACCGACGGCGCCCGACCTGCGCGCGGTCGCGTCGTACGACGCCGGCGTCGTGGACGTGGCCGGCATCCGCGTGCTGGAGACCCTGCCCGCGGTCGGGATGGCCGTGGTCGAGGGCAGCCCGCACGCCCTGGCGCGCCTCGGCCGTACGCCCGGCGTCCGCGGCGTCGCTCCTGACGTCGCGGTGCAGCTGACCGGCAAGCCGTCCCGCGGCACGGCCGTCGCCGCCGCCCAGGGCCTCGGCGGGCAGGCCGGCAAGGAGTCGGCCGGGCGCGGCGTGCGGATCGCCGTCCTGGACACCGGCGTGTCGGACACGGCCGGGCTCGACCGGCGGTCCGGCCGGCTCGTCGACGTCTTCGACAGCTCCAGGGGCGCGTCCGGGACGACCTACGACGACGCCTTCGGCCACGGGACGTTCATGGCCTCCATCGCCGCCGGGGGCCCCGCGGACGGATCGCACGGGAAGCCGGTAGGCGTCGCCCCCGGCGCCACCGTGCTCGTGGTGCGCGTGGCCCAGCCCGACGGAACGACGTCGCTGTCGCAGGTCCTCGCAGGGCTGAACTGGGTCGTTGGCCACTCCGACCAGGTCGACGTCGCCAACCTCTCCTTCAGCTACGACAGACCCGGCAGGGCCTACGGCGCCGACCCGCTCACTGCCGCCGTCGAGGCGGTGCGGGACAAGGGCGTGACGGTCGTCGTGTCGGCCGGCAACAAGGCCGACCGCGTCGGCGACCCGGGCTTCGCCCCTCGCGCGCTGACGGTCGGCGCGGCAGACCTCACCGGAAGGCAGGCTGACGTCGCCGAGTTCAGCGGCAGTGCGCTGGTAGCCGGCGTGGCCAAGCCGGACGTCGTCGCCAACGGCGTCAGTGTCCTGGGCGTCCTTCCCGCTGGCTCCGTCATCGCGCGGGCCAACCCCGACTCCCGGGCGCAGGGCGCGCTCTGGACGGGCAGCGGCACCAGCCAGGCGACCGCGGTCACCACCGGGGTCGTCGCGCTGCTGCTTCAGAAGCACCCCGACGCGACCCCGGCCGAGGTGAAGGCCCTGCTGCGGGGCTCGGTCCGCCCGCTGCCCGGCAGCCGTGACGGAGCCGGCCTGCTGCGACTGGCCCGCGGACAGGCGGACGGGGCCGACGAGCCCGGCGCCGGACCCGGCGGGTCCGACCCCACCGGTGAGGGCGGCTTCGACGCCAACTCCTGGTCGGCGAACAGCTGGTCGGCGAACTCCTGGTCGGCGAACAGCTGGTCCGCGAACTCCTGGTCGGCGAACAGCTGGTCCGCGAACAGCTGGTCCGCGAACAGCTGGTCCGCGAACTCGTGGTCGGCCGACAGCTGGTCGATCGGCGCCACCCGGTGAGCACCCCCACCCCGAGGCGTCCTGACTCCTCCGCCCGGCTGGTACGGCTCGTCGCCGTCGCCAGCATGCTCGTCGCGCTCGGCGTCTGCGTGCTGACCGGTTGGGGAGACGTGCCGCTGTGGTCCGTCCCGGCCCTCGCGGCGGTCGTCACCGCGTCCGAGGTCGCCGTGGTGCACCTGCAGTTCGGCCGACAGCGGTGGACCTTCTCGCTGACCGAGGGGGCGATCGGCGCGGCCCTGGTGCTCGCCACCGGTGCCTGGACGGTGCTGGCCGTCGCGCTCGGCGTCGCCGTGGCCCAGTCGATCCGGAACCAGCCCCGGCTCAAGCGCGAGTTCAACGTCGCGCAGTTCGTCGCCGCGACCGCGCTCGGCCAGGGCCTCGCAGGTGCCCTCGGCGGGGGGATCTACGGAGCCTGCGCCGGGCTCGCCGTCTTCTGGGCCGTCAACTACGGCCTCATCGCGGTCGCGGTGTCGGTCACCTCCCGCAGGCCCCTGCGCCTGCTGGTGCTGTCCAGCGCCCCTCTTTCGGCGCTGCACGCCGCCGGCAACTCCTCGATCGGCCTGCTCGCCGCCTACCTCGCGACCGAGGCGCCGCTTGGCCTGTTCGGTCTGCTCGCCCCCCTGGCCCTGCTCTGGACGTCGTACGACCAGCAGACCCGCCGCGCCGCGGAGGCCCGCCTGTTCGCCGAGCTGGCCCGCGGCCAGGAGCGCGAGACCGGCCGGTCCAGCGACGTGTCGGCACAGGTGGTCGTGACCGCCGCAGCCCGGCTGCTCGGCGGCGCCGACGTCGAGCTGGTCCTGCTGGCCGCCGACGGCCCGGTGCGCTACGCCGGTGACGAGGGCGGGGTGCCCGTCCGGCGCCGCGTCGGCCCCGACGTCTTCGACGAGCCGTGGGTGATGCGCTCGCTCGGCGAGCGCGGCGTCCTGTCCGGCCGTGACAGCACCCGCCCGTACGTCTGCGCGGTGCTCGGGGACCCTGACGCCCCGCTCGCGGTCCTGCGCGCCCAGCGGGCCACCGACGCCGCCGCCTTCGACCGCAACGAGCTCCGGCTGATCCAGGTGCTCGTGGGCCAGGCCGAGGCGTGGCTGTCGGTCGCCGACCTCGCCGCCCGGTCGCGGGCCGCCAGTGCGCGCGCCGACGTCGCGGACACCGCCGCCCGCGCCCTGTCCGACCTCGGCTCCGCGACGGCGCCCGCACTGCTGGTCCTGCGCGAGTCCGCGGACCGACTGGCCCGGTTGGCCGAGCACGCCGGTGGCGTCGACGACATCGTCGAGGAGCTCCACCTGGTGGAGCGGGCCGTCGCCTCCTTGCTCGGGGCGATCGCGCTGGCCGCGGAGCCCGATCTGCTGCGGCCCGCCCAGCCGGACCTCCCGGTCCCGGTTCGTGCCAGCGCCGACTGGACGACCACAGGCGTCCTGCGGTGAGCCGGGCGCGGACCCCGGCCCTGCCGCTCGCGGTGTGGGCCGGTCTGCTGTGCGCCGGCTCCGTGGTGCTGACCAGCCTCACCACGCTGGCGGTGCTCTGGGCGCTCGGTGGACTGGACGCCCGCGCCCTGGAGTCCCTCGCGGTCGGCACCGTCGTCGGCCTCCTGCTCGCGCTGGTCACCGTCGGCGCGGCCGCGAGCCTGGCTGCGGCGCTGCGCGGCCTGCACGGCGACGCGATGCGGCGCCTGCGCGAGCCGGCCGGCCCCGTCGTCGGGCCCGGGCGGACCGTCCGCGTCAGCACTGAGCTCGACGACCTGGCACGGGTCCTGGACGCCCTCCACCTGCGCGTCCGGGTCGCCGACGAGCTGGGGGAGCGGCACCGGCTCGAGGCCCAGACCGCGGGCGCCGGTGTCTTCGAGCTGCTGTCAGGCCTGGTCTCGGCCGAGGAGGGGGCCCGCGGCCAGCTCGCTGCCGAGCTCCACGACACCGTCGCCCAGTCGTTGATGATCGCCCGCGGCCTGCTCGCGACCAAGCCGTCCTCGTCGGAGGACCTCGCCAAGCTCACCGACTACGTCGAGGATGCCGAAGAGCAGGTCCGCGCCGTCATGGCCCGCACCCGCCCGCCGGCCTTGCGCGACGGCGACCTGGCCTCTGCGGTCGGCGGGCTGCGGGTGGACATGCGGGCGCGCTACGGGCTCGAGGTGGGCGTGACCTGGCCGCCTTCTGCCCACCCACTGCCGCTGTCCGGCGCCATCACCGTCTACCGCTTCTTCCAGGAGGCGCTGCTCAACGTGGTGAAGCACGCCGACGTCGACGACGCCCACCTCACCCTTGAGGTCACGCAGGACCTCGTCGTCGCCAGCGTCCGCGACGAGGGCCCCGGCTTCGATCCCGCGGCGGTCCGCCCTGACCGGGGCCGCCACGTCGGGCTCGGCCTGCTGCGCGAGCGGGCCCGGCTGTCCGGCGGCGGCCTCGAGGTCACCAGCAGCCCCGGCGCCGGGACGACCCTGACGCTGCGCCTGCCGCGCTCGGCCCAGGTGGTGCCGCCGGCGCCGTCGGCCGTCGACCCGCCAGCGCAGCCCAGTCCGGCCCAGCGCCTGCGTGCGAGCTGACCTACCGGTGCAGGTTGACGACGCCGGCTGGCGGCAGGCCCGCGGTCGAGCACAGCAGGTCGCACCACGCCAGGAGGTGGATGCCCAGGTCGAGGGCCCCGTCGGCGTCCGACAGCGGCGTCCAGGACGCGCGGATCTCGACCTCGCTGGCCTCGTCGGCATCCTCGATCTGGCCGAAGCGGCAGGAGATCGTCCGCGTGACCGTGCCGCCCGCGGCGGTGAAGGCGGCCCCGCGGTCCTGCAGCGACTCGGTCAGCCAGCTCCAGCCGACCTGGGCCAGCGCCGGGTCGGCGGCCATCTCGGCCTCGACGTCGGCCGACACGAACGCCACAACACGCGTGTCACCGCGCCAGCCGTCCTGGCCCTCCGGGTCGTGCAGCACGACGAAGCGGCCGCTGGCGACCTGCTCGCCGTCGGCGCCCAGGATCTCGGCGGACACCGCGACGCCGAAGGGCGCGAGCCGTCTGGGCGCGGGCACCTCCTGGAGCACCAGTCCGGCCCTGCTCGGGCGGTCGACCGCCTGGCGCAGGCCGACCAGCGCCGCGCGGAACGGCTCAGGAGCGGTCGGTGGCTCCAGCTGCAGGGGGGTCACGAGCGGACCGTACGGGCAGAGCTGCCTCGCCTCCTCGGGACGCGCCGGGCGCCGACGGGTGTACGGGACCCAGCAGCCGGCACGATCCGGACATCCTGGTACTCACCCCCACGCACCGACCAGGGCCGGGGACCGACCCCTACGGTGGACGCGTGGCCGCCCTGCTCGCCCTGCTGGCCAGCGCGCTCTGGGGCACCTCGGACTTCCTGGGCGGGACCGCGACGCGCCGGCTCCCGGTCGCGAGCGTCCTCGGTGTCAGCCAGCTCGTGGCGCTGCTCGGCCTCGTGCCCTTGGCCGTCGCGCTCGGCGCGCTGTCGCAGGACCGGGCCTACCTCCTGCCCGGTCTGGCCGCGGGCCTGACCGGCACGCTCGCGCTGGGCTGCTTCTACTACGCCCTGTCGGTCGGGACGATGGGCGTCGTCGCCCCGATCGCCGCGCTCGGCGCGGTCGTGCCCGTCGGTGTCGGCCTGGCGCAGGGCGAGCGGCCGACCGCGCTGCAGGTCCTCGGCATCGTGCTGGCGGTCAGCGGCGTGGTGCTGGCCAGCGGTCCGGAGCTGTCGGGTCGCGGGCGCGGCGGGCTGCTGCCGCTGCTGCTCGCCGCGGGCGCAGCGCTGGGCTTCGGCGCCGTGCTCGCCCTGGTCGCCGTCGGGGCCGCCGACGGCTCGACCGGCTCTGTGGTGATGGTGCTCCTGACCATGCGCCTCACCAGCGTCGTCGCGCTCACCGCCCTGCTGCTCGGCCTCGCCCGCTCACGTGGGATCGAGCTGTCGGTGCGCCGTACGGACCTGCCGGTGCTGGTGACGATCGGGACCTTCGACGTCGCCGCCAACGGGGCGTATACCGTCGCCTCGCAGACCGCCCTCGTCAGCGTCACCGCCGTCCTGGCCTCGCTCTACCCCGTCGTGACCGTCCTGCTGGCGCGTCGCCTGCACGCTGAGCGGTTGAGCGGCGTGCAGCTGGTCGGGGTCGCCGGGGCGCTCGCGGGCGTGGTGGTGCTGGCGGTCGGCTGACCGCTTCGACCGCCTGGTCCCTTTACGGCCTGTCTGCCTGACGGATGGCGCTTGTTCGGGGACGATCAGGCCATGACGCGCCGCTCCGCCGCCCTGCTCACCGCCGCCCTGCTCACCGGTTCGCTCGCCGCGTGCGGGGACGACGGCCCCGACCAGGTCGCTACCTCGTCCAGCTCGTCGACCACGGCCACCTCGTCGGCGTCTGCCGCCCCGTCACCGGAGGCCCCGGCGAGCCCTGCGGCGAGCCCCGCGGCGAGCCCCGCGGCGAGCGCCGAGCCGTCCGCGCCCGCCTTTGAGGGCGGTACCGACCCCGTCGTCGTCGAGCCCACGGGCGGCCCGCTGTCGGTCACCGCGGCCCGGGTCGCGCGCCAGGACGGCTTCGACCGCGTCGTGTTCGATCTCGACGGCACCAACCCCGGCGAGCCCGGCTGGCGGGTGGAGTACACCGACGCCCCGTCCTCCCAGGGCTCCGGTGACCCGGTCGACGTGACCGGCGACGCCACCCTCGCCGTGATCATCACCGGGACGGGCTACCCGTTCGACACCGGGGTCGAGGAGGTCGCCGGGGACCCGGCGCTCCCCGCGGACCTCGAGGTCGTGCAGGACGTCGTGCTCGGCGCCGTCTACGAGGGACAGTACGAGGCCTTCATCGGCCTGTCGGGTCAGCGCCCCTTCACCGTCACGCGGCTCGCCGACCCCACCCGCGTAGTCATCGACATCGCCCACGGGTAAGTCCGGGGGCCGGTGACCGGGGATCGCGTCGGCGGTCGGCTGGAACGCGGCTTGGTGCTCCTGGACGCCTGGAACCTCACGCAGGCCCGGTGCCCAGGAGGCGACCAGTGCGGCAGCAGGATGAGGCGGCTGGGGGTAAGCCCGGAGCTTCTAGCCTGGTCACGCCAGGCTCCTTGCGGCAACAAGAAGGGCAAGAGGGCAGCGAAGCGGATGTCCATCGACGGGCGGACCCGTCGGCCGCGACCGCGTCGTCGCAACAGCGTCGGAGGTCGTCGGACGGAAGGCGGTCAGGCCGTCGCGTCGACGAGGTCGAGGACGAACGCGGCGCTGCTGGCGCTCTGCCGCGCGATGTCGTGCAGCTGCGCCGTCGGAGGAGCGTCCAGGTGCTCTCACGGCAGCGCGGACAGGCCGCTGAACAGGAGCATCTGCAGCGCGTGCGCCCGGCGTACGACGCCGAGGTCGACGTCCAGGCCCTCGGCGCACAGGCCGTCCACGTAGGCCGGCAGACACCGGGCCTCGAGGGCCGGCAGGCAGTCGGCCGACCGCTCGCCGAGCTGCACCTCGCCGATCAGCAGCTGGCCGAGGTCGAAGCCGACCGGTGCCAGGCCGAAGAAGCCGAAGTCAATGAGGACGAAGCCCTGGCCGTGGGTGGGGACGAGCAGGTTGCGGCTGCAGGCGTCGCCGTGCGCCGCCGCGACGGGTGCCTGCTCGAGCTCCTCGACGGCGGCGGCGAGCCCGGTTGTCGCCGAGCGGGAGGATCGCCGGACCGACGGGCCCATGACGGGCGGGGAGCGGGCCGTCCTGGACCACTGGCTCGACCTGTACCGCGAAACCGTCCTGCTTGAGATCTCTGGGCTGAACGCCGGCCAGCTCGCCCGTCGCGCGGTACCACCCTCATCCATGAGCCTGATCGGGGTCGTCCGCCACCTCACGGAGGTTGAGGCGTACTGGCTGCGCGTCGTGCTCCTCGACGAGGACGACGTCCCGGACCACTACTGCACCGCCGCCAGCGAGGACGGCGATTTCGACGACGTCCACCCCGCGACCGCGGCGCCTGACGTCGCGTCCTACCAGGACGAGTTGGTCCGGACCCGAGCCAACGCTGGAGCGTGGACCGACCTCGACGTAGCTGTCTGCGGCCTGCGCAAGGGCAAGCAGGTCAATCTGGGTTGGGTTCTGAGGCGTGCGTCGCGCTCGTCGACCTGACACGACCGTCTGCTCGACCACGCCACCGCGACCCACGGCAGACGCGGAGCGGACGTCTTGGCCATGGGCAGACGATCGGGATCAAGGACCTACGGTGTCATGGTGGATCTCGGGTCGGTGCGTGATGCGTACTCGTTGGTGTCCGAGCACTACATCGGGCTGTTCGACGGCGTCGACAAGGCGCACGAGGACGACGCAGCTTTCCTACGACGGCACCTGACCGGCCTGCCTGGCCCGGTGCTCGACTTGGGCTGCGGGCCTGGTCATTGGACCGCCTACCTGCACTCCCTGGGTGCTGACGTGACCGGCGTCGACGTGGTGCCGGAGTTCATCGCGCATGCGCGGACGGCCCATCCGGGCCCGACGTTCCGGCTCGGCTCGATGACGGAGGTGGCGGCCCCGGATCACTCCGTGGCGGGCATCCTCACCTGGTACTCGACGATCCACCTGCCGGCGGCCGATCTCGATCGCGTGCTCGCCGAGTTCCGCCGGCTCCTCGCCCCAGCCGGCGTGCTCGTCGCCGGATTCTTCGACAGCGACGATGACGTGGCCGAGTTCGACCACAAGGTCATCGCGGCCTACCGCTGGCCGGTCGACGCCTTCGCCGAGCACCTGGTGCAGGCAGGCTTCACCGAGGTGCAGCGCCTGCAGAAGCAGTACCCGGACCGCCCGGACCGCCAGTACGCCGCCATCGCGGCCCGCGCGGTCTGACTCGCCTGGGTCGCCGGTTCCGGTGCTCTCCGACGGCGCGCGGACGAGACGCAGCCGGAGCCAAGCGGACGGAAGCTCCCGCCGGCAGGCAGAAGACCCAGGACGCGACCCGCGGCAAGAGCGGACGTTGCCGCCGGCGCGGCTGGGCGCTCTGTTCTGGCCGGGCGCCCGCGTCGTCACCACATGATGGTCAGTCCGCGCAGGTGGCCGAACGCTGCATCGCGGGTCACCAGCGCGGCTTGGTGGAGTAAGGACTGGGCGGCAAGCATCCGGTCGAAGGGATCGGCGTGTTCCCAGTTCAGGCTCCCCGCGCGGACCGCGTCGGCGGCGGAGATGTCGAGCGACTGCGCGCCGAGTCGGCTCGTCAGGTCGTCGTGCTGGGCCAGCAGCATTTCGGCTTCCGGCCACTTGCCGGCGCGGTGCTTGATCGCCAGCTCCCACGCGGTCGCAGCGGAGACGAGCACGGCGTTGCTCGGTGCCTCGATCGCGGTCCGGGCCCGGCCGGACAGGCGGTCGGGGTCAGTGAGCGCCCACACGTAGGCGTGGGTGTCCAGCAGCAGGATCGTCACGACCAGGCAGCCAGTTCGGTCGGGTCGAGCGGATCGAAGCGCTCATCGGGCGAGGGCAGGTCGAGGAACCCGAGGACGCGAGCGGCGGGCGTGTTCACCGGCACGAGCCGGACCAGAGGCTTACCGGCACGCGCCACGATGACGTCCTCGCCCTTCAGAGCCGCATCAAGCAACTGCGACAGGTGCGCCTTGGCGTCCGCCACGTTGTGTGTAGTCATGTTGGTCAGACTAACCTGACCACTCGGCCCTCGGCAAGCGCCGACAGGCAGGCGCCCCGCGGCAGAAGCGGACGTTCGCCAACGCAGGCGGCGACGAGCGCCGCACAAGCGGCGGCCCTGTTGGATGACCACGCAGGATGAGACGACGACGACCCGAGCGTGGCTGTTGAGACACACAGCTGCAGGACCCACGACTCGGAGCGCTCGTCGAAGGCCCCGGTGTTCCGCTCCCCTTGAGCGTCGAGCCCGGGGCCGCATCGATGTGGGCCGGTGCACCGCAGCCAGCAACGTCCCCGGTGGTGGAAGCAGGAGAGGCATGGGCTTCCCGGTCGACGATGTCACCGACTGGGCAGCCAGCGGTCTGGAGCAACGTGGCGCGACCGAGCACCTCTGGCTCACTGACCCCCGGGACGGCGAGCCCTGGCTGTGGAAGCCGGCAACCGGACGCAGGCTCGAGCGCCGCGAGCACTGGGCGGAGAAGGTCGCCAGCGAGGTGGCGTTGCTCCTTGAACTGCCCTGTGCCCGGATCGAGCTGGCGGTACGGAAGGGGGCGGCCGGCCGCCTGTGAAGGAACGTCATGGAGAGCGGTCGGGAGCTGCATCCCGGTGCCTACTTGCTGGCCGACCTCGACCCGTCCTTCGACCCACGCGTGAGAGGGCATCCTGCGTACACCGTCGAGAACGTCGCGCAGGTGTTGAGATCCGTGCAAGCACCGCCGACCGTTCTCCCAAAGGGCTCGAGCGGTTTCGACCTCTTCACCGGATACCTCGTCTTCGACGCTCTGGTGCTCAACCGCGACCGGCACGCCGCCAACTGGGCAGTCCCGCGTCGTCGTGACGGGTCCGAGCCGGACCGCCTGTGTCCGCTGCACGACAACGCCAGTTCGCGAGGCATGGCTCAGGCCGCATCGACCATGGCGCGGCGGCTGGCGAGCCGAGGAGTCGACGCCCACGTGGCCCCCAGAGCCGCCACTACGGTGCGTGGCACCTCGGCCACCGGATGGAGGGGGCACGCATGAAGCGCTGCGGCTCGGTCGCGGTCGCCGCTGCGCTCGCCGCCGTCACCGTGTTCGCGTTGTTGATTCCGCAGGCGGGCAACGACAGCGACCCGCCCGAGTGCTTCGCCTACCTCGGCTATGTGGTCCCCTGTGGGCTCGGCCCGGAGCAAGAGCAAGGAGCCGGGTTCGCCTTCGCGGGAGCCGTGTTGGCCGCCGTTCTGGTCTTGACCGGATGGGCGGTAGGGCGGGTGCAGGCTGCTCGACGTAAGAGCGCGTAGGTGCCGCTCTCGAACGTCCCAGCCATCTCACCGTTGCCGTAAGGGGGGCGGCGCTGACTGCGCACGGGCTGGCGGCCGGATGACCGGGCGAGATGCCTCCTCCTGATCTGGGATCGAGAACGTGTGCCGCTTTGCGTGCTCGGGGAAGCACCGGAATCGCCAGCGAGCGCCGGTCGTGGTGACCATCGGGCCCATCGACAGCGTCCTGGCCTGCAGATGCTTCGGGCACGCCCCGATCGGACCCGAACGCGGTCGGCCACGCTGAGCTGCCAAGCCATCAGCCCCTCGCCGATGACCACGACCGTGCCCGGGTCATCGGCGGCTGCGGTGCCCTCCTTTATGCACACCATCTCATCTTGCTGCCGTACTCAAGCAGCGACGAGCTCCACGACGTCGACGGACAGGCCCTGCACGCCCACGACGATCGCGTGGCCGCACTCGACACAGGCGAGGTCGACGCAGTCCAGCCCGTGCCCGTCCTCGCAGGGCGGCACCTCGAAGCCCCGCTCGTCCTGACAACCGGCACACCAGCGCATCTCGACGACCACCACGCGTCCTCCTCCAAGCTCGACAGCCCTGCTCGACGACGACGGTGCCACCGCCCTCCGACAAGACGAGGGAGGCGCGCCGGGACCCCGAGCCCCGACGTCCGGCTCGACCTCTCGTGGGACCATGGTCGCGATGAGCACCTATGACTCGGCCTTCCTGCGCGCCTGCCGCCGCGAGCCCGTCCCGCACACCCCCGTCTGGTTCATGCGCCAGGCCGGTCGGGCCCTGCCGGAGTACCGCAAGCTGCGCGAGGGCAATCAGATGCTCGACGCCTGCGCCACTCCGGACCTGGTCACCGAGATCACCCTGCAGCCGGTCCGCCGCTACGGCGTGGACGCCGCGATCTTCTTCTCCGACATCGTGGTGCCGCTCAAGGCGATCGGCGTCGACCTCGACATCGTCCCGGGCGTGGGCCCGGTCGTCGCCCAGCCGATCCGCACCGCCGAGGACCTCCAGCGGCTGCGGGCGCTGACGCCCGAGGATGTGCCGTACATCACCGAGGCCGTGCAGGCCCTGGTGAAGGAGCTCGGTCCGGTCCCGCTGATCGGGTTCGCGGGCGCGCCGTTCACGCTGGCGAGCTACCTCGTCGAGGGCGGCCCGAGCAAGAACCACGCGGCGACCAAGGCCCTGATGTACGGCCAGCCCGAGCTGTGGTCGGAGCTGCTCGACCGCCTCGCCACGATCACCCTGGCCTTCCTGCGCGCGCAGGTCGACGCGGGCGCCAGCGCTGTCCAGCTGTTCGACTCCTGGGTCGGCGCGCTGCCCGCCAAGGACTACCGCGCCTACGTCCAGCCGCACAGCGCCCGGGTGCTGGCCGCCGTCTCCGACGTGCCGCGCATCCACTTCGGCGTCGGCACCGGTGAGCTCCTCCACGACATGGGCCAGGCAGGCGCGGACGTCGTCGGCGTCGACTGGCGGGTCCCGCTGTCACAGGCCGTCACCAGGATCGGCCCGGGCCGGGCCGTGCAGGGCAACCTGGACCCCACGCTGGTCTTCGCCCCCGACGACGTCATCGCCGCCAAGGTCCGCGAGACCCTGGAGGAGGGTCGCGCAGCGGAGGGCCACGTCTTCAACCTCGGTCACGGCGTCCTCCCGGAGACCGACCCGGACAAGCTGCTACGCGTCGTGGAGCTCGTGCACGCCGGGCTGTAGCCGCAGGGTCCGCCCGCACACGACGGCGCTGGCCACCAGCACCACGGCGGCGCCGACCAGGGCGAGCCGCACCGACCCGACGTAGGACGCCTCGGCCGCGTCGCGCAGCGTCAGCAGCGCGCCGAGCGGCACCTGCCCCTGTGCCAGGTCGATCACCTCGCCCTCGGAGGCGCCGCGCAGCAGCGCTTCGACGAGCACCGAGGTCCGCGCGTCGGGGACGCCGACGTCCAGCAGCCGGGACACCAGGTCGCTGCTGAGCCGGGCCACGACCACGGCTCCCAGTCCAGCGACGGCGACCACGCCGCCCAGCTCGCGCGCGACGTTGACGGTGGCGGCCGCCAGGCCCGACCGGGCCTGGGCGACCACGTCGAGAGAGGCCGTGACGACCGGCGCGGTCGTCAGCCCGATCCCGAGACCGCACAGCAGCAGCAGCCCGACCAGCTCGACGTCGGGCATCGCCTGCCGCAGCCGCGCCGCCGTCAGGGTGAGCCCCACCGCGGTGAGCAGCAGGCCGACGACGACGGGCCGACCCGGTCCCCGTGCCGCCGCCCAGCGGCCTGCGAACGGCGCCGTCAGGACCAGCGCCAGTGTCAACGGCAGGAGCCGCACGGCTGCCGGCAGCGCCTCCCGCTGCTCGACCAGCTGCAGGAACAGCGACAGGAAGACCAGCAGGACGAAGACCGCCAGCGAGGCGGCGAAGGCGCCGAGCGTCGCGCCGACGAAGCGGCGCTGGCGAAGCAGGTCCAGCGGCAGGACCGGGTCGGTGGCCCGCCGCTCCACCGCGGCGAAGCCGGTCAACGCGGTCAGGGCGATGGCCGCCGCGAGGACGACCGGTGCGCCGAGCCCGTCGCGCCCGGCGAGGACGACGCCGTAGGTCCCGGCCCCCAGCCCCACGGCGACCAGGGCCTGGCCCGGGAGGTCGAGGCGACGGGCGCGCGACGGTGCCTGCTCGGCGGGCACCAGGACGACCACCGCGGCAATGGCGGCACAGAGGGGGAGGTTGACCCAGAAGATTGCCGGCCACCCCGAGGCGGCGACCAGCAGGCCACCCACGATCGGCCCGGCGACCAGGGCAGCCGCGCCGGTGGCCGCCCACAGCCCGACAGCGCGCGCTCGCGGTCCCGGGTCGGGGTAGGCCGCGGCCAGCACCGCGAGGCCGCCGGGCAGGACCAGCGCGGCACCTGCCCCCTGCACGGCGCGGGCGGCGATCAGGGCGGTGGAGGTGTCGGCCAGGGCGCACGCCGCCGAGGCCGCGGCGAAGACCGCCAGCCCGCCGAGGAACACGCGCCGCCGACCGGCCACGTCCGCCAGCGTGCCCCCGGTGAGCAGCAGCGCGGCCAGCGTGACGGTGTACGCCGTGACGACGCCCTGCAGCTCGGCCACCCCTGCGCCGAGGTCGGCCTGCACGTCGCGCAGGGCGACGGCGACGACCGTGTTGTCCAGCGTCGCGGTGAAGGCGGCCAGGGAGGTGGCGACCAGGACGAGCCCGCGCCGCGTCCGGTCCTGCACGTCAGCCCCGCACGGTCAGGCCAGGCGGATCGTGACGGCGTCCACCATGGCCTGCTCGGCCTCGGCCAGGGTCAGCGCGGGGTCGCCCACGTGGTCGCGGAGCATCGAGGCGGGGGAGGGCTGGTCCTCGGCGGACGGCCAGGAGGCCGGGTCCCACAACCCGCTGCGGACGAACGCCTTCGGGCAGTGCGTGAAGACCTCCTCGACCGCAAGGACCAACGCCGTCTTCGGCGGCTTGCCGACCGACGTCAGCCGGTCCAGCAGCGCCGGGTCGCGCGACACGCAGGCGCGGCCGTTGACCCGCAGCGTCTGGCCGCGGCCCGGCAGGACGGCGAGCATCCCGAGCCGGCCGGTCTGCACGACGTTGTGGACGGTGTCGAGCCGGCGGTTGCCGGTCGCGTCCGGGATCGCCAGCAGCCGGTCGTCCAGCACCTCGACGAACCCCGCCGGGCCGCCGCGCGGCGTCACGTCGCAGTGCCCCTGCGCGTCGGCGCTCGAGAGCAGCACGAAGGTGCAGAGCGCGAGATAGGCATGGCAGCCGGCGTCGAGGTGGTCGATCGTCTTGTTCTTGACCAACCAACTCGACGGCTCGTAGATCTCGGCGAGCTCGGCCTCGTCACGGATCGCGCCCTCGAACCAGTCCATGGTTCAGAGGGTAGGCCTACTGGACGGCGTCCAGCAGGTAGCGGTGGTGGCCGAAGTCCTCGCGCCACGGGAGGTCGAGCATCGTCATGACGCGCTCGTCGTACGGCGTGCCGCTGGCCAGCAGGATCCGGCGCAGCTCGGCGTTGACGGCCGGCGAGGTGTACTCCACCCGGCGCAGCCGCATCGTCCGCCCGTCGCCGGTGTTCAGGACCAGGACGCCGCCCCTTTGGCTGGGCCGCATGCCCCCGGCCACGATGCTCGCGGCCATCGCCACGCGGTACGGCCCGAACTTGCGCACGGCCACGAAGTCCGGCCCGACGACGACGCGACGGGACCACAGGGCGTACGACAGGACCACGACCGCCAGCGCGGCGACCACGTAGTTCCACGGGGCGTACTGGGTGAACAGCGCGATCGGCACGTAGAGCAGCGAACCGAGGAACACGCTCGTGACCCCCTCGGCGAGCGGCACGCCCACCATGCCGGTCCGCGGCTCGGGCAGGTCGCTACCGCGCCAGACCGTGACGACCGGCGGGGCGTCGGGGTTCAGCGGCGGTCCGGACTCGACCTTGGAGGCCTTGGCCGCGGCGAGCTGCTCGGCCCGCTTCCTGCGGCGTTCGCGCTCTGCGTCGGTCAGCTGGAGCAGGGCCATCGCGACCTCCCGGGGTCTGGGCGTCCGTCAACGGTAGGTCCGGCCGGCCGATCGCGCGCGCTGGATCTAGACCACGGGCGTACGACGGGCGCGCCACACCAGGTAGCCGAGCCCGAGCAGCAGCGGCAAGAACGGCAGCAACGCACCGACGGTCGCGCCGGCCACCCGGACCACCGCGAGCAGCGCCTCCCATCCGCCCCGCAGGCCGTCGCGGAAGCCGGGGGCACCCGCCGCGGCCGGGGGCGCGTCCTCGGCGACCAGCCGGAGGGTGATGGTCGACAGGTCGACCCGCGCGGTCAGCGCCGCCAGGCGAGCCTCGAGCGACTCGAGGTCGGCGGTGCGCTTGGTCAGCTCGGCCTCGACCAGCACGACCTCGCCCAGGTCCTCGGCCTCGCTCAGCAGAGCGCGCACCCGGGCGACGCTCGCCTGCTGGGTCGCCAAGCGGCTCTCCAGGTCGACCACCTGCTCGGTCACGTCGTCGCTCCCGAGCCGGCGGGACCGCTCCTCACCCAGCTCGGCCAGCCGGCCCACCGTCGCGTCGAAGGCCCCGGGCGGCACCCGCAGCCGCAGCGTCGCCACGGCGTACGACCCGTCGTCGGTGCGCTCCTCCGCCTCGAGCAACCCACCGCTGGCCGCGACCACGCGGGCGGCGTCGTCAGCGGCCGCCCGCACGTCGTCCACGACGACCTCGAGCTCGCCGGTCCGGATGAGCGACGCTCCCTGGGAGGTCTGCAGCAGCGCCACGCCGGCGACCTCGCCGTCGGCGACCTCGCCGTCGGTTGCGGGAGCCGGCGCCATCTCCTCCGAGTCCGAGCCCGCGCTGTCGCCTGCAGCGGTGGCGCCGGAGGTCTCGTCCGACCCGCCCCCGCCGGAGCAGGCGGAGAGCGCGAGCGCCCCCGCGGCGAGGGCGGCGACGACTGCGGTGCGCTTCACAGGACCTCCAGGGCGACGGGCGGGGTGCGTTCTGGTGGTGGGACGCGGCCGCTCCGCTGCCGGTTGCCCCTCGCAGGTCTCACTCCCATCACGACCACCCGGGGCGGTCGGGCCCCGGCGCGAGCCCCGTCCCCCTGCTGCTGACGCCGTTGGTGACGCTGCGCCACCGCCCGTCCGTCGTTGCGCTGGCCCTCTCGTCAAGACGCAGTTCCAGCTCTACCGTCGGCGGTGCTGTCACCGTCGCCGGGGGAGAAGACCGCGGTCCGGCTCGCCGAGCTCGTCCTTCGCCGCAAGATCCTCGTCGTCCTCTTCTGGTTCGTCGCCATGATCGCTGGCGGTGCCACGGCCGGCACCACCGTCGAGCGGCTCGCGGTCGACGTCTCACTGACCGGCCAGGCCGGTTACGAGACCGAGAAGCAGATCGTCGAGATCTACGGCAACGGCCCTGATGAGGGCACCCACGTCATGTCGGTGACGGTGCCGGAGGGCACCACCGTCGCGTCCGAGCAGGCCGAGGTCGATGGCGTCTTCGCGGCGCTGCAGGACGGTTTCCCGCAGTTCCGCTTCGCCTGGCAGGGCAACACCGGCGCCGGGGGCTTCGTGACCGATGACGGCCGCACGTCGTACGGGATCGTCGTGCACCAGCGCTTCACGGGCTTCGACGTCGTCCCGGCCTTCCGCGTCATGGAGCCGGTGCTGGAGGAGCAGGCCGCGGCGACCGGCTTCGACGTGCAGACGACCGGCTACTTCCAGCTGTCGGAGGGCAATGCCGAGAGCTCTGACGACGGCCAGCCGCCGAGCGTGCTCAGCGAGACCCTGCTCGGCGCTACCGGCGCGCTGGTGGTGCTGCTGTTCGTGTTCGCCTCCTTCCTCGCCCTTGTGCCCCTGCTGATCGCCGCGGTCGCGATCTTGTCCACGTTCCTGTGCGTGCTGGCGGTCAGCTACGTCACCGCCATCAGCTTCGTCGTGCGTGGTGCACGTAACCCGAGGCCGAGCTGGTCGACCTCCAGAGCGCCGGCGTCGTGGTGGACGTGCAGGCCAGCCTGGTCGGGCTGGCGGGTGTGCAGGGGGTGGCCGGTCCGGGCGCGACCGTGCAGGACTGCTCCGAGGCGGTGTTCAAGCGCTTCCCGCTGGTGATGGCCCTCATCGCGCTGACGACGTTCGTGCTGCTGGTGCGGGCCTTCCGCTCGCTGCTGCTGCCGCTCAAGGCAGTGCTGCTCAACGTCGTGTCCGTCGCGGCGACCTTCGGCTTCGTGGTGCTGTTCTGGCAGTACGGCCTGGGCTCGGAGCGGGTCTTCGACATCGCCGCGACCGGCGCGGTCACCTTCTGGCTGCCGGTGCTGATCTTCGCGTTCCTGTTCGGTCTGTCGATGGACGACGAGGTGTTCATCCTGTCCTGGTGGCTCCCGTCCTGGCTGGCACGCCCGCTGCGGGTCGAGCCCTCGCCGCGCCGCCGGGAGCCCGTCCACGTGCCGGGCCAGCGCACCGCCGAGCAGGGCCTGCCCGTCGCCTGAGCCAGGGCGGCGGGCTCACGTCGTGCGGGTCGCCGCTGCGCTGGCGCAGCCTAAACTCAGGGGCGTGCGCGTCGTCGTGGTCGGTGGGGGGATCTCGGGGCTGGCGGCTGCACTGGAGGCCCGGGCGCTGCGGCCGGACGCCGAGGTCGTCGTGCTCGAGGCCTCCGGGCGGCTGGGCGGCAAGGTCGCCCGCAGCGAGGTGGGTGGGATCCAGGTCGACGAGGGCGCCGACTCGATGCTCACCCGCGTGCCCGACGGACTGGCCCTGGCGACGGCCGCGGGGCTCCACGACGAGCTGGTCCACCCGGCCGCGGGACAGGCGAGCGTGTGGAGCCGCGGCCGTCTGCGTGACCTGCCGGCCGGCACCCTGCTCGGGCTGCCGACCGACCTCGCCGCCCTCGCCCGGTCCGAGCTGCTCTCGGCGCGCGGGCTCGCCCGGGTCCCGCTTGACCTCGTGCTGCCCGGGTCGCCGGTCGACGAGGACGTCAGCGTCGGTGACCTGGTCGCGCGTCGGTTCGGCCGCGAGGTCGTCGACCGGCTCGTCGACCCGCTGCTCGGAGGGGTCTACGCGGGTCGGGCCGACCTGCTGTCGCTGCGGGCCACGCTGCCCCAGCTGGTCGCTGCCGCCGGCCGGCACCGCAGCCTGCTGCTCGCCGCCCGCGAGGCGCGCGCCGCGACGCCTCCGACTGACGGACCGCTGTTCGCCTCGCTGCCAGGTGGTCTCGGTCGTCTGCCGGAGCAGCTGGCGCTCGTGTCCGGTGCCGACGTCCGGCTCAGGACGACCGTCCGTGCGCTGGACCGGACCCCGACCGGCTGGCGGCTCACGACCGGCAACGCTGCCGACCCGGGGCGGCTCGACGCCGACGCGGTGGTGCTGGCCGTCCCCGCCGGCCCGGCCGGCCGCCTGCTGCAGGGGCTGGCTCCCGCGGTCGACGTCGACTACGCCTCCGTGGCGATCGTCACGCTCGTGCTCGACGGCCCGACGCCCGGCCGGGGGAGCGGCTACCTCGTCCCGGCGGTCGAGGGGCGGACGACCAAGGCCGTCACCTTCACCTCGCGCAAGTGGGCCCACCTTGCCGGTCCGAGGGCCGTGGTCAGGGCCAGCGTCGGTCGCTACGGCGAGGCGGAGGACCTCCAGCGCGAGGACGCCGACCTGGTCGCGACCGTGCTCGCCGAGCTGGCGCAGGCGGTCGGTCCTCTGCCGTCGCTCGCGGCGAGCCGGGTCACCCGATGGGGCGGCGGCCTGCCGCAGTACGCCGTCGGTCACCTCGACCGTGTCCGGCGGACCCGCGAGGCCGTGGCGCGGCACCCGGGCCTGGCCGTCGCCGGTGCGGCGTACGACGGGGTGGGGGTCCCGGCCTGCGCTCGCAGCGGCCGCGAGGCAGCGCGCGCGGCCGTGGCGCAGAATGGTGGGCATGAGCGACGACCGGCCTGAGGCCAGCAAGGCACGCGAGCTGAACGATCAGCTCCTCTACACGATGTACGCCGTGTTCACCGCGACGACGCCCCTGCCCGAGGACCGGACGGCCCTCGCGGACGAGGCGCAGCAGTTCCTGGACAGCGCGCTGGCCAAGGACGTCTACGCGCGCGGGACCTACGACGTGGCGGGCTTCAAGGCCGACGCCGAGCTGCTCGTGTGGTGGACCTGCCCCGACGTCGACGTGCTCCAGGACACCTACAACCGGTTCCGCCAGACGGGGCTGGGCCGGCACCTGGCGCCGGTCTGGTCGGCCATCGCGATCCACCGGCCGGCGGAGTTCAACCGCAACCACATCCCGGCGTACGTCCGCCGTGAGGACCCCAAGAAGTACGTCTGCGTCTACCCCTTCAACCGCTCGCTCGAGTGGTACCTGCTGCCCGACTACGAGCGCAAGGGCCTGCTCTCGGAGCACGGGATCATGGGGCGCGAGTTCGAGGACGTCCGGGCGAACACCGTCGCGGCCTTCGGGCTCGGCGACTACGAGTGGCTGCTGGCCTTCGAGGCCGACGAGCTGCACCGCATCACCGACTGCCTGCGGGCCCTGCGCGCGTCCCGCGCCCGGCTGCACACCAAGCTCGAG
>Ga0335397_10002217_pt1 | contig 26440 bp, 20 predicted proteins | sample MAT04_FD_205740 | JGI IMG/M metagenome (GOLD analysis project Ga0335397, IMG submission 205740) | Freshwater microbial communities from Lake Fryxell liftoff mats and glacier meltwater in Antarctica - MAT-04 (spades assembly) (version 2) ... | reverse complement strand
GCGGTGGGCAGTACGGGTGCGAGCACGATGAAATCGCAATCGAGTGCGACCGCGCGTTCGATTTCGCGCGGGTCGTGGCACGAGGCGCAGACCCAGCGGTCGCGCGGCAGCGGGCGGCGGTCGAGTTGATCGAGTTGGGCGGCGGTCAGGTGTATGCCGACGCCATCGACTGCCCGGGCCAATGCCAAGTGGGTGTTGACCAGGATGTTCGCACTGCAGTCGCGCGCAACCGGAAGCAATCTCGCGAGCACGCGCGCGGTCGCGTCGAGCCCGAGTGTCTTCGCACGCAACTGCAGCAGCCTCGATCCGGCTTGCAGTTGCGCGAGCGCGGCTGCAAGCAATGCCTCGGCATCGAGGTCCGGATCGCGGGTGATCGCGTACTCGCGCGGCAGGCGCAGCGCGCTGACCACCGGGCGATCGGCAGCGGGCAGCGGCCACCGATGCAACTCGTCGACCGCGACCCACGCCAGCGCCTGCCCTTCGCGGCCTTGCGGCGTTCCGGTGAATCCCTCGACCTGCAGCACCTCCAGATCGACGCGCTGCCCGGGGTAACGCCACGGCACGCGGAGCAGCGGTGTTGCGTCGCCGATGTCGATACCGAGTTCTTCGTGCAGCTCGCGGCGCAGCGCCTGCAGCGGTGTCTCACCGGCCTCGCGCTTGCCGCCGGGGAATTCCCACAATCCACCCTGATGTTTATGGTGCGGCCGCTGCGCCACCAGCACGCGGCCTTGCGCATCGCGCAGCACGCCCGCGACGACCGCGAGCGGCTGCATCAGTTCGGCAGCGTGCGGCGCGGGCCGATCGAGGCGTCGCGCTCGCGGTATCGCCAGCCACGGGCAGCGCGCTGCTGCCCGCAGCGACTCAGGCCAGACGCCCGTGGCACTGCTTGTACTTCTTGCCCGAACCGCACGGGCAAGGATCGTTGCGCCCGACCTTCGGCGCATCGCGCACCACTGGACCCTGGGCTGCCTGTGCCGCGAGTGCTGCCTGCACTTGGGCTGCCTCCTCGTCGACGCCGAGGTTGCCGGAATCGGCGTGCTGGAACTGCAGGGCAGCGCGCTGCTGGCGTTCCTGCTGCTCCTGTTCGAGGCGCGCGACTTCGTCTTCGCTGCGGATGCGCACGCGCGACAGGATGGTCACCATCTCGGTCTTGAACTTGCCGAGCATCTGCTCGAACAGCTCGAAGGCTTCGCGTTTGAACTCCTGCTTGGGCTGCTTCTGCGCATAGCCGCGCAGGTGGATGCCCTGGCGCAGGTAGTCCATGTTCGACAGGTGGTCTTTCCATTGCGAGTCGAGCACCGAGAGCATGATGTGCTTCTCCAGCGCGCGCATCACCTCGCTGCCGACCAGCGCCTCTTTCTCGCGGAAGTGGCGCTCGACGTCGTCGGTGGCCCGCGTCCACAGCTGGTCGGCGGCGATCTCCTCGGTGGCCTCGAGATAGCGGCGGGTCTGGATCGGGATGCCGAAGTCGCTTTCGAAGGCGCGCTCGAGGCCCGGCAGGTCCCACTGCTCGTCGATGCTGTTGGCCGGCACATAGGTGCGGCAGGTCGCCTGGGTCACGTCCTGGCGAATGGTGGCAACGGTGGCGGCTACATCGGTCGCTTCCAGCAGCTCGTTGCGCTGCTCGTAGATCACCTTGCGCTGGTCGTTGGCGACGTCGTCGTATTCGAGCAGGTTCTTGCGGATATCGAAGTTGTGCGCCTCGACCTTGCGCTGCGCGCGCTCGATCACCTTGGTGACCATCTTGTCTTCGAGGGCTTCGTCTTCCTTCATGCCGAACAGCTTCATCCAGCGGGTGACCCAATCCGGCGCGAAGATGCGCATCAGATTGTCTTCCAGCGACAGGTAGAAGCGACTCGAACCGGGATCGCCCTGGCGGCCGGAGCGGCCGCGCAGCTGGTTGTCGATGCGGCGCGATTCGTGGCGTTCGGTGCCGATGATGTGCAGGCCGCCGGCGGCAATCACCTGCGCATGCCGCTGCTTCCATTCCGCGCGCACGCGCTCGTGGTCGGCCGCGGTGGATTCCGGCGGCAGCGCGGCGATCTCGGACTCGGGGTTGCCGCCGAGCACGATGTCGGTGCCGCGACCGGCCATGTTGGTGGCGATGGTGACCGCGGCCGGGCTGCCGGCCTGGGCGACGATATGCGCCTCGCGCTCGTGCTGCTTGGCGTTGAGCACCTCGTGCGGGATCTTGGCCTTGGTCAGCTCGCGCGAGAGCAGCTCGGAGGTTTCGATCGAAGTCGTGCCGACCAGTACCGGCTGGCCGCGCTGGTGGCAGTCGCGGATGTCTTCGATCACCGCGTCGTACTTGATCGGCTGCTTGAGGAACACCAGGTCGGCGTTGTCATTGCGCACCATCGCGCGATGGGTGGGGATGACCACCACCTCCAGGCTGTAGATGGTCTGGAACTCGTAGGCTTCGGTGTCGGCAGTGCCGGTCATGCCGGCGAGCTTCTCGTACAGCCGAAAATAGTTCTGGAAGGTGATCGAGGCCAGCGTCTGGTTTTCGCGCTGGATCGGCACGCCTTCCTTGGCCTCGACCGACTGGTGCAGCCCGTCGGACCAGCGGCGGCCGGCCAGGGTGCGGCCGGTGAACTCGTCGACGATGATGACCTCGCCGTCGCGCACGATGTAGTCGACATCGCGCTGGTAGAGATTGTGCGCACGCAGGGCCGCGTTGAGGTGGTGCACCACGACCAGGTTGGTCGCGTCGTAGAGGCTGTCTTGCTCCTTGAGCACCTCGGCTTCGCGCAGCAGCGCCTCGGCGTGCTCCATGCCGCTTTCCGACAGGTGCACCTGCTTTTGCTTCTCGTCGACGAAGAAGTCGCCTTCGCCTTCTTCGGTGGCCTGTTTGACCAGCTTCGGCACCACACGGTTGAGCTTCAGATACAGCTGCGGGGAGTCTTCGGCAGGACCGGAGATGATCAGCGGCGTGCGCGCCTCGTCGATCAGGATCGAGTCGACCTCGTCGATGATCGCGTAGGTCTGCTCGCGCTGATAGCGGTCGTCCTTCGACAGCGCCATGTTGTCGCGCAGGTAGTCGAAGCCGAATTCGTTGTTGGTGCCGTAGGTAATGTCGGCGGCGTAAGCCTCGCGCTTGTCGCCCGGCTTCATGCCGGGCACCACCACGCCCACGCTCATGCCGAGCGCGGCATACACCGGACCCATCCACGCTGCGTCGCGCCGGGCGAGGTAGTCGTTGACCGTGACCACGTGCACGCCCTTGGCCGGCAGTGCATTCAGATACACCGGCAAGGTCGCTACCAGGGTCTTGCCCTCGCCGGTACGCATCTCGGCGATCTTGCCGCTGTGCAGCACCATGCCGCCGATCAGCTGCACGTCGTAGTGGCGCAGGCCCAGGGTGCGGCGCGCGGCCTCGCGCACGGCAGCGAAAGCTTCGGGCAGCAGGTTGTCCAGCGTCTCGCCCTGGTCCAGGCGGGCGCGGAACTCGGCGGTCTTGGCCTTCAGGCCTTCGTCGTCGAGCGCCTGCAGCGCGGCCTCGTGCTGGCTGACCTTGGCCACGCCCTTGCGCAGTTGGTTGACCAGCCGCTCGTTGCGGCTGCCGAAAATGGCGGTGAGGAAACGGTTGATCATGGACGGGCCTGATACGGAAAGAATGCGGGTCGCGAGCGCGCCAGTTTACCTGCGCTGCAAAGCGAAAGGCCGCCAGCGACTGGCGGCCTTTGCGCGACCTTCACGGATTGGGGCCGGATCGCCCCGGTTTCAAGTCCGCGTGGCGTCAGCGAATGGCGCGGATGTACTCCGACGGGTTCACCAGGCGCCCGTTGAGCCACACCTCGAAGTGCACGTGCACGCCGGTGGCGCGACCGCTCGAGCCCATGCGCGCGACCAGCTCGCCCGCACGCACCGGATCGCCGACCTCGCGGATGTTGCGGTCGTTGTGGGCGTAGCGCGTCATGTAGCCGTTGCCGTGGTCGATCTCGATCACGTTGCCGTAGCCGGGCTTCAGGCCGGCGTAGGACACCACGCCGCCGGCCACGGCGATCACGTCGGAACCACGCGGGCCGTTGAAGTCGACACCGCTGTGGAACTCCGGTCGACCAGTGAAGGGATCGGCGCGATAGCCGAAGCCGGAAGACTTGTAACCCGAGCGCACCGGAGTGCCGGCCGGCATCAGGCCCTGGTCGATCTCGCGATCGAACATCACCGACTCCAGCATTCCCAACTGGTCCGACTGCAGCGCGAACTGCGTCTCGAGGCGCTCCAGCGCACCATCGACTTCCGCCACGCTCAGCGACACCGCCGGTGCCGAGGCGGCCGGACCGCCGAGGGCGGGTTCGGCATCGAAATCGAACTCGCCATCGTCTAACTTGCCGACTTTTGCCAGCCGCGAACCCAGCGCATTCAGGCGCATCGATTCGGCCTGCAGTTTGCCCAGCCGGATCGCCAGCGCGTCGACGCCGCGCTCGACCGCACGCTCGACTTCGCCCAGCTGCGCCTGCTGCGCCTCGAGTTGCGCGCGTGCCTGCGCAATTTCTGCACGGGCCTTGGCCGGCCCGGTGAACGTGGCGCCGAACAGGGCGCCGAAAGCGATCAATACTCCGGCCACGGCTGCGAGCGCCGTGCCGGTTGCGGCCATCGCGCGCCAATCACCCAGTCGGATGGTTTTAGGCGACGAAAGCCGGCTGGCGACGATTATGATGTTCATGTCGTGTTCGCCTGCTGTCCGGTCTCATTGATTGGCCAATGCAACGCCGCCCTGCCACTACCGATCGACCCACGCGTCCACTGGACACGAAAGCCGGACCGGCTTTGACCGGGCTGATCGCGCACGCCCGACTCCTCGAGGTGCTCGACCAGGCATTGCGTAGCGCATTCCCCCCCACCTTGGCCGGACGAGTCCGCCTGGCCAACCTTCGAGGATCGCGCCTCATCTTTCTGGCGAGTTCGCCAGCGGTTGCAGAACGCCTTCGCCTCATGCAAGGCGCACTGCTCGCTGCGGCCAGCCGTTTTACCGGCACGACCGTGGACCAACTCACCGTGAAAGTGGCACCGATACCAGCCGTTCCCCCGGAACAGGCATCGCAAAAGCCGCTTTCCAGCGCAGCTGCCGAGCACCTCCGGCAAGCTGCCGCCATCCTGGAAGACCCCGAACTGCGAGCCCTCTTCCACCGTCTGGCCTCCCTGGCCTCTACCTCGTGATTCCCCCGGGCGGATACTTCGCCGTCGCCGCCTGAGTGTGCTGGCGGCTGTCGTTATTTTCTGTGACCGGTTGGTTAACTCGTCAGACCGCTTGCGCCGGATGGGCGTAAGAGATCGGGGCAGTGCTGTGATCGTTGTAGGTGACTTCTTCCCACGCGTTGGCATCGGCCAGCAGCGCACGCAGCAGCCGGTTGTTCAACTGGTGGCCCGACTTGTGGCCGTAGAACGCGCCAACAAGACTGTGGCCCAGCAGGTACAGATCGCCGATCGCGTCGAGGATCTTGTGCTTTACGAACTCGTCTTCGTAGCGCAGCCCGTCTTCATTGAGCACGCGGTAGTCGTCGAGCACGATCGCGTTGTCCATCGAACCGCCGAGCACCAGATTGCGCTCGCGCAGCATCTCGATGTCGCGCATGAAGCCGAAGGTGCGCGCGCGCGAGACTTCCTTGACGAACGAGGTGGTCGAGAAGTCGATCTCGGCGGTCGAGGCCTTGGTGGTGAAGATCGGGTGGTCGAAGTCGATCGAGAAGCCGACCTTGAAGCCATCGAAGGGGTCGAAGCGCGCCCACTTGTCGCCGTCGCGCACGGTGATCGACTTTTTGATGCGGATGAAGCGCTTGGCCTTTTCCTGCTCGTGGATACCGGCCGACTGCAGCAGGAACACGAAGGGGCCGGCGCTGCCGTCCATGATCGGCACTTCGGCAGCCGACAGGTCGACGTAGGCGTTGTCGATGCCCAGACCGGCCATCGCCGACAGCAGGTGTTCGATCGTGGCGACGCGAACGCCGTCGCGCACCAGGGTGGTCGACAGGCTGGTGTCGCCCACGCACTCGCAGCAGGCTTTGAGTTCAACCGGCTCGGGCAAGTCGACACGACGAAAGATGATGCCGCTGTCCGGTGCAGCCGGACGCAGGGTCATGTAAACCTTTTCACCCGTGTGGATTCCCACTCCGGTCGCGCGAATCACGTTTTTCAACGTGCGCTGCCTGATCATTCTTGTCATTTCCTCGGGGCAGAGGCTGTCACGGCGGGGGACCATAACACAGGAGATTGGGGCGGCAAACCTTTGCGGCGGACAAAACCCCACAAGTGTTGCGCCGACGCAACAGCCATGTCGTGCAGCGCACGGTGCGCCAGCGCACCGTCGGACCGCAATCAGGCCCCGATAATAGCCGCGCCGGGCGCGGGATGGGCGCGCCCGGCGGGCAGGAAACGCGGGCAATCCCTCGCAGATTGCCCGTTCGCCGGGCACTGGCGGTCCGGCGATCGGTACCGGGCCTTCTCAAGCCCGGCGCTGGCAGACTGGATCAGTCCGCCTGCCGACGCAGGAAGGCCGGAATGTCCAGATAGTCGTCGACCGGCGGTGCGTTCTCGGCCGGCACGGTCGAGACCCTGGCTGCGGCAACGGCGCGCCCCGTCGCACCGAAGCCGGTATCTGCCGCCCCGCCAGTCGCGTTGCGCACCACCCGCACGGACGGGCGCTCGGGCGCGGCTTCGCGCCCCGGCTCGCGAACGATCTCGCGCGCCCCGTCGCGACCGGTCTGGACGCCGCCGACGCTGCGCACCTGCGGCTGGCGGTTAAGCCCGGTGGCGACCACGGTGACCCGGACATCGTCCTGGATCTCGTGGTCGAGCACGGTGCCGATGACCACGGTGGCGTCCTCCGAGGCGAACTCCTCGATGGTGCGACCGATCTCCTCGAACTCGCGCATGGTGAAGCTGGCGCCGGCGGTAATGTTGACCAGGATCCCGCAGGCGCCCGACAAGTTGATGTCGTCGAGCAGCGGATTGGACACCGCAGCTTCGGCCGCGGCCAGCGCGCGGTCGTCGCCACGGCCGATGCCCGAGCCCATCATCGCCATGCCCATCTCGCTCATCACCGTGCGCACGTCGGCGAAGTCGACGTTGATGAGCCCCGGACGGGTGATCAGCTCCGCGATGCCCTGCACCGCGCCCAGCAACACGTCGTTGGCAGCACGGAAGGCGTTGAGGAAATTGACATCGCGGCCGAGCACGGTGAGCAGCTTCTCGTTGGGGATCGTGATCAACGAGTCGACGTGATGCGAGAGCTCCTCGATGCCCTTGAGCGCTACCTGCATGCGGCGCCGGCCCTCGAAGGGAAACGGCTTGGTCACTACAGCGACGGTGAGGATGCCCATCTCCTTGGCCAGCTGTGCGACCACCGGGGCCGCCCCGGTGCCGGTGCCACCGCCCATGCCGGCGGTGATGAACACCATGTCGACACCGGTCAGCACCTCGACGATGCGTTCGCGATCCTCGAGGGCTGCCTGGCGACCGACCTCGGGGTTGGCGCCGGCACCCAGGCCCTTGGTGACGTGGCCACCCAATTGCAGCACGGTCTTGGCCGGGCAGCCCTTCATCGCCTGCGCGTCGGTGTTGGCGCACACGAATTCGACGCCTTCGACATTGGCGCCCAGCATGTGGTTGACCGCGTTGCCGCCGCCGCCACCCACTCCGATGACCTTGATGACCGCGTTGGGCGCGGCTGACTCCACGAGTTCGAACATTTTCCCATCCTCCGTTCGTGCGGTTTTTTTGATTCGCTGCTGTTTTTGCCGTGACTTCCGGTGTTGCGTGTTGCTTTGGTTAGGGCTCAGGCTGCACGGCCCAGGGTGCAGAAGAGCCGCGAAACACTGCTTTCCTGAGCCCTGCACCCTGCGCCCTCACCCGTACCGCTAAAACTCCCCACTGAACCAGCGCTTGAAACGCTGCCAGACATCGTTGCCGCCCTCGCCTGCGCTCGGCGCTGGCGTGCGCGGTGCGCCGACGCCCTGGCGTGCGCCGTACAGCAGCAGGCCCACGCCGGTGGCGTGGATCTCGTTGCTGACCACGTCCGACAGGCCGGTGACGAACTGCGGCACGCCGACCCGAACCGGCATGTGCAACATTTCTTCGGCCAGTTCGATCACACCCTCCATCTTCGAGCCGCCGCCGGTGAGCACCACGCCTGCGGCGATCAGCTCCTCGTAGCCGGAGCGGCGCAGTTCCGCCTGCACCATCTCGAAGATTTCCTCGTAGCGTTTCTGCACCACCTCGGCGAGCATCTGTCGCGCCAGCCGCCGCGGCGGGCGATCGCCCACGCTGGTCACCTCGATGGTTTCTTCTGCGCGCGCTAGCTGGGCCAGCGCACAGGCGTACTTGACCTTGATCTCCTCGGCGAACGGGGTCGGCGTGCGGAACGCGAAGGCGATGTCGTTGGTGACCTGATCGCCGGCCACGCCGAGCGAGGCGGTGTGGCGGATCGCACCGTGGGTGAACACCGCGATGTCGGTGGTGCCCGCACCGATATCCACCAGCGCCACGCCGAGGTCTTTCTCGTCCTGGGTCAGCACCGAGTAAGACGAGGCCAGTTGCTGCAGGATCAGATCGTCGACCGCCAGCCCGCAGCGCGTCACGCACTTGGAGATGTTCTGCGCCGCACTCATGGCACCGGTGACCAGGTGCACGCGCGCTTCCAGGCGCACGCCGCTCATGCCGGTCGGATGGCGGATGCCTTCCTGCTCGTCGATCACGTATTCCTGTGGCAGCACGTGCAGGATGCGCTGGTCGGCCGGAATCGCGACCGCGCGTGCGGCATCCAGCACACGCTCGACATCGCCCTCGGTGACCTCTTTTTCGCGGATCGCCACCACGCCCTGCGAGTTCAGACTGCGGATGTGGCTGCCGGAAATGCCGGCATACACCGAGCGGATCTCGCAGCCGGCCATGAGCTCGGCTTCTTCGATCGCGCGCTGGATCGCCTGGGTGGTCGATTCGATGTCGACCACCACGCCGCGCTTCATGCCTTTCGACGGATGGGTGCCGATGCCGATCACCTCGACCGGCTCGCCGGGCGCGTATTCGCCGACGATCGCCACGATCTTCGAGGTGCCGATATCGAGGCCGACCAGGAGCGTCTTGTTTTCTGACTTGCGGGACATGCTCAGGCCTGCGGCGCGGGAACGGGGATGGGTGGCGCGATCGGTGGCGCGATTGGTGCCTCGATCGGTGGCTCGATCGGTGGCTCGGTCTGCTGCCACTGCACGGCGAAACCGTTGGCGTAGCGCAGGTCGGCGCGCAGCAGCACGAGGCCGGCGCTGCCATCGATCTGGCGCATTGCATCGAGGAAGCGCGTGAGGCGCTCGCTGGCCTGCTCGCGGCCCAGCACCAGGGTCGCGCCGCTGGCGGTGAGCACCGTCCAGCTGCCGCGCGCGCTGAGTGCGAGCTCGGCGAGCGCCATGCCGGTGCCCTGCATGGCAGCATTCGCGCTGCGCTGGAAGGCCAGCGCATCGGCGACCCGGGTCTCGGGACCGGACAGTCGGGGCAGGCCCTCGGGCACGGTGTTGCCGGGCACCGCGAACAGTTCTCCTGCGCTGTCGATGAGTCGGCCGTCGGACCACACGGCCGCAGCACTGCGCTCACGCACCTGCACCTCGAAGGTATCGGGCCAGCGGCGTCGCACTTCGGCGCGCTCGACCCACGGGATCTGTTCGATCGCGGCGCGGATCGCATCCAGATCGACGCCGAAGAATCCACCTTCCAGGCGCGGCGCGATCGCGGCACGCACCTGTTCGGCATTGACCCGTTCGAAGCTGGCATCGATGCGCAGCTGGCGGAACGGCCAGCGATCGGACACGAACCAGCCGTTGAGCGCACCCACGATCGGCAGCGCGATGACCGCGAGGGCGAGGCTCCAGGCGAGCAGCTTGACCAGCGGATTGCCGCGCACGCGCGCGTTCATGCGCCCTCCTGCGGGAAGCTGGTTTCGAGGATGCGCCAGCACAGCGACTCGAAATCGATGCCGACTGCGTGCGCGGCCTTCGGCACCAGGCTGTGGCTGGTCATGCCCGGCGCGGTATTGACCTCCAGCAGCCAGTTGCCGCCCGCGCGATCGCGCATCACGTCGACCCGGCCCCAGCCGGCACAGCCGAGCGCATCGAAGGCTGCCAGCGAGAGCGCGCGCAGCGCTACTTCTGCCGCACCATCCAGACCGGGGCAGATGTACTGCGTATCGTCGGAGATGTACTTGGCGTGGTAGTCGTAGTACTCGCCGGGCGGCACGATGCGGATCGAGGGCAGCGACTCGCGTCCGAGTACGCCGACGGTGTACTCCTCGCCGACGATCAACTGCTCGATCAGCAGCTCGCCGTCGTAGCGCGCGGCCAGCTCGATCGCCGCCGGCAGGTCGTCGGCGCTGAACACACGACTGATGCCAACGCTGGAGCCTTCGTTGGCGGGCTTGACCACCACCGGCAGTCCCAGCGTGGCGATCGCTGCACGCATATCGCTGCCTGCGGCATGGCGCACGTAGCGCGGGGTCGGCAGGCCCAGCGCCAGCCACACCTGCTTGCTGCGGATCTTGTCCATCGACAGCGCCGAGGCGAGCACGCCGGAGCCGGTGCAGGGCACGCCGAGTGCGTCCAACGCACCCTGCAGCACGCCGTCCTCGCCGCCGCCGCGATGGCCGTGCAGCACGTTGAACACGCGGTCGATCTCGCCGCGCTGCGCGGCTGCGATCAGGGCCGGAATGCCGTCGACCGGCTGCGCATCGATGCCGCGCGCGCGCAGCGCTGCCAGCACGTTGGCGCCAGAGTTGAGCGAGACCTCGCGCTCCGACGACGTGCCGCCGAGTGCTACGGCGACGCGACCAAAGGCCTGTGCCTGCGCGATGCGGCTCATGCGTGGACCTCCGGCAGGGCGCCAGCCGCAGCAAGATCGGCGGCTACATGGCCGATGTCGCCAGCACCCATGAGCAGGATCAGGTCGCCGTCGCGGGCCAGCGGGGCCAGCGCTGCGGGCAAGTCGCGCGCGGTCTTGACCAGCACCGGATCGACGCGGCCGCGCGCGCGCACCGCGCGCGCCAGCGCCTTGCCGTCGGCGTTCGCGATCGGACTCTCGCCGGCCGGATAGACCTCGGTGAGCACCAGCACGTCGACCTGCGCGAGCACCTCGGCGAAGTCGTCGAGCAGATCGCGGGTACGCGTGTAGCGATGCGGCTGGAATGCCACCACCAGGCGTCGCTCCGGCCAGCCGCCGCGTGCTGCGTCGAACACCGCCGCCAGTTCGCGTGGATGGTGGCCGTAGTCGTCGATCAACATCGCGTACCCGTCGCCGACGTGGATCTGGCCATGCCGATGGAAGCGCCGGCCGACGCCGCGGAAACCGGCCAGTGCGCGCGCAATGGCGTCGTCGTCGACACCGAGCTGCCAGCCGATCGCGGCGGCGGCCAACGCATTGAGCACGTTGTGCCGACCCGGCAGGTCGAGCACCACCGGCACGGCGGCATCGCGCTTGGGCAGGTGCAGGTCGAAATGCATCGCAAAGCCGTGCTGGCGCACGTTGCTGGCGCGCACATCCGCTTCCGACGCTTCGCCGTAGGTCATCACGTTGCGCGGGGTCTGCTTGGCTAGCGCTGCGGTTTCGGCATCGTCGATGCACAGGATCGCCAGGCCATAGAACGGCAGGTGGTGCAGGAAATCGGCGAACGCCTGCCGCACCTGCTCGAAATCGCCACCGTAGTTTTCCAGGTGATCGGCATCGATGTTGGTGATCACGGCGATCGATGGCTGCAGGAGCAGGAACGAGCCATCGCTCTCGTCGGCCTCGGCGATCAGGAAGCGGCTCTGGCCGAGTCGCGCATTGGTGCCGGCGGAATTAAGCTGGCCGCCGATCACGAACGTGGGATCCAGACCACCCTCGGCCAGCACCGACGCCGCGAGGCTGGTGGTGGTGGTCTTGCCGTGGGTGCCTGCCACCGCGATGCCGGTCTTCAGGCGCATCAACTCGCCAAGCATTTCCGCGCGCGGCACCACCGGGATGCGGCGCTCGCGCGCGGCGAGCAGTTCGGGATTGTCCGCGGCGATCGCGCTGGAGACCACCAGCACGTCGGCGTCGGCGACATGGGCCGCGGCGTGGCCGCGGTGCACGCGCACGCCGGCAGCGGCGAGGCGGTGGGTGACCGCGCTCTCGCCCAGATCCGATCCCGACACCTGGTAACCGAGGGTGGCCAGCACCTCGGCGATGCCGCTCATGCCCGCACCACCGATGCCGACGAAGTGCACGCGCGCATAGGCGCGCATCAGGTCGGCGTGTTCGGCCATGCGTCGCAGGGTCATGGCCGCGACTCCGCGATGCACGCATCGGCGATCTGCATGGCCGCGTCCGGGGTGGCCAGTCGACGCGCGGCCTCGGCCATGCCCAGCACCAGCGCGCGATCGCGCCCGAGGTCGATCAGGACCTGCGCGAGGGCCACCGCCAACTGCGGGCCCTCGGGCTCGAGGATCGCGGCACCGCGCTCGGTGAGATACTGCGCATTGCGGGTCTGGTGGTCATCGACCGCGAACGGAAACGGCACCAGTACTGAACCCACGCCGGCTGCGCACAGCTCGGCCAAGGTCAGCGCGCCGGAGCGACAGATCACCACATCGGCCCATGCATAGGCCGCAGCCATGTCGTCGATGAATGGATCGACCCGTGCAGTCAGACGATGTTCGGCATAGCTCGCGCGCGCGGCGTCGATCAGCGCACGCCCGGCCTGATGCCAGACCTCGACGCTGCCCGCCGGCACCTGCGCCAGCGCCACCGGCACTGCGGCATTGAGCGCGCGCGCGCCCTGGCTGCCGCCCAGCACCAGCAGCCGCAGCGCGCCCTCGCGCGCAGCGAAGCGCTGTGCTGGTGGCACGATCGCTGCAATGCTGGCGCGCACCGGATTGCCGACCGTTTCGCCACGCTGCGCAAAGGCATCCGGAAAACCGCACAGCACGCGACGCGCGAGCCGCGCGAGGATGCGATTGGTATAGCCCGGTACGCGATTCTGTTCGTGCACCAGCAGCGGCACGCCGCTCATGCGCGCGGCAAGCCCACCCGGGCCGGCGGCGAATCCGCCGAAGGCGATGGCGGCGCGCGGGCGATGGCGTTTGAATATTCTCAGGGCCTCGACCACGGCGCGAGTCAGTCGCCACGGCATCGCCATGAGCGGCCGCAGCCCCTTGCCGCGCAAACCGGAGATTCCAACCCGCTCCAGCGGCAGGTTGGCAGCGGGCACCAGGGTGTTTTCCAGCCCATGCGCCGAGCCCAGCCAGATCACCGGCACGCCACGCTCGCGCAGCACTGCAGCCACCGCCAGCCCCGGGAAGATATGGCCGCCGGTGCCACCGGCCATGATCATCACCGGCGCGCTCATGTCAGCGCCCCGACGAGCTGCTCGGCTTCGCGCTCGAGCGCGATTTCGGCAGCGCGCTGCGACACTTCGTAGCTGACCCGCAGCACCAGGCCGAGTGCCGCGCAGGTCATGATCAGCGAAGATCCGCCGGCGCTGATCAGCGGCAGGGTCAAGCCCTTGGTCGGCAGCACCCCGAGATTGACGCCGACCGATACCAGCGCCTGCACCGACAGCCACAGACCGACACCGAAGGCGCAGTATCCGGCGAAGGCCTGTCCCTGTTCGACCGCACGCAGACCGATCTTGAATGCGCGCGCACACACGATGCCGAACAGCACCAGCACCAGAACGATCCCGGCCAGCCCGAGCTCCTCCGCGATCACCGCGAGGATGAAGTCGGTATTGGCCTCCGGCAGGTAGTACAGCTTCTGCACCGAGGCGCCGAGTCCGACCCCGAACCACTCGCCGCGACCGACCGCGATCAGCGCCTGCGACAACTGGAAGCCGTCATTGAATGGATCGGCGAAGGGATCAAGGAACGAGGTCAGCCGCTTGACCCGATAGGGCTCCGCGATCGCCGCGATCGCCATCACCGGCATGCCGAGCAGGGCCAGTCCACCGAGATCGCGGGCGCGTGCGCCGGCCAGCCAGAGCATGCCGCCGGCGATCGCGCAGATCAGCACGGCCGAGCCGAAATCCGGCTGCAGCAGCAGCAATCCCACGATCGCGGCCACTACGCCGAGCGGTTTGAGGATGCCAAGCATCGAGGTGCGCACGCGGGTCGAAAAGCGCACCAGGTGGCTGGCCAGGTAGACGATCAGCAAAAGCTTCACCGCCTCGACCACCTGAAAGCCCATGAAGCCCAGATTCAGCCAGCGCGACGCGCCATTGACCCGCCGTCCCAGTCCCGGCACCAGTACGGCCAGCAGCAGCAGGAAGATCACCAGCAGCATCAGCCGGCTGTTGTGTTCAAGACGCACCAGCGGCACGCGCATCGCGATCGCCGCAAGCACCGCGCCGATGCCGAGGAACACCGCCTGCCGGATCGGGTGGTGGAAAGCGCGCAGGCCATCGGCGTCCGCGATCGCGATCGAAGCCGAGGCCACCATCACCAGGCCGAAGGCTGCAAGCGTGAGCGTGGCCAGCAGCAACGGCAGGTCGTACTCGCCGGTGAGCTCCTCGCGGCGCAGGGCCTGTACCGATTGGCGCCAATCGAAGGTCATCTCAGCGCACCTTCAAGGTGGCCAGCGACATCAGCACCAGCACTACGCTGATGATCCAGAAGCGCACGATCACGCGCGGCTCGGGCCAACCCTTCAGTTCGAAGTGATGGTGGATCGGTGCCATCCGGAAGATGCGCCGCCCGGTCAGCTTGAAGCTGGCCACCTGCAGGATCACCGACAGGGTTTCGATCACGAACAGCCCGCCCATCAGGACCAGGATCAGTTCCTGGCGCGTGATCACCGCGATAGTGCCGATCGCCGCCCCCACCGCCAGCGCGCCGACATCGCCCATGAATACCTGCGCGGGGTAGGTGTTGAACCACAGGAATCCGAGTCCTGCACCGGCGAGCGCGCCGCAGATGATCGACAGCTCGCCCGCGCCGGGCACGTAGGGCACCTGCAGGTATTCGCTGAATACGCTGTTGCCCGCCACGTAGGCGAAGATGCCCAGTGCTCCGGCGACCATCACCGAGGGCACGATGGCCAAGCCATCCAGACCATCGGTGAGGTTCACCGCATTGGAGAAACCCACGATCCAGAAATAGGCCATTACCGGAAACAGCAGACCCAGCGGAATCGCGATCTCCTTGATCACCGGCACGATCAGGGTGGTGGCGGCGGGCACGTCGGCGCTGAAGTACAGCCACAGTGCCGCGATCGTTCCGAACACCGACTGCAGCAGGTATTTCCAGCGCGCCGACAGACCCTTGGGATTTTTCTTGGCAAGCTTCAGCCAGTCGTCGAGCCAGCCGACGAAACCGAAGCCGAAAATCACGAACAGCACGATCCACACGTAGCGGTTCGACAGATCCGCCCACAGCAGGGTCGCCACGCTGATCGCGGTGATGATCAGGGTGCCGCCCATGGTCGGCGTGCCGGCTTTGGAGAAGTGGCTCTTCGGACCATCGTCGCGGATCGGCTGGCCGACTTTCATCGCCGCGAGCTTGCGGATGAAACGCGGTCCCAGCAGCAGCGATACCCCAAGCGCGGTGAGCGCTGCCAGGATCGAGCGGAAGGTCAGGTACTGGAACAGATTGAAGCCGCTGAACTCCTGTTCGAGCAGGCGCGCCAGTTCAAGCAGCATGGTGGCCCTCCTGCGTGCGCATGCCGTGCGCTGCGAGCACCGCATCGACCACGCGCTCCATGCCCGAGCTGCGCGATCCCTTGACCAGCACGCGCACAGCCGGCTTGAGCGCGCGCGACAGGTCGCTCGCCAGGCTCGTGCGATCCGGATACGACTGCGCATGCGGGCCGAAGGCGGCCGCGGCATGTGCGGCCAGCGGCCCGACGGTGAACATGCGGGTGATGCCCGACTCGCGCGCGTGGCGGCCAACCTCGGCGTGCATTGCGGTCTCTCGCGAGCCGAGCTCTCTCATGTCGCCCAGCGCCAGCCACGCCTCGCCGCCGTCGGCACCCGCGACCAGAGTCGCGATGCCCGCCATCACCGACGCCGGGTTGGCGTTGTAGCTGTCATCGAACAGCACCCAGCCATGCCGCGAGGTGTGGCGCGTCATGCGACCGGCGACATCGGGCGCGGCTTCGATACCACGCTTGATGGTTTCCAACGGAATACCCAGGGCATGTGCGGCCGCGGCGGCGGCCAGCGCATTCATCACGTTGTGGCGACCTGGCAGCCCGAAGTCGATCGCCACCTCGCCGGCCGGCGTGACCAGGGTGAAATGGCTGCGCTCGCCCAGCGCAAGCCCGGTGGCGGTCACCGCGCTCGCAGTATCGATTCCGAACTCCACCCGTGTGCGCAGTCCGAGCAGTTGGCGGAAGTACGGCGCGAAGGGATCGTCGGCATTGACCACGCCAATGCCGTCGCGACCGAGGCCCTCGTAGATTTCGGCCTTGGTGCGCGCAACGCCCTCGACGCTGCCCAGGCGCTCCAGATGCGCGGGCCCGACATTGGTGATCAGCGCGACATCGGGTTGGCCGATGCGCACCAGATAGTGGATGTCGCCGGGCTTGCCCGCACCCATCTCGAGCACCGCGTAGTCGACCTCGCGATCGAGCGCGAGCACGCTCAGCGGCAGACCGATCTCGTTGTTGAAGTTGCCCGGCGTGGATGCGGTGCGGCCGGCCAGATGCAGGATTGCGGCAATCAGGGTCTTGGTGGTGGTCTTGCCGTTGGAACCGGTGACCGCCACGACTTGTGCGGGCAGTCGCTGGCGCCAGTGGCGCGCGAGTTCGGCCAGCGCTGCCTGGGTATCGGCGACCACGATCTGTGCGATGCCCGCCTCGCCCTGTGCGCGCTGCACCACTGCCGCGGCAGCGCCACGACGCGCAGCATCGGCCACATACGCATGGCCGTCCACGTGCTCGCCGCGCAGGGCAAAAAACAGCGCGCCGGCAGGCACGCTGCGACTGTCGGTGGACACGCCGGCGAACGCAGCATCGCCGCCCAGCAGCGATCCACCCATCCAGGCCGCGGCAGTGGCGATGCGCTCGCGGATCATGCGCAGGCCTCTAGCGCTGCATGCGCGCAGCGCAGGTCGTCGAACGGGCGGCGCGCGCCGGCGACTTCCTGGTAGGTCTCGTGTCCCTTGCCGGCGATCAGAACCGTATCCGTGGCACCGGCCATCGCCACGGCGAGCGCAATCGCGCTCGCGCGATCGCGTTCGATGCGTACCCGATCCGGATGCTGCAAGCCGGCGAGGATTGCAGCCACTATCGCAGCGCCGCTTTCGCTGCGCGGATTGTCGTCGGTCAGTACCACTACGTCGGCCAGACGTTCGGCGATCGCGCCCATCTGCGGACGCTTGCCCGTATCGCGCTCGCCACCGCAGCCGAACACGCACAGCAGGCGGCCGGCGGTATGCGCGCGCAGGCTTTGCAGCGCCTGCTCGAGCGCATCCGGGGTGTGCGCGTAGTCGATGACCACCAGCGGCGCACGACCGTCGCCACCGATGCGGTTCATGCGTCCCGCGACGGCAGTCAATTGGCCAAGCACGGCGAGACTGCGCGCGAAGTCGATGCCGAGCGCGCCGAGGCAGGCCGCGACCGTGAGCAGGTTGTCGACGTTGAATCGCCCCAGCAGCGGCGATTCCAGTGCGCCGCTGCCCCACGGCGTACGCAGACGAAAGTGGATGCCGGCAGCGGAGGCCTGCAGGTCGCTTGCACGCAGATCGGCTGCGGAATCGCCAGCAGCGCTACAGGTCAGGACCTGCGCTGCACGCGGGCCGTCCGCGAGCAGCTGCCGACCGGCCGGATCGTCGACATTGATCACCGCGGTGGCCAGCCCTTCGCGCTGGAACAAGCGCGCCTTGGCGGCGTAGTAGTTGTCCATCGTGGCGTGGTAGTCGAGGTGATCGCGGGTCAGGTTGGTGAATGCGCCGATGTCGATGGCGACCGCATCGACCCGACCCTGGTCGAGTGCATGCGAGGACACTTCCATCACCACGCAATCCGCGCCGGCGGCGACGAACTGCGCCAGCATCCGATGCACCGAGATCACATCGGGCGTGGTGCGCTCGCCATCGCTGGTGCGGCCATGCAGGCCGGCGCCAAGCGTGCCGATGGTCGCGGCAGTTCTGCCGAGCAGCGTCAGCGCCTGCGCCAGCAATTGCACCGTCGAGGTCTTGCCGTTGGTGCCGGTGATTCCGATCACGCTCAGCGCCTGCGACGGCGAGCCGTACCAGCGATCGGCGATGGCGCCCAGCCTGCGCCGCAAATCGGGCACCGCGATGACCGGAATCGGCAGCTCTGTGGGCGTTGCAGGTGGTTCGAAGAGCACCGCACTGGCGCCGCGGATGACCGCCCCGGTGGCATGCTCGATGCCGTGCGCGCGCGAGCCGGCCAGCGCCACGAACACATCGCCGGCGAGTACGGCACGGCTGTCCAGGCACAGACCGGAGACCGGCAGCACGCCCGCGCTGCCGGCGTCGGCGTAGCCGTCGATCAGCGACTGCAGCGTGCGCGGCATGGCGCTCATGGCTGCACCGCTTCGGCGAACGGCGAGTCGTCGGCCGCCGAGCTGGGGATGACCGGCGCGCTGAACGGATTGGGCATGATGTCGGCCGACGCCGGCGCGAGGTTGTCGGGCGTGACGTCGAGCAGGCGCAGTGCGCCAGGCATCACGCGGCCGAACACGGGTGCCGCGACCAGGCCACCGTAGTAGAACTCGCCCTGCGGATCGTCGATGACCACCACCGCGGCCAGACGCGGCGCGGATGCCGGTACGAGACCTGCGAATACGCTGACATAGCGGCTCTGATAGCCACCTGCCGCAGCTTTGCGCGAGGTGCCGGTCTTGCCGGCGACCAGGTAGTTCAGCACCGCAGCCTTGCGGCCGGAGCCCTCGGTCACCACGTGGCCGAGCATCTCGATCACGCTGCGTGCGATCTGCGGATCGAGCACCGCGGCATCGGTCGACACACTGCCGGCGACAAAGGTCGGCGCGCGCAGGCGCCCGCCGTTGCCGAGTGCGGCGTAGGCCTGCGCCAGTTGCAGTGGCGTCACCGACAGGCCGTAGCCGTAGGACATCGTGGCTTTCTCGACCAGGCCGCGGCCGCGCGAGGGCGCCAACACGCCGGCCGATTCGCCGGGAAAGCCGCAGCCGGTCGCCTGACCGAAACCGAAGCGATGGAACATGTCGTACAGGTGATCGTCGCCCAGCTGCAGCGCGATGCGGGTCGCGCCGACGTTGCTCGACTTGGTCAGCAGACGGGTCAGATCGATCGGCCCGTAGTTGCGCACATCGCGCACCACGTGATTGCCCACCGGCATCCAACCTGGCGTGGTGTCGATGATCGTGTCGGGCTTGAACTTGCCGCTTTCGAGGCCGGCGGCAACGGTCAGCGCCTTGACCACTGAGCCGGGCTCGACCACGTCGGTGACGGCGCGGTTGCGTCGCGCCTGCGGATCGCTGCTGCCGCGCGCATTGGGATTGAACGATGGCCAGTTGGCCATCGCGAGGATCTCGCCATTGCGCACGTCGATGATCACCATGCTGCCGGCGCGCGCCTGATGCTCGGACATCGCCGCGACCAGTTCGCGATAGGCCAGGTACTGCAGGCGGCGGTCGATCGACAGGCGCAGTTCGCGGCCCGGCTGCGGCTCGCGCATCAGCTCGACGTTCTCCACCACGTCGCCGCGGCGGTTCTGGATCACGCGCTTGGAGCCCGGCGTGCCGGTCAGCCAGTCGTCGAAGGCCAGCTCCAGGCCTTCCTGGCCGTGATCGTCGATGTTGGTGAATCCCAGCACGTGGGCGAGCATCTCGCCGGCCGGGTAGTAGCGGCGGAATTCGCGCTGCACGTTCACGCCCGGCACGTCGAGCGCCATGATCCGGGCCGCTTCGTCGGGTGCCAGATGGCGACGCAGGTAGACGAACTCCTTGCCTGCGCGAGCGTCCAGCCGGCGTTCGAATTCGGCCGCATCGACACCCAGCGCGAGCGCCAGCTCGGCGATCCGCTCGCGGTGCGCGAGCAGCTGTGCTGGCTGTGCCCAGATCGACTCCACCGGGGTCGATACCGCCAACGGCTCGCCGTTGCGATCGACGATCATGCCGCGCGAGACCGGAATCGCGCGCTCGCGCACGAAGCGCTGCTCGCCCTGGTCCTGGTAGAACTCCTTGCGCACCACCTGCAGGTCGACCGCGCGCACGATCAGTGCGGTCGAACCCAACACCAGCAGCATGGCCAGGCCCTGCACGCGCAGACGCGTGCGGACCTGCGGGGTCTTGATGGCGGACGCGGGGCCGGGTCTCATCGGCAGCTTCGCCGGCGCGCCGCCCACGCGCCAGTCCTGCCGCGCGCGAGCGCGGCAGGACTGGCGGGCGGTTCGGCGATCCAGCGGAGCTGCACCCACGCCGGACCGCCGCGGACGCGTACGCGCCCGCGCGATCTTCGAGCACCCGCTGCGTTATGCAGTCTGCAGTGCATGGCGTTGGTTTTCCCCCTCACCGCCGGATTACCCTGGTCGCTGCAGGCGCCGGGAAATCCATCCCGATCTCGCCACGCGCGATCTTTTCGATTCGATTCGTATCTGCCCAGGTCGCCTGCTCGAGCTGCAGTCGACCGAACTCGATGTTCAACTCGTCGCGCGCGGTCTCCAGCGCGGTCAGCGCCACGAACAGCCGCCGACTCTCTTGGCGCGCATACACCACGCCCAGCGCGCCGATCACTGCTGCTGCCAGCAGCACCAGCCATGCGAACAGCGCGACCGGCTTCATGGCAGACGCTCGGCCACCCGCAGCACCGCGCTGCGCGAGCGCGGATTGCGCGAGACTTCGGCCGCCGACGGTTTGACCGCATCGCCCAGCGCACGCAGGCGCAAGCGCGGCGCATCCGGCGGCGGCGGCAGGCCACGACGCCCTGCAGCCGGCGCGCGCGACTCGTCGCGGATGAATCGTTTGACCACCCGATCCTCCAGCGAATGGAAGCTGATCACCGCCAGCCGGCCGCCTGCTTTCAGACGTGCGAGCGCTGCCTGCAAACCGGCAGCGAGCTCGTCGAGCTCGCTGTTGACCACGATGCGCAGGCCCTGGAACGTGCGCGTCGCGGGGTGTTTGCCCGGCTCGCGCGAACGCACGGTGCGCGCGACCAGCTCGGCCAGTTCGCGGGTGGTGGTCAGCGGCGTTTCCGCGCGCTGCGCCACCAGCGCGCGTGCGATGCGGCGGCTCTCGCGCTCTTCGCCGTATTGCCACAGGGCATCGGCGATCTCGCGTTCGGCGGCCTGCGCCAACCACTGCGCCGCGCTGGTCCCGCGCGTGGTGTCCATCCGCATGTCGAGCGGGCCATCGGACTGGAAGCTGAAGCCGCGCTGTGCGACATCCAGCTGCGGCGAGGAAACCCCCAGATCGAACAGCACGCCGTCGAGTCCGTCGCGGGTCTCATCCCAATCGGCCAGCTGCGCGAAGCTGTCGTGCCGGATCCGCACCCGCGGATCGACACCCCAACGCTCGCGCGCGACCGCGATCGCATCCGGATCCTTGTCCATCAACAGCAGACGTCCAGCGTCGCCCAAGCGCTCCAGCAGCGCCTGCGCGTGACCGCCGCGACCGAAGGTGCCATCCAGGTACACACCCGCCGCCTGCACCGCCAGCGCCGCCACCGCTTCGTCGAGCAGCACCGGAACATGGCCGCCGACCGCGCTGCCTGCGCCCTCGCCTGCCGCGCGCCGCCCCTGCGGCGTCGCGCTCACAGGCGCAGGCCCGCCATTTCTGGCGTGATCTGCTCCTCGACGATGGTTTCCCTGACCTTGGCAAGGTGCGCGGTTTCGCTCCACAACTCCAAGCGCGTGCCCATGCCCAGCAGTACCGCCTTGCGCTCGATGCCGGCCGCCGTGCGCTGGCTCGCGGGCAGCAGCACCCGGCCGTTGCCATCGACATCCAGCGGCGAGGCCGCACCGACCAGCTTCATCTGCAGATTGCGGTGCACGGCCTTGGCGGTGGGCAGTGCCACTACCTGGTCGCGCACGGTGTTCCACTCCTTGGGCGGAAACAGCCACAGGCAACCGCTCTCGAACGGGTTGTAGGTGGCGATCAGACGACCTTCGCAAGCACCAGCCACGAGCTCCCGATAAGCGGTCGGAATGGTCATCCGGCCCTTTTCGTCGATCGTGATTGCGGTCTCGCCCTGAAACATGGTCACCCAAGAAAACCCACATTTTTCCCGCATTTACCACTACTGCCCACCTTAGTCTCGGGTTCTGAGACTGTCAATGGCGAAAAGCGGGCAGAATCGGGTTTTCCTGCCGGTCGTTACAGGGCGCTACCGATGCGACTGATGGCCGCGCCGCGCGTGCTCGCAGATCGGCGTGTCGGGTCGCGTTGAAATCTGCCGGCGGGGAAAGCGGCTAGACTGGGGAGCGGAGTAGGCCAGACAGTCGCGGTGCGCTTTATCGCGCATCGAGGAAAGTCCGGGCTCCTCAGGGCACGGTGCCAGGTAACGCCTGGGCGGCGCGAGCCGACGGAAAGTGCAACAGAAAACAAACCGCCGAAGCAGGGCAACCTGCTGGTAAGGGTGAAATGGTGCGGTAAGAGCGCACCGCGCTGGTGGCAACACTCAGCGGCACGGCAAACCCCACCGGGAGCAAGACCAAATAGGGAAGCATTGGCGTGGCCCGCGCTGCTTCCGGGTAGGTCGCTTGAGCCGTCCGGTGACGGGCGGCCCAGATGAATGACTGTCGCGCCGGCGGGTTGCGCCGTCGAACAGAACCCGGCTTATCGGCCCACTCCGCACTTTTTCTGTTTGCGAGGCTCTGAACCAGTCGGGAGTTCTGTGGGTGCCGGCATGATGGCGAAGGCAACCTTCGCTTCAGCCGCGACTCCTGTCGCTGCCATGGCAGCTCCCACAGGGAGAATGCGCTGCCATCGCCAGCCATGCCAGCGGAGGAGCTGCTGCCATCGCCAGCCATGCCATCTGCGCGGCGCCGGCAGGCCGGCAACAGCGTGCGGCCTATTCGATGTACTCGAACACCTTGACCACCTGCACCACGCCCGGCACGCCGCGCGTGATCGCAACCACCCGTTCGGCCTCCTCGACTGTGACCAGGCCCATCAGATAGACCGTGCTGTTCTGGGTGGTGATGTTGACCCGACTCGGATCGAAGTCCTCGATATCGACAATGTCGAGCAACGCGGTCTTCGCCCGCAGGGTCAGCCAGCGATCGCGGGTGGCCGAGCCGAACCCGGTCGGCTCCTCGACGCTGATCTCGTTGACGATGCGGCGAACACCCTCCAAACCGCCAGCGAGCGACTCCGCACGCTCGCGCAGCTCGGCCGTGCGCACCTCGCCGACCAGCAGCATGACGCTGTTGTGGACCACGATGCCGACGTTGTTGTTCAGCGCCAGCTCCTTGTCCTGGTTGACCGCGTTATAGGCACTCAGCTCGATGTTGCTGTCGTCGAGCACGGTGCCGAAACTGCGGCGGTCGCGCGCGGCGCCAACCGCAACTCCACCACCGATGACGGCGGCTGCACAGCCGGACAGCAGCGCGGCAAACAACAGTGCGACTACGAGTCGGGTCATCGGTTACTCCACGAGAAGGTCATGATTCGGGGCGAAAGGCATCGCGGATCCACTCGATGGCCGCCGCGTCATCCACGGCGATGACATCGAAGCGGCAGGTGCGCTCGGCTGCGCGGGGATGCTGGGCAAGATACCAGCGCGCGCAGGCCACCACCCGCGCCTGCTTGCGCGCATCCACCGATGCGGCCGCACCGCCGAATCCTGGGTGCGTACGCAATCGCACTTCGGCGAATACCAGCACCGGGCCGTCGAGCAGCACCAGGTCGATCTCGCCGAAACGACAGCGCACGTTGCGCGCGAGCACCTGCAGGCCGCGCGCCTGCAGCATGCGCGCCGCGCTCGCCTCGACCGCCGCGCCGCGCGCGGCACGTTCGCTCACGGTGCTGTGCGTGCAGCGGGCACGTCGCTGCTGAGCGCACCGTCGGCAGCCCGCGGAACGCCGTCGACAAAGCGCATCCAGTCGAGCAGCCGGCGCACGCGGCCGAAGCCATCGACCGCCAGCTGGCCGCTGGCGCCGGGCAGGTACGCGTCCGGATTGCGCGACAACCAGTCCAGATAGGGCAGCAGTCGATAGCCGTCGATGCCAAATGCAAACAGGCGCGGCGCGTTGGCAGCGCTGCTCATGCTGCGCGCCAGCACCTCGCGCTGCGGCAAGCCCGCGCTGGCGCCGAACAGCCACGGCGCGTCGCAGAAGTCCACGCCGTTGAGGTCGCGGTCGAGCGCACGGCTTGGATTGCCGCTGTAGATATGCGAGGTGGCGATGATCGGCAGGTTTTGCATGCCGCGCGCGCGCAGCTGCGGCACCAGCAAACGACCCTGCTGCGGGCGCACCGCGACAAACACGCCGTCCGGCCCGTTGCCGGCGGCCTGCGCGATCTGTGCTGCGTAGTCGACGGCCTCCGGCGGCAGCCGCGCCGCGCCGGCTACCGCACCACCGAGCTGTTCGAACTGGGCGCGGAACGCCAGGGCGGTACGCTCGCTCCACTCTTCCGTGGCCACCAGCACGGCCACCCGCCGCAGCCCGCGCGCGAACGCGTACTCGGCCGCCAGTGCGGCCTCGTCGTCGGGTGCGAGCGCGAACTGCTGGCTGCCGGCCGGCGGCACCGCGCCGCTGTCGGGATGATTCAGTGCCAGCACCGGCACCCGCGGATCGGCGACCGCCAGTACCGCGGCGACCTGCTCGCGCGCCAGCGGTCCGACCGCGCGGGTCGCGCCCTCCGATGCAGCACTCGCATACGCCGCGATCGCACCCTCGGCCCCGTCGCCGACGTCGTAGACGCGCACCAGCGGGCGCTGCTGGGTATCGGCGAAGTAGGCTGCAAAGAAGCCGTCGCGGATCGCCGCACCGGCCGCCGCCAGCGGCCCGCTCAGTGGCAGCAGCAGGGCCACCTGCGGTGTGGTCGCATAGCCCTCCAGACGCCATTCGCTGCTGCTGCTGCGTCCGGGCAGCAGGGTGCCGACCTGGCGCGTGGGCCGCGGGATCACCCGCGAAGGCATCGCACCCTTCAGGCGCAGCGCGCGCTCAAGCCACGGTCGGCGTGCATCGGCCGCGTCGAGGGCACCGAGCGCGCGGGCCAGCTGTGCGGTGTCGAGCAGGGCCAGCGAGTCGATGATGTCGCTTTCCAAACCGGCACGTTGGGTGGGGTCGATCTGCGCGAGCAGCCCCACCCGCTCGCTGACCGCATCCAGCGGGCGGCCCAGCAGATCGAGTGCGCGTGCACGGATCTCGGCGGCGCGCTCGGCCACCGCCGGCGACAGCTGCGCGCTGGGCAGGGTCGCCAGCGACAGCGCGCGTTCGGCGTCGTTGTCCGACAGCGCCAGTTCGGCCAGCAACACGTCCAGGCGCGCTGCATCGCGTGCATCGATGCGCTTGCGTCGAATCTCGCCGGTGAGCCGGCCTACGCCCTCGAAGTCGCCATCCTCGCGCAGGCTCTCGGCGGCTTCCAGCAGCAGCTGGTCGCGCGCGCTGCGGTTGCTGCGGGCCAGACGTTCGTACTCGGCAGCGGCCGCGCGGAACTCGCCCTGCGCGGCCAGCGCGCGCGCCTGCCCATCGTCGACTTCGGAGATGGTCGGACCACTGCTGGCGCAGCCGGCCAGCAGCAACAGCAACCACAGCAACCACAGGGAACGACGCACAAACACGGACATGGGCGGCATGGCTGGCGGCGGGAGCTAAGATCATACAGACGACGCGAGGATTGCCGCAGCAGCGGCAGCCGCGCGTCACCCCATCGCCACAGGAACGCCACCATGCAGGCAGGCCCCGCCGGCTTGACCATCGTCGCCACGCCGATCGGCAATCTCGACGATTTCGCCCCACGCGCGATTACAGCGCTGCGCGATGCGCATGCGATCGCCTGCGAGGACACCCGGCATTCGCAAACCCTGCTGTCGCGCTTCGCGATCGCCACGCCGGCGCTGGCCTACCACGAACACAACGAGCGCGAGCTGGCGCCGAAGCTGGTTGCACGCATGCGTGCGGGCGACCGTATCGCGCTGATCAGCGATGCCGGCACGCCGCTGATCAGCGATCCCGGCTATCGACTGGTCGCTGCCGCACATGCGGCCGGCATCGTGGTGAGCACGGTGCCGGGTCCGTGTGCGGCGATCGCTGCATTGAGCGTTGCGGGCCTGCCCAGCGACCGCTTCGTGTTCGAGGGATTCCTGCCGCCCAAACAGGCCGCGCGCAGCGAGCGTCTGGGCGAGCTGGCCGGCGAGACGCGCACGCTGGTGTTCTACGAGTCGCGGCACCGGATCGCCGACTGCCTCGCCGATGCGGCGGTCGCGTTCGGTAGCGGGCGCCGCGCCACCCTGTGCCGCGAGCTGACCAAGTTGCACGAGACGGTGCGGCAATCCACGCTGGGCGAGCTGAGCGCGCGGGTGTGCGCCGATGCCGAGCAGCAGCTCGGCGAGATCGTGCT
>Ga0335397_10002214_pt1 | contig 26452 bp, 26 predicted proteins | sample MAT04_FD_205740 | JGI IMG/M metagenome (GOLD analysis project Ga0335397, IMG submission 205740) | Freshwater microbial communities from Lake Fryxell liftoff mats and glacier meltwater in Antarctica - MAT-04 (spades assembly) (version 2) ... | reverse complement strand
GAAGGATAAGCGAACTTTGGCTGACATCTCTACCCCGATACCACTGCGGGTGGTGCCAAGCGGGGAGCGATATCTGATACCAATTATAAAAATAATGGCGGAATAAGATGAAGAAAAATGGCTGGGGCATAGTAGTGGCGCTGGGACTATTTGTGATAGGGCTGGCGATGCCAGGGAGAGTATTTGGGGAAAGTGATTGTGCGTGCGGGCAGAACGCGAATGGGGGTTGTAAATTATGTCTGCCGACGGATACATATTGTATGACTCACCCAGTGACCGATCCGCAATGTAATGACAGCGGGGCATGTGAGGGTCTCATTTTTCCTGATTGTCCTGCTGGAACAGTACCAACTACTGAGGTGTTGGGTGTTGAGGGATGTTATTGGGGGACACCAGTATGTTACCGAGGTAATCAGTACTCGGTTACGGGTTGTCAGTGCCATGATCGGTGCGTAGGATCTGGAAAAAATAGAGATTGCTGGGAAGTTTGTGGAAAGCAGTTTACTCGATATCGATGTGCCCCAATCTGTCCGCCGACTGCGCCAACTTGCAGCTCGGTGGGAGTCCAGAGCGCCACGACCACCAATACGACAGGTACTTTTTATGCGTACGCCTACGGCGTGACGGCGGGGACTACGAACGTGAAATTCCCCACCTGGTCAGCCGTAAATGGACAGGATGATATCGTCTGGTACAACGGAGTGAACATGGGCGGGGGCACGTGGCGAGCGGCGATAACAGTCACCTGCGTTATATTCAGTCAAACTGCCAACTTTGACAGTCAAACTCTCAAACTTGACTGTCAAAGTTCCAAACTTGACTGTCAAATTAGACGGTTAGACGGCTTAATTCCAAGTCAAGCCACCCAATCTACAAATTTGACCTCTTGCAAAAGTCCAGAGCCTTACCACTGAGGCGCAGAGTCGCCGAGAAAAACAAGAAAAAAACTCCGTGACTCACATCGTCCCGATGCTTTTTCGGGAGCGTCTCCGCGGTTCAAAAGGTTTTTTTCCTGTTTATCCTGCCACTTATGCAAGAGGTCTATACGTGGTCTACTTCTTAATTAGATCGGTCACGTATTTCTCGAGAAATTCCTCCGAAACACCGCCAAACCACATCAGGCGTACTCTTCCAGTACGGTCGATCACAAAGGAGCTCGGCAAACTCTCAGTCTTAAACACACGTTCTGCCAGGTAATTTTCGTCCAACCAGACTGGGAATGTCAAACCGAATTCTGCAACAAACGGCGTCACAACTGCAAGCGTTTCCTCCTGGTTAATTCCGATTAACACAAAACCATCTGCTTTATGATTTTCGTAAAAGGTCTGTAACGATGGCATCTCCTCCTTGCATGGAGGACACCAGGTAGCCCAAAGATTTACAAGCACAACATTGCCGAGATAATCGCTCAAAGAAGCGGATTTTCCTGAAAGGTCTTGAAGAGTCAGTTCAGGGGCCGCAAAATCCACTTGTGCAGGAGCTGGTGAAAAGTCAGCGGGAGCGGCGGCGGGGGTATTCAAAAGCATAAATAGTACAATCCCAATCGCGGTCAGTCCAACGCCGACCATTGACATGGCATAAAAACGCGCGCGGGAAGGTTTCTCAATTACAGTCATTTTTCACATCCAAATTATTTTTTTCTCAGGGAGGTAAGCTCGAGGAAAGATTTCCTGCTTCCATTATTTTATTTCTGAAGATGCAGAACGGTGGATAATTACCAGATTCACAAAGTATAACCGAACAAAAGATGCGTCATACAAAATTGGGAAAAATGTCACTGAGTTTAGGATGTTTGGTACTGGAAAGTTGTCCAGACGTTGGTTAATATATTATGTAATGCTTGAGTCACTACCTTACTTCCCGCTCTTTCAGGACCTTGACCCTGCTCAAACCGCCTTACTAAGGCCTCTCTTTGAGCAATTCACATGTCCCGCCGACACGGTGATCTTCGAACAAGACACTCCCGCAACCTATTTGTATTTGCTGATTAAGGGCGAAGTGGCAATTCGATACAAACCATATGACGGGCCGTCCATTATTTTAACGCGCCTGCACGAAGGTGATGTGTTTGGCTGGTCTACAGTTGTTGGAAGCCCTCACTACACCTCAAGTATAATAAGTGAAACTCAGATCGAAGCAATACGGATACGAAGGGTTGATCTTCTAAAATTATTTAGCGACGCTCCCGAAACAGGGAAAGTTGTAATGGATCGTCTGGCTCGCGTAGTTTCATCCCGATGGAAAAACGCGCACGCACAAGTTCAATCTCTTTTGAATTCCAAACAGAAATAATAAAAAGGAGTAATCCATGGTCGCAACAGATGTAAATGATCGAGAAATACAATTGCGCGGTTTGCTGGACAAGATAAGCGCCTATATTGAGCAATTCCATGGAGGCAGTGTTGAGTTTGTATCGTTCGACGGCAAACACTTGAGCGTGCGGCTGGGAGGCGCATGTTTGAATTGTCCTTTATTACCGTCCACTTTACATGGCTGGGTGGAGGGAACCATTCATCAATTCTTTCCAGAGGTGGAAGTCGTTGAAGAGAAATAACACTTGCTGAGGGCAGGTAAAAAAACAACCCCGCGAATTCACGGGGTTGTTTTTTTACGGGGGTTTATGGTACAGCAACTACCGATTTGAAAAATACCTAAAGAGCATGAACGCGCCTGCTCCGATCAAAGCGACAGCCCAGAGGTAATTGGCGATATCCAAAAGTTTAGCGATCCCAAGGAAGCCCATGATGCCCAGCACCAATGCAGGCCAGTACGCCCATCCCATGCCTGCCAACAAGGCTACGAGCAGGAATGTGAGGGCAAGACCAAAGAAGAAAAAGCCCGCCGTTTGGAATTCGCCAAAGCGCTCCGCGGCGATGGTTACGCCTGCAAGTGTAGCCAACACGCCGCCAGGGATCAGCGCCCACCAGCGCTCTACACGGTCGGTGAGATACACGGCAAAAAAGGAAATACCAATGCCGCCAAGAAAAATCGCGCCGCCATATTGCTCAAACCGCGCAGCAACGACAATCATCACAGACAGCGCGGTTAACACACCGGCCGGGATGATCGCCCACCAACGTTCGACGCGGCTTGTGAAATACACAACCCAAAATGAAAGAGCGATGCCGCCGAGAAAAAGCGCGCCGCCAAATTCTTCAAGCGAGTTTGGAAGCAGGATCAACGTACCGAGGGCAACAAGTGTAAACCCGGGAAATGCGGCCCACCAATGTCCGCCAAAAAGCAGGGTGAGAAAAATCAGTCCTGTTGCAAGGAATGTGCCGCCCCAGAAAATATCCGAGGCATTTCTAAGCAACCCCATGGTCTGCGCCAGTGCCAGTCCACCACCGACGATCAGCAAAAAGCCAAACACAATTCGTGGGTCAAATCGTTTCATTTCATCCTCCTCATCAATTCCATTCAACCGACTACTTTACTTTGATCGAAGCTACGCCCGCATCAATGCTCATATCTACAGCATTTGCGGCCGTGTCATAATCGGGAGATTGATAATAACTGCCAGTACGCGGAAAACGAGACTCGTCAATGGTCAGTCCAGCTGCGCCGAGTGAGGCGCGGATTCTAGCAGAGAGACCGTCAGGCACGATCACTTCCAACGAAGCCGCACCAAGATCAAAGTCAGCTTGGAAGCGGCCGCGCGCGGGCAATGTCAAGCGGGTGTCACTCGCGCCAGTTTCCAATTTCAAATCGGTGATGTTCATGTCGCGCAGATCAAGCATCGATTTATTCGCGCCGACATTCAACCTCAACGCAGTTGGGATTTGAGCATTGAGTGCAATATCCCAATCAAGTTGAGTACGCGGACCAAAGAACGGAAAATCCATGACGTCTTTCGCGGGTCTTATGCGGACCTCGAGCCTGTCACCGCTTCGAGTGGCTTTTTGCTCCACCCCGCCAGCAAAAGAGCCGTGGGCCAATTCATTGGGATTTGCGCCGCTGTGAATATTCAACTCTCCCGCACCATGACTGATCTTGAGACTGGCAGAATTTGCGCCTTGCAGGTCAATGGATGTGTTTTGCACTTCGACCTTGCCGCGGAAGAAAACGCCGACGAGCACCCAAATGCCGCCAAAGATCAACAGCAGCGGCCAAAAGAGTTCCATGAGCGACATGCCGTTGGGAAGTTTGATTCCCATTTCGTTGGCAAGCATCAGTCCGCCAACGAGAAGCAGGACAACACCCCAGAATAATTGATTGCGTCGCATGTTATTCCTCTTTATTACGGAATGAACGATAGAGTCCCTGTCCAAGTACCCACATACCAAGCAGGATCAAGAGGATCGCGGGGCCGTAATTTCCAAGTATTGCCAATCCCCCGAAGAAGGACGCAAAGACAAGGAACAGCACTACGCTGACCACCATCAGGTTCAATCCGCGTTTGAGGTTGTGCGCGGTGCTGTCACCGAGCAGTCCCGCAAGAATGGAGCCAACTCCCACAAAGCCAGGGATAAGCGTCCACATGTAAGACCATGAATCGTAGTTATTGGTGAAATCCTGATAGTAGAAGATTCCGCCAATACCGGCGACAATTACGGCAGGGACAGACATGCCAGGCTGACCAAGCACCAAGCCGACGATGAATATGCCAGCGCCGATCAACAGCATGTTGGCGGGAAATTCAGTGTATTTACTGAAAAGTGTATGGAAGGCAGGCACGCTTTTATCCACAAGGAACCATGCGCCCAGCAAAATAAGGATGACGCCAAGAGCAAGTTGGGAACGACCACGAGTATTCATTATTATTTTCTCCTTGATATAAGGTTGTTTGTTTTGAGTGTATTACCTTTTTGAAAAATTTCAAAGCCTGAAAAACATACGCAGAAAAGGTGAAAAAGTTGTTGGTTGAAAAAAATTAAACAGCAAAGCCGCGCAAAACACGCGGCTTGCTTTTCGGCTTACAGGGAACTATCGTTACGGCTTATGCGCCCCTGCACCATTCAATCGTTGCATGCATGGCGTCCTTTAAGGGCGTGCCTTGCCAGCCAAAGGCTTTCTCAGCTTTGCTTGAATCCATGATGAAGGGTTTATCCCACTCGTAGAGCATTTCCACTGATTCGCGTAAGGTCGGCATGAACAGCCCAAGCATGGTCAACATCATTTTGCCAGCCGCCATGAACTTGACCTTGTGTCCAAGTTCCTCTTCCATAAGCTTGACCAGTTCAACCTGGGTGACAGGGGCAGGAGACGGTGTGAACCAAATCTGACCAAGAGCTTCTTCGCGCGTGCCAAGCGTTGCCAATAGTTTTCCAAAATCCGCAGTGTAAGAAAAAGTATGCGGCTGGTCTGTTCTGCCGAGCAAGTTTATAGCCTTGCCTTCCAAAGCGGGGCGAATGGCGTAGGAAGTTACAGCATTATCATCGGGTCCGAAAAAGTTGGAAGCGCACCCAATCGCTGCGCGGACTTTGCCTGTGCGATGCGCATCCATGACAGCAGTTGCCATCTCAGCGCGCACTTTGCCTTTCTTGGTATGCGGTTGGTAAGGCATATCCTCGCGAATGGGCTGTCCGTTTGTATCGCCGTACTTGTAGAGATTGTCGCCGACGATAAATTTCGCACCGTTGGCTGCGACGGCATCAAGTATGGCTTTTTGCATCGGCGGGAATTTTTCAGCCCATTCATGATATTGCGGCTGGGCGCATTGATAGACCGCCTCTGCGCCTTTGGTGACTTCGATATTTTGTTTTACGTCGTAGGCGTCACCTTTGACAACTTCAACTTCAGCGGGGATGCGTGGGTCGGCCTTTCCCGAATGACTCACCATGCGGACTTGTTTACCCAACTTAACTAATTCACGCGCTGTCCACTTGCCAAGCGCTCCTGTACCGAAAATTACATGTAATTCATTTTGAGACATGATTTTGATTCCTTATATTTTTATGTTGAAGATGATTATTGAAAATTTCTTGAATAGACTGTTATTGCATGAGTCAGATGGAAGCCGATAAAAATAATTGACAAAAAGATATATACCCATGACCGATACGGAGAGGAAAAGTAAAGTGTGCTGCCAATTAATCCAATACCGACCAGCCAAAGCAGCGGAGTATAGGCTGGGGCTAAAAATCCCCAGACACTTAAGCTCCACGCGCTTTGCGGAAAATACATCTGCGCCAGCCAGGAAACAAAATAGATCGCTGTTCCTGCAACGTAGAGCCATAAGCCAATCTTCTGGCTTTGAGTTTCGATTCGCAGCGGCATAAAAACTGGGAGGATGAAGACGATTAATCTAAAAACATTTTCTCCAATCGTAATAAAAGATGGGATGTTCTTCGAAAAAATTTCTTCGGAATATGTCCACGGCAACTTACTGGCAAAGATCAAATTCCATGCCATGATTGGCAGAAGTAACAGAAGGCTATTTTCCAGATAGTTCATTTATTCACCAATATATTGACTTACCATTGTGTCAATTTCACGACGGAAGATTTCACCCGGGTCAGTAAAAAATGAGGGCAATTGTCTGCCCAACTCAAGCGTCACCAATCCATGCACCCGACTCCAAACAACGTATGCAACGTACAGGACTTCGATCTCGGCAACATTCCCTGCGAACTGCTTCCACATCTCAAGCATGGACTTTAATTCAGCAGACAGACTGGCGAACCTTTCCACGCGCAAATTGCCTTCGGCGTGGAGAGCTTGAACCGTCTCGATCAACGGCAGGAGCGCCCAGGCAACGGCAGGAGTTGTGGTGTCTTCGGGTGCATCGTAATTTGGGATGGGCGTGCCGAAGATGAGTTGATAGCGCTGGGGATACGTCACTGCCCAATCACGATATGCAATGCCAAGGGCGGAAAAGCGAGAGGCGCCATCCTTTTTTGACATATTTTCCAGCATGGACTTTTGCGAATCCCCTAGCGAGGTGTACGCATCTACGATCAACGCGGTGACCAAATGGTCGCGGCTGGGAAAGTAGTTGTAGATGGCGGGAGCGGTGATTTTGAGTTCACGCGCAATCGCACGCAGGGAAAGCGCGGGCGCGCCAAATTCGGCGATTTGTTTCCACGCTGTTTCCTTGATGGCTTCCTGCAAATTTGGGATTTGTTTTTTGAGTGTCGGTCTGACCATATTGACTCCTTATTTACTATACGCTGTAAATATACAGAGTATATTAAACTTTGTCAAGGGATACAAAAAGCTGGTCGAGCAAATTACGCTGACCAGCTTTCTACAAAACCAAACAGCGGAAGTAGAACTTCCCCCACTCCGGTTACTCGCAGGTTATGGTCCCCTGCTCCACATCATGCGCCTGGTTCCAGAGTTTGTCAAATTCCTGTAAATACAATGCAGCTATTTCGGGGCTATCCACAATGACCACATTTTCTTCGTTTGACTCATCGGCATTCGATGAATAATTCAACGAGCCTGTCACCACAATGCTGTTGTCAATGATGATAACTTTATCATGCAGAAAACTTGGGTTGCCATCCTGTCTAACAGGGATTTTCGCGCACCAAAATGTTTTCAATTCCGAGCCTGTGCTGGTGCTGCCGAAGGTTTCGTACACGCCCTTCACGTCCACGCCAGATTTGGAACGGTCTATCATCGCCTGTGCAAGCGGATAGTCGGTAAAGCTAAATGCCAGAAAACGGATATTCTCTTTTGCGTCATTCACAAGTGCAATAAGATTACTAACCGCATGATCTTCTGCGGAAAATAAAACCTGGATGGGCGTACCATCCAAAATCGCCCACTGAGTATTCAACGTGGACGGCGCACGCGGACCAAATTGTCCGCTCCACATTTCCTGAAATTCGCGCTCAAAAATAAAAGCAACCTCTGGCGAACGGATGACCAACACATTATTATTTTGCTTGAAAATTCCATTGACTGTGATGTTCGTTGAACCTGTCCACACAATCTGATTATCGAAGACCCAAAATTTATTGTGCATCAACGCCGTGCGATTATCATCCTTGACCTCAATGCCTGCGGATTGCAAAAGGGAGAATTGTCCGCGCCCAGGCTGGGTGTCGTAATCCAAGCCGTTCTTGTCGTCGGTCATCCATTTCACATCCACGCCGCGATTCTTTGCCGCGATGAGCGCATCCGCTACAGGTGTGAGATTGAATTCAAACGACGCAATGTGAATGCTGACTTGCGCGTTGTTAATGAACTCGATCAATTTCTCCTCAATTGAACCTGCGATCACATCCGGGTTATTGATCGTCAGTAGGTCGGTGAAATAAACTTCCCACCATTTTGCAGACGGAACAGGAATGGGTGTTTCAGTGATGGGAATAATAAACGCGGGCGTCTCTGTTACAGGTTCAAACGGAAGGATAATCGGCGTCCCTGTCGCAGGCTCCACCGGAAGGATGATCGGAGTATCTGTGACCGGGACAATAAACGGCAGCGGCGTCTCGCTCGCGTAAAATGGAATTTGCGTAACAGGCAGAGGATTGTCTGTTGGAATATAAGATTGCGCGTCGCAAGATTGTAGAAAGACAAAAACAAGAAGGATAGCAATAAAGAATCGCGCACCATAAATTTTCATTCGCATTTTCTCTTCATCCTTTATCCTTACTTATTCGCCCAACGCCGCGAAATCCTGCGGATTGCCCAGCGGCAAAATCGTCATGCCTTCTGCAATACGTTTGACCAAGCCGCCAAGCACGGTGCCGTTCCCAACTTCAACAAAAGTGTTGATGCCGTTTGAAACCAAATATTGCACAGATTCAGTCCAGCGGACACGGGATTGCATTTGCGCGATGATGTCGGCTCGGGCGGCGGACGCATCTGCAAGCGGCAAGGCGTGGACGTTGCCGATAACTGGGATTTGCAACGCTGAGAAATTTGCAGCGACGACGGATTCGTTCCATTCCTGTTGAATCGGATTCATCAACGTTGAATGTGCGGCGATGGATACAGCCAAAGGCAATGCGCGTTTTGCGCCTGCCAACTTTGCGCCTGCCATGGCGCGTTCCACTGCCGGTTTTGAGCCTGAGATGACCACCTGTCCAGGACAATTGTCATTGGCTACTTGCACAGATTCTTCGGGAGTGCTGGCTTCTGCACAAACTTTTTCCAGCGCGGGAAGGTCGAGGTTGAGAATGGCAGCCATGCCGCCAGCGGCGAGTCTGCCTGCGCGTTTCATCAACTCGGCGCGTGTGCGGACCAGACGCAACCCGTCTTCAAAGGAGAATACTCCAGCGATGGCGAGAGCAGATAACTCGCCAAGCGAATGCCCAGCCAGCGCGGCAGGCGTCAGATTAGGATAAAGATACGAGAAGGCGCGATAGGCTGCAACCGAGTGGACGAATAAGGCTGGCTGAGTGTTGACCGTGTCATTGAGTTCATCCGCCGCGCCTTCCATCATCAATTTGGAAAGCGAAAAGCCGAGGATGGAATCTGCTTCTTCAAAGGTTTGTTTTGCAATGGGATATTGTACGGCGAGGTCTTTGCCCATGCCAACCGTTTGAGAACCCTGACCTGGGAAAATAAATGCTGTAGTTTTTAAATTGATTTTCATATTATCTCCTGTAGCATTAAAACACAAACGGGTCGTGATAGTCACGACCCGTTTTGCAGGAACGAAGTAAAACCGTCCCCTACTCGCTGGCTTTCTTTTCTTTTTTGACTTGAATAACTTCGCGTCCGTTATAGAAGCCGCATTTTGAGCAAACGGTGTGCGGAAGGCGCAGGGCTCCGCAATTGGAGCAGGCAACGGTATTTACCGCGGTCAAGGCATCTTGCGCGCGACGGCGGTCGCGGCGTCCCTTGGAATGTTTGCGCTTGGGATGTGGGGTCATTGATACTTTCTCCTTTTACATACATCAGACGGGCGCGTGGTGGCCCGTCTGTTTGGTTACGAACTTTAAGCGGGGAGATTATAGCGGGAGGATGCGGAAGCGTCAAGCAAAAATCCATCTCGGAAACTACAAACTTAATTTCAAAGACATAGTAAAATCGTCGTATGGAAATTCAAATCGCTGTCGCAAAGATCAACAAGTATGCTGTCTCTGAAAGCGGAGATACACTCGAAGTGGTGGAGCGCCCCACAGGCGGAGTTTCCGTTGTGCTGGCAGATGGTCAGACCAGCGGACGCGGCGCAAAAGCCGTTTCACAGTTGGTTGTGCGAAAAGTGATCGGCTTGCTGGCAGAAGGCGTGCGCGATGGCGCTGCAGCCCGAGCCGCGTCAGACGCGTTATTTGCCGACAAGGCTGGCAAGGTGACCTGCACACTTAATATCGCGTCTGTGGATTTACACAGCAAGACTATCGTACTTACGCGCAACAACCCAGTCCCTGTGTTCATCTGCCGCGGCGATCAAATTGACTCACACAACGAAGACAGCATTTCACTCGGCACATCGCGCAATCTACGCCCCGTCATCACTGAAATCGGACTTGAGGCTGGACTCACGATTGTGCTCTTCACCGATGGGATCAGTCACGCAGGCGAACGGCGCGGTCAACCGATGAACGTGAGCGAAACCATCCGCTCGATCATGGAAGACCAGGAACCCTCTCCGCAACAACTGGCAGACGCGCTCCTCGCGCACGCAATCAGCCTGGACGATAACCGCCCTGCAGATGACATCAGCGTGCTGGTGCTAAAAGTTTCTGCACGCACAGGCGATGACGTAAGAAGAATGAGCGTCAGGCTTCCCATCAATGGCTAAAAAGCACGAACACAACACAGGCGCCAGGAAACACCGCTGGCAGCATCTGCGAGCGTCCATTCGCGATATAACCATATTGCTGGGCGAATTCCGCTCTGCAATCTTATGGTTCTCCATTGCAATCGTCGGTGGCGGCATGCTTTTTTATCTTCTATCAAACCTGCTTAATGAACCTATTACCAGCCTCGTCGAAGCCATCTATATCGTGCTCACCATCACATTTTTACAGCCTCCCAATCGGGACTTTCCGCATCACATCGTTTTACAATTATTTCACTTCTTGATGCCCATTATTGGGATCGTTATGCTCGCGCAGGGATTGGCAGATTTCGGAAGCCTGCTTTTCAATCGCCGCTCGCGCACAAAGGAATGGGAAATGGCAATAGCCTCCACATTAAACAAGCACGTCATCCTGGTTGGGCTGGGACATCTCGGCTATCGCGTTGCGCTCAAACTACACGAAATGGGTGAACAAATCGCTGCGATCGAATTCAACGCAGATACAGATACGCTCAGCGTAGTACGCAATCTTGGGATTCCCGTCATTCATGAGGATGCCACGCGCCCATCTTCTCTCGAAGCCGCAAATATCAAGGATGCGCGTACCATTATTCTGGCAAGTCAGAACGACGCGATGAACTTGCAGATTGCGCTCAAAGCCCGCAGTATAAATCCAGGCATAAAAGTTGTCATCCGCATTTTCGATGAAGACTTTGCGCACGCGCTCCAGAACCAATTTGGCTTCATAGCATTGAGCGCCACTGAAATGGCAGCGCCTGTTTTTGCCGCCGCTGCTTCAGGTGTGGATGTAACCAATCCCATTTCCATCGAAGGTCAATTGCTCAGCCTTGCGCGCCTGATCGTCTCGGATGACGCTTCCTTCGTAAATAAAACCATCGGGTATGTGGAAGATAACTATCACCTCAGCGTGGTACTTATCCGCTACGACCACCACTCCGAAATGCATCCAACCGCAAGCGGTGTCGTTCATGCCGGCGATACACTTGCCGTACTCGGCGGTCCCGATGAATTGAATCGCTTAATGCACGACAATGAGTAACTCTGAGAAAAATTTCCTAATCGGTATCGTCGGACCTTGCGGTTCGGGGAAATCCACGCTGATTGCAAGTCTCGAAAAACACGGCTATCGCTGCCGCCATATTGCGCAGGAACATTCCTACGTTAAATATATGTGGCAGCGCATTACCAATCCAGACGTCCTCATTTTTTTGGAATGCTCGTATGAAAACTCCACCTCCCGCCGAAAATTAAACTGGCTGCCCGCCGAGCACGAAGAACAGCAACGCCGTCTCTCTCACGCACGCGAACACGCCCACCTCATCATAAACACCAACCTTTTAAATCCAGATGAAGTCCTCGCCCATGCATTAACCTTCTTAAAGGAAAATTATCAATGAAAAAGATTTTCCTACTCTCAAGCATGACGCTTCTTTTCCTAACCTCCTGCCTGTTCATTACACAGTGGACAGATTCCACGCCTAGGCAGATTCCACCGAATACCCTCACGCCTGAAATCCACCCGCCCGCCACGCCGCTTTCATCTACAGACCACTCCATTTATAAAGACGGACTCGCGCCAGAATATCAGGATATATTAAATAAACTTCCTTATGCAAGCATGTATGAAATCAATTTCAACATCGCCGATGACCTGTATCACGTCACAGGAAATGAGACAGTCGTTTACACCAACGCCGAAGATATTGAATTGAAGGAAGTGAAGTTGCGTCTGTTCGCCAATATCCTCGGCGGCGAAATGCACGTGGACAAAGTCACTGTGAACGGCGAAGCCATCACTCCAAATTATTCACTCAATGACAGTTTGCTGACCGTTCCACTGAAGAATCCGCTTCAACCCAAAGAAAGCATCACCTTGAGCATGGACTTCAATCTCAGCGTTCCGCAAACTGTTGAATTAAATTATGGCGTACAAGCTTATTATGATAATGTGCTTGCGCTCGCGCACGCCTATCCCATGATCGCGGTCTACGATGATGAAGGCTGGAACGCAGAAATCCCGCCGCAATCTGGCGATGTGACTTATGCAGACATGTCCTTCTTTATCGTCACCGTGGAAGCGCCAAAGGGAGTGACGCTGGTCGGCTCGGGGCGTGAGATTAACCGTCAGAATAACGGGAACAGGCAAACGGTTAAGTATGAAGCGGGACCGGTGCGTGATTTCTATCTGGCGGCAAGTCCCGATTATGAAGTCTTCACAAAAGAATCAAATGGAATCCAATTAAGATTTTACACACGCGATTATTTGCAGGCAGGCGCGGAGGCGGCGCTAGATGTCGCGGCGCGCGCGATTGAAGTCTACGGTAAACGATATGCGCCGTATCCATACACCGAGTTGGATTTTGTCTCCACACCCACCTATGCTTTAGGAATTGAATATCCTGGGATGATCGCCATTACCGAATGGATTGTCGACCCCAATCAAAGCTATTTGGAAGGGACCGTGGCGCATGAAGTGGGACATCAATGGTTTTACAACCTGGTCGGCAATGACCAACTCGATGACCCCTGGCTGGACGAATCACTGACTCAGTTTGTCACCCTGCAATATTTTATAGATGAATACGGGCAAGCTGGCAGTGACGGCTTTCGTCAGGACATGCAAGGGCGCTGGGATTCGATTGGCGAGGCAAAAATCCCAGTTGGCTTGCCCGTCAAAGATTACACAGATCAAGAATACAGCGGCATTGTCTATGGACGCGGCGGTCTGTTCTTCGAAGCCTTGCGCGATAAAATGGGCAATGAAAATTTTGATGCTTTTATGAAAGATTACACACAAAGCAACGCCTGGAATATTGCCACACCTGAAAAATTGAAGTTGGAAGCGGAAGCCCATTGCAAGTGCAATTTGACGCTACTATTTGATGAATGGATATTCCCGTAAATCTTTCAATCGGAGTATAATGGCAACCGCGCCAGCCATAGGCTGGCATTTTTGTGGATGGAGTGAGAAATATGAGAAATAAAAATAGTTGGTTGGTTGTAATTGTTCTACTGGTCGCTTTTTCGCTTTGGGTAAACCTCAGTAAAAACCTGTTGGTTGCCAACCCGTTTAGCGACAAACCCCTCGTGGAACGCAATGTGGAAACAAAATTAGGTCTCGACTTGCGCGGCGGGCTTCAGGCTTTGCTTGAAGCAGACGTCCCCGCTGAGACCGTCGTCACTTCTGAGGATCTCCTCAACGCCAAGAACATTTTGCAGAACCGCGCGAACGCCCTCGGCGTAAGTGAAGTTGTGATGCAGACCGCAGGCGACCGCCGTATTGTCGCGGAATTCCCCGGTGTTACAAATCCCGAAGAAGTGGTTTCAGCCCTAAAGCAGACCGCTCTTTTGGAATTTGTAGACATGGGCACAACGCCCGTGCCGGAAGGAACATCCATTCAAACTGATTTTGGTGTTGTAAATGCTCCTCCAACCTCTGCTGACGGAAAAACCATTTATCACACAGTGATGACTGGCGCAGGTCTTCAGACTGCATCCGTTACGAGAGACAAAGTGGGCAAATATGCGATCTCCTTTGTTCTGAAATCAGATGCGACGAAGGTTTTCGGAGACTATACAACGTCTCATCAACAGCAATATCTGGCGATTGTTCTGGATAAGCAGGTTATCTCTACCCCGATCATCCAAAGCCCGATCACAGATGGTCAGGGACAGATATCTGGAAACTTCACGCAGGCAACTGCGCAGACGCTTTCAGTGCAGCTTCGCTCGGGTGCCTTGCCCATCCCTGTCAAAGTTGTGGAAAGCCGCACCGTCGGCCCGACCCTGGGTGAAGAAAGTCTGCGCAAGAGCGTACTGGCTGGTCTGATTGGTATGGCGGTCGTGATCCTGTTCATGGGAATCTATTACCGCATCCCCGGACTGGTAGCAGATTTAGCCTTGATCTGTTACGCCTTGTTTACTTTGATGTTATTCAGGTTGATCCCGGTGGTTCTTACCCTGCCTGGTATCGCTGGGTTCATCTTGAGCGTGGGTATGGCTGTGGATGCAAACGTGTTGATCTTTGAACGCCTAAAAGAAGAATTACGCGGCGGGCGAAACCTGCGTCAAGCCATTGACCTGGCCTGGAGCCGCGCTTGGCCTTCCATCCGTGACTCAAACACTTCAACGCTTATCACCTGCTTTATTCTGTTCGTTTTTGGAAACACCTTCGGAGCCAGCATCGTGAAGGGTTTTTCGATCACGTTGGCATTGGGTGTAATCGTAAGTTTATTTACGGCCATCATCGTCACACGCACTTTTTTACATACACTGCTTGATAGAATCAAACTCGCCGAACACCCGCGCTGGTTTGGTCTTTAGGAGCGCGCAATGAATATTATTAAGAACCGCTATGTCTATTTTTTGATCTCTTTGCTCATCATCATCCCTGGACTCGTATTCATGGGATTAAACTGGGCGAACTCCAAAGTAGGTCCTCTTCCTCTCGGCATTGACTTCCGCGGCGGATCATTGCTTGAAATTCAATTCGAAGGCACACGCCCATCCGTCAAAGATATCACCAAGTTGTACGCTGATTTCTCCAACACAACAGAACAAATTGCCGAACCTGTCATCCAACCACTTGGAACAGACTCATTTGCCATTCGTTCAAAAACCATGACAGATGAAACCAAAGGCAAACTTGTCGCAGAGATGGGAACCCGCTTTGCTTCAAAAGTGACTGTATTAAACTTCACCTCTGTCAGCCCGGCCATTGGCGCAGAGGTAACCCGTGCGGCTGGTATCGCCATTCTTTTTGCGGCTGTTGCGATCCTGCTTTATATCTGGTACGCATTCCGCGGCGTTGAACATCCCTATCGATACGGCACAGCCGCTGTGATTGCCATGCTCCACGATGTGCTCGTCGTTCTTGGAACAGAAGCCATGCTGGGATATTTCCTCGGCTGGGAAGCGGACGCTCTCTTCCTGACCGCCCTGCTGACCGTGATCGGCTTTTCAGTACACGATACCATCGTAGTGTTTGACCGCGTGCGCGAAAATTCAGGCATCCTGCGCCGCATTGACTACGAAACCATGGTCAATCATTCCATCGTACAAACTTTGGATCGCTCCATCACCACACAGCTGACCGTTATGCTGACGCTCTTCGCCCTTGTCCTTTTTGGCGGCGACAGCACTCGTCACTTCGTAATCATTTTGCTGGTGGGTATTTTCAGCGGAACCTACTCCTCCATTTTCAACGCAGCTCCCATCTTGGTTGTCTGGGAAAACCGCGAATGGAAAAACTGGTTCAAGCGAAACGAAGAAGCAGCCATATAACTTAACTACAAAAAAGGACACCATTGCTGGTGTCCTTTTTGATTCTACATGTTAGATAAAATTAGAACGCAAAGCAGATGACGAGATCGTTGACATTTGTACCACTTGGACCTGTCTGCACAAGGTCATTCAGCGCATCAAAATAAGAATACGCGTCATTTCTGGACAGATAGCCTGCGACGGTCATCCCAAGCATTCCCGCCCTTTGAGCGGATTCGCCCGTGACCAACGCCCCAGCGGCATCGGTGGGACCGTCTTCGCCATCGGTTGCGAGCGAGATCAGCATCACATCCTGCAAGCCCGCCAGCACATCCACAGCGGCAAGCGCAAGTTCCTGATTTCTACCCCCCTTCCCTTTTCCTTTCAACGCCTGCCTTCCCGAAAAATCATCGGGACTATGTGAGCCACGTCGAAGGGTGACGGTTGTTTCGCCGCCTGCCAGCAAACAAAACGGGCGCGAATTTTGTTGAATTGACTCTTTCAACAGCAAAGCCATTTCGCGTCCAACCACACTAGCTTCGCCTTGCAATCCTGTGCAGATGATTTTCGTTTGAAAGCCTTCCGCCTGTGCCTGAATCAATGCAGTTTGCAAGGCGATCTCGTTGCTTGCAATAATTGTATTTTGAACTCTGTCGAAAATTGGGTCATTCGGTTTCAGAGTCTCACACAAAGATTGAAAAATGACGGCGGGAATTTTATCTTTCAGATTATATTTCTCGATAATAAATAAAGCGTCGGCATTTGTTGTGGGATCAGGCGCAGTGGGACCTGAAGCAATCGCTTCGATGGAGTCATTGACCACGTCCGAAAGAATCAGGCTGACAACACGTGCGCCACACGAAGCGGCTGAGCGCGCCAGTCCGCCGCCTTTGAGTTGGTCAAGGTGTCGGCGCAGGATGTTGATCTCGTCAATGCGCGCGCCACAAGCCAGCAACACCGAAGTGAGCGACTGCAAATCTACGAGCGGAATAAACGGCGCAGTCATTAATGCAGAACCACCGCCTGAGATCAGGCAGACCAGTAAATCATCTGGCGTGAGTTGGGAAATAAATTTTAATACAGCGGTCCCGGCGGACAGGCTCGAAATACCTGGGACTGGATGATCTCCCTCGATCACCGTAACAGGCCCAAAGTTAAGCGGCGAAGCGTGCTTGGTAATGACGAGGCTGTCGACCAGACTGGTTTCGTCTGCCAATGCCGAGGTCATCGCACAAGCCGCCTTTCCCAATCCAAAAGCAAAGATGCGCGGCACAGCAGGCAATGGATTTTCATGCAAATATTTTTTGACCGCCGCGCCCGGCTCAACCGCGTTGAAGGCTGTTGCAAGCACGCGCATCACGGCATCACCGCGCGCATGAGTTTGTAAAGTGGAGGTATGGAATCGTTCAGGTTCAAACATGCTTCAACTATTCAAATTTGCAGTTGCCAAAAATTCCGGCGGCCTGCGGACTTTGGTCGCTTGCTCAAAGGCATAAGCAAGTTTTATCAAAGTTGATTCCTGCCAGGCTTTTGCGAAGAAGGAAATTCCCACTGGCAAACCGAAAATATAACCCGCGGGCACAGTAATATGCGGATACCCCGCCACAGCCGCAGGTGACGTACTTTCCATATCCCAATTAATTGAATCGCCATTCACCATATCAACCACCCATGACGGCCCGCCCGAGGGAACAATGATCGCATCGAGTTTATATTTTTTCATCGTTGCGTCAATGCCGTTTTTGCGTGTGAGTAACAAATTCCTCGCAAGCGCTTCACGATATTTTTTATCGCGCAAGTTTCCCTTCTCCTGTGCGGTAAGCATATGTTCCTGTCCAAAGTATTGCAAAACACGCGCCTTGTTCTCTTTATTAAATTTAATTACATCTGCCATTGTCTTCACACGCCCGTTTGCAGAGGCAAGATATTTATTGAGACCCACTTTGAATTCATAATGCAGAACTTCACTTTCAGTCTTTCCAAATTTATTAAAATTCGACACATTCGCAGGATCAACGATTACCGCGCCAAGTTGTTTCATCACGTCGATACAGGCTTCAAAAATCTTGATAATGCGCGGGTCACTGCCTGCCATGTTTCTTGCAACGCCGATCCGTGCGCCCTTAAGCCCATTCACATCAAGGAATTTTGTGTAATCCGATAAACGGCGCTTTACGCCAGTCCCTTCGACACGGCTCAGGGCGAGTTTTGTAGCGGGGTCACGTTCATCGACACCCGCCATTGCCCCAAGCAAGATTGCGGCGTCGGAAACTGTCCGCGCCATGGGACCAGCGGTATCCTGGCTGTGCGCAATGGGAATAATTCCACTGCGGCTTAATAACCCAAGCGTGGGTTTAATGCCGACAATTCCATTCGTCTGTGCGGGGCAGATGACCGACCCATCGGTCTCAGTTCCTACAGCCGCGGCGGATAAATTGGCCGCAACCGCCGCGCCTGAGCCGGAGGATGAGCCGCACGCGGAGCGATCCAACGCGTAGGGATTGTGTGTCAACCCGCCGCGAGATGACCACCCGCTGATGGAATTCTTGCCGCGAAAATTTGCCCACTCGCTCAGATTCGTTTTTCCCAAAATGATTGCGCCCGCCTTGCGCAACTGCTTCACGATGAAAGCATCACGAGAAGCGATATTCCCTTCCAAAGCGAGCGAACCCGCTGTCGTTTGCATTGCATCGTGCGTATCAATATTGTCTTTAATCAGGATGGGAATGCCGTGGAGCGGACCTCGCACCTTGCCGCCGCGCCGCTCTTCGTCGAGGGTTGATGCGATTGCCAGGGCGTCTGGATTCGTTTCGATGACAGAGTTCAAGCGTGGGCCGTTCCTGTCTAACGAATCGATCCGCTCTAAAAATATTTCAGCAAGTTGACGCGCGGTTAGCTCACCTGATGTCATTTTTTTCTGTAATTCAGAAATGCTGTGTTCTTGCATACCTATCTCCTGAGTTCAATTTTGTTGAAGTATAGACTTAAATCTTTCCGGTAACAAGAACAGGCTTATTGATATTCGCCCACCCGCTCAAAAGCTTGTGAAGGAAATCCTGAGGACTTTAATCAAATATGATATGATTTTAGAATTCGTCTAAGACATGGAGGACGCAATTGAATCTTCGGCAGGGAGCGGGTTCTTTCAAAAAAATCTTTTTCTTTGCAATGCTTTGCGCGCTATTTATCCCATTTAATATAGCGAGGGGGGTATACGCGCAAGCGCAGGCAAATGTGACCATCACGGCGCAAGCCGGATTGGATGGTTTTTGCAAAGTTGATCAATGGCTGCCAGTTCATGTAACAGTGGAAAACTCAGGCGCAGATATCAATGCGCGCGTGCAAGCCTCCTACAAAAACAGCGCGAGCGGACAGACCGTGAACGGCATGTACATATCCCTGCCCTCGACATCGCGAAAGGAATTTTTTCTATACGTGATGCCTGAAGGATTAATGCGAACCCTTAACGTAAGCGTGCTAAATGGAAATAAAACGCTTGCGAAAACAAACTTAAATATCAACTGCACCAGTGACCCGACTACATTAATTGGCGTACTGGCAGATAATCCGTCCACGTATGGAATATTGAATAACGCACGACCCTTGGCAGGTGTGGCAAAGACCGCGCAATTAAATATTGCAGACCTGCCAGACCTGGCACAAGGGTGGAATATGTTGGACGCGCTGGTCATATCAAACGTAGATACAGGCACGCTGACTCCAGAGCAAAAACAAGCTCTTGAATTATGGCTGGCGAACGGCGGAAAACTGTTTGTGACAGGCGGTATTCAATGGCAAAGTACCACGGCAGGGCTGAATAACCTGCTGCCCATCCAAGTGACCTCCACGCAAAACGTGAGCGGATTATCGGCACTGGCAGCCTATGCAATGGCTTCAAATTCTCTGGAAGGCAAAACAATTTTGGCAACTGGAGCAGTCCAAACGGAGGCAAATATTCTCATCGAGCAGGATGGAATTCCGCTCTTAATCGAAAAGGAAATCGGGTTCGGCAAAGTGTATTTCTTCGCCGCCGACCCAAGCTTGGAGCCGCTCAATAATTCTGGAGAAATGCAGGCAATTTACGAACATCTGCTTGCCGTTCAATCTCCCAAACCGTCCTGGGCAACGGGAGCATGGGATACCTACTATTCCAGTTCCGCGCTTTCCGCCCTGCCCGAATTATCCCTGCCGTCTTTTTTTTACATCTGCTGCTGGCTGGGACTATATATCGTCATCATTGCACCTGTAAATTATTTCATCCTGCGCCGCATGAAGCGTACCGAATTGGCATGGGTGACAGTGCCTGTGTTAGTCATCATCTTCACCAGTCTCGCATATTTTTCAGGGACAATCTACCGCGGCACACGCCCTATTTTGAATCGCATAGTTTTGATGCAAGCCTGGCAGGGCGTAGACAAGGCATCGTCCACCGCAATCGTCGGCTTGTATTCTCCAACCCGAAGCAGTTACAACGTCGAAAGTCAGGAGCAATTTCTGATCTATCCATATCCATCAATTAACGGGGATTTGCAGGGAAACAATAATTGGCTGTCGCTCAAAAAAGAAACCGGAGCAAGCCTGCCCGATGTCCGCGTGGAAATTGGCGGGATGCAATCACTGGGAATGGAAGGCTACCTGCCGTCGCTTTCCATTCAGCATGACCTTATCCTTTCACTTTCAGAGAAAACTCCGATCCTCAAAGGAAGCATCACAAACACCAGCGCCTACACTTTGAAAAAAGCTGCGATTTTCACCCCAAGCGGCTGGGAAACCCTCGGCGACCTAAAACCAAACGAAAGCAAGGATGTAAACATCCCGCTCATCAACAACTCCAACACGTCAGGCGGCAACCTATATTCAATCCTGACCGCCTTCGGCTGGGACGCGCTCACCCCCACTGACAGCATCGAAGAACGACGCCACGCTGCATTTTTCCAGTCAGTCAACGCCGCCGCCAACAGCAATGCCATTAACGTAAATTCTGGCGTTTACCTGATGGCGTGGATGGATAATGGGATGCCAGTCCCCGTCAGTTTACAGGCTAAAGAATCAAGCGCCACAGACACCACATTTTATATAGAAAAACTCACACCCGCCCTTCAAACAAAAGCGGGCAGGCTGCAACTTACCTCCAGCATCTACTCATGGGAATCATCCCTTGGGGATACCCTGACAACCTCCTATTACAATCTGCCCAGCGACGGATATAACCTGCGTTTTCAACCCAGCCTGCCAATCCACTTTAGCAAAGTGGATTCACTTACATTGAATATCGGAACAAACGTCACACCCTATAAAATAAAAACCTCGCTTTGGAACACCCAAACCAAAACATGGACGCCCATCGCTCTGAATTTTGGCGACACCAACATCCCCGAAGCCTGGCAATATGTCGGCATGGATGGCGAGATACTAATAAAAATCAACGGCGACCCAAACGACTCGTTTGAGATCACGTCAGTTGACTTTATCTTAATGGTGCAACCATGAGTCCGATCATTGAAATCAAGGAACTGACCAAGCGTTTTAATCAACGGCTCGCAGTGAACAACATCAGCTTCAACATTGACAGTGGTGAAATCTTCGGGCTGGTCGGTCCCAACGGCGCGGGCAAAACCACCACCATGCGCATGCTCGTCACTTTACTTAAGCCCGACCATGGTGAAATTTTCGTCGGCGGATACTCAGTTAAGAAACAACCCAACGATGTGCGCCGCCAGATCGGATTCATGCCCGACTCATTCGGCGTGTATGGCGACATGACCGTGCAGGAATATCTCGACTTTTTCGGCGCCTGCTACAAAATTGATCCGCACCAACGTGTGCATTTAATAACCGACCTACTCGATCTTGTGGATTTGAGACACCGCCGCGACGATATGGTAGACACCCTTTCCACTGGACTCAAACAACGCCTCGGACTCGCCCGGGTCTTGATCCACGACCCAGGCATTCTCGTGCTGGATGAGCCAGCCTCAGGGCTCGATCCGCGCGCACGAGTCGAGATCCGCGAGTTACTGCTTGAAGTCGCGCGTCTCGGCAAAACCATCCTCTTCTCCAGTCACATTCTCGCGGATGTCGGCGAACTTTGCACACGCGTGGGAATTATCGAAGACGGCAAACTGGTGGCGCTCGGCACACTGCAACAATTGAGCGACCATGTCATGCCGCACCGCCAGATTCACATCGGCTTAATGGATCGCAAAGAAGAAGCACAAATCATGCTGCAATCCCTGCCTGGCGTTGCCGAAGTCCGCGCAGTGGATAACGACAACCGCATCTCGCTCGAAGTGGATTTCATCGGCGAAGACGAATCCATGCATCAGCTTCTAGCCAAGTTACTGGCGCAGGGTTTCCCCGTCATCCACTTCAGCGAAGAATCAAAAAATCTTGAAGAGGTTTTTATGCGCACCACAAAAGGAATCGTGTCCTAGACACCGGTATTTTTATGGAATCATCAACAGTCACCGTTCAGGAAAAATCCACCGCGCGTAGAAATTTTCTTAGCCGAATGATGGATAACCCTGTTATCACCAAGGAATTAAAAGGCAGGATGAGAGGTCGTCAGGGCTTCGTCATGATCGGCTCCTATCTTGCATTGATCAGTTTCTTTATTATTTTTATCTATCTTCTCCTGACAGTGGATGGAAGTGTTTCAAACAGCAACCCAAGTTTTCTACAAACAATTGGCAAGGTGATTTTCAGCACCGTGGTCCTGCTTGAATTATTGATGCTGGGCTTTATTGGACCGGCGCTTACCGCAGGCGCGATCTCTTCAGAACGTGAACGCAAAACAATTGACCTGCTGCGCACTTCCCTGTTATCAGCGCGCGCGCTGGTGTTTGGGAAACTCAGCTCAGCGGTTGTCTTTTTACTTCTTCTCATCTTCACAGCGATCCCTGTGCAAAGTCTCGCTTTTTTTCTAGGCGGCGTAGGCATGGCTGAAATGATCATCTCCACTTTGATGCTGGTGGTTTCAGCCATATTCTTTTGCACGCTTGGGTTGTTTTTTTCAAGTTTTTCACAACGCACATTAATGGCTACCGTGTTCTCCTACTCATCCATTTTGCTTTCCTTTATTATGTTTATTTTTCTTCTTTTTTCCATCAGCATTCTCGACTCTTCCAGCGCTTTTCTCGTAAAAAATGCAATGGCAATTGTGACATGGTTTTTATTTTCCACAAACCCCTTCTTTGCGGCGGTCATGAGTGAAACGATTCTGATCGACGAGCAAAGTCTCTTCATCACCACAAACAACATTATTGGCACTTCTTCAATTCCCCTGCCCTCGCCTTGGATCATTTATGTGGCGTTTTATATCATCCTGACCATTCTGCTGATCAGCTTGAGCGTCTATTTTGTAAAACGTCCTGACCGATAAACTGGTAAAAAAAATATCCTATGACAACTATCAACAACCTCTCCCACACCCTTCAACAATGGATTCGCTGGATGCGCTTGCAGCGCGCCCTGACCTGGGCTGTGCGCGGACTTGCGACGGCGTTGGCTTTGTCCCTGCTAATCGGCGGCATTGGTTTATTCCAAGCCAAATTGTTGAAACAGGAATTTCTGGCGCTGGTCATTTCCTTCGCCGCAATATTGCCTGTGGTGTTTGGGATGGTTGCATATTTTTGGAAGATACAAAACTTAAAAGCCGCGCGTTATTTTGACCGTGCCTTTCATCTCGAAGAACGAGTCAGCACCGCACTGGAATTACAAACCGAGAATCATTCCAACGAGATGATTCAAAAGCAACTGGACGACGCGCTGACTGCTTCGCGCAAAGTGAATCCAAGCCGTGACCTGCCTCTGCATCTCAAAAAATTGGACATCGCCCTGGCATTTGTCTTCGCCTTGTCAATCGGCGCGCTTTGGTTTCGCGGTGAAGCTCTGTTCACCGCTGCCAGCCAGCAGCGCGCAGTGGAAGAAGCCATCGCGGCACAACAAACCCAGATCGAAGAGATCATCAAAGAGATCAACGCCAGCAAGGCTTTGACTGATGAACAAAAACAGGCGCTTGCCAAACCGTTGAACGAAGCATTGAGCGGATTAAAAGAAAATCCATCGGTGGAAGGCGCGGTCTCGACATTGGTTAGCACGAGTGAAAAGCTACAAGCCTTGAGTAGTGAACAAGCTGGACAATCCATGCAGGCGTTGAAAGAGTCGGGAAGCTCGCTTGCTTCGCAGGCAGGGACACCGCTGGAATCGGTTGGGAAAAATCTAGCCAGTGGAAATTTCGCAAACGCCGCTGCAAACCTTGCCAACATGGATTTGAGCAAAATGAACGCAGAAGAGTTGCAAAAACTTGCCGAGCAGTTAGAGTCGATGTCAAAATCACTCGCAGCGACGAATCCACAACTGGCACAACAATTGACGGACGCGGCGCAGGCAATTCGCAGTGGAGATATTTCAAACGCGCAACAGTCACTGGCGAGTGCGGCATCTCAAATGGTACAAACTGGTCAGCAAATCAGCGCTTCGCAGGCGGCAAGTCAAGCCGCAAGTCAGTTACAACAAGGCGCAGGGCAAGTCCTTGCGGCGGGAGGCAGACAATCTCCATCAGGAAACGCGCTCGCACAAGGACAGCAGAATCAAACGGGTGGACAAAGCAATGGGGGCAGCGGATCAGGCTCGGGGTCGGGTTCTGCGCCGCAGAGCAATCAGCCAGGCTCAGAGGCGGGCAGTTCCCCAATCCCACAAAATAATGGCGCGGGGGACGGCGGCGAATCTGCTTATCAACAAATTTATGCTCCGTCGCTTTTGGGCGGCGCGGGCGGAGATTTGCTCGGCGTTCCAACATCGGGCGAGAACGGCGATGTGGTTGGGACAAGTCCGACGACCGCCGAAGATGGACAAAGCCTTGTGCCATATACCGAAGTGTATTCGCAATACCAACAATTCAATCGTCAGGCAGTGGATAACGGCGAAGTGCCCGCACAGTTTATGGATTTGGTTCGGAGTTACTTTAGTTCATTGCAACCGTAGTTAGCCAATGTCATTGCGAGGCGGGTGTTCTTCCCGACGAAGCAATCCCCGTTACAATGTTGAAGATTGCTTCGGACGAAAGACCGTCGTCCTCGCAATGACATAATGAGAATGGAGTAAGAATGACTCTTTCTACAGAAAATTTTTTGGAATACGCAAATAGAATCGAAAGCGAAGTTGGGCGCGTGATCGTTGGTCAGGGCGAGGTGGTGCGGCATGTGCTGGTGAGCATCCTCGCGGGCGGACATGTTTTGCTGGAAGGCGTGCCTGGCTTGGGCAAGACAATGTTGATCCGCACGCTGGGACAGGCTTTGGATTTGAAATTTTCGCGCATCCAATTCACCCCTGACCTGATGCCTGCTGACATCGTCGGGACGGAAATCCTCAGCGACGAAGACGGCAGACGCGAGTTTCGCTTCCGTCAGGGACCGCTGTTTGCCAATTTAGTTCTCGCCGATGAAATCAATCGAGCCACACCGAAGACGCAATCGGCGTTGCTCGAAGCTATGCAGGAAAGTTCGGTGACGGTGGCACAAACAACTTATCATTTGGAAGAGCCGTTCTTTGTGATGGCGACTCAAAATCCGCTGGAGATGGAAGGGACGTATCCGTTACCCGAAGCGCAGCTCGATCGTTTCTTTTTCAAAGTCAACGTGGACTTGCCCAACATCAGCGAGATGGTTGAGATTTTAGACCGCACCACAGGCAAGGAATCACCTGCCGCAAATAAAGCTGTCAGCGGCGCGGAGATCGTCGAAATGCGCGCGCTGGCGCGGACAGTTCCCATCGCTTCGCACGTCAAGGAATACATCGCCAAACTCATGCTCGCCACGCATCCCAACGACCCGAATGCCTCGCCGCTGGTGAAGAAATATGTGAGGTATGGCGTTTCTCCGCGCGGCGGACAGGCGTTGGTGCTGGGAGCAAAAGTCACCGCGCTCATGGCGGGAAGATACAACGTGGCGTTTGAAGATGTCCATGCGGTGGCGAAGGCTGCGTTGCGGCATAGGCTGTTGCTCAATTTTGATGGGTTAGCAGAGGGGATTCATCCAGATGTGGTGATTGATGAATTGGCAGGCATGTTGAAGGTTACGAGCTGACCCCCATCCCGTCCTTCCCCCATTCGAAAACCACGAATGGGGGAAGGGGAATGTAGCGTATTTATGAAAACTTTAATTTGCACCCAAGCCACAGTGGTCTCCCTCCCCCAAAATCGGTCTTTGATTTTGGGGGAGGGCAGGGAGGGGGTATGAATCACCGTCGCACCACGCCTAAAGTCTTTGCACACGCAAAAGAATTGCGCCGTGAAATGACGCCTGCCGAACTGAAACTGTGGGCAAGCATCCGCGCCCACCGCACGGCGGATGCTCACTTCCGCCCGCAACATGCCATCGGAAATTACATCGCTGACTTCTGCGCGCCGAGAAGAAAACTCATCATAGAACTGGATGGCAGTCAACATTTGGAACAGGAAGAATACGATACAGAGCGTACCGCATTTTTCGCCTCAAAAGGCTATAAAGCTTTGCGGTTCTGGAACAA
>Ga0335397_10002210_pt1 | contig 26485 bp, 22 predicted proteins | sample MAT04_FD_205740 | JGI IMG/M metagenome (GOLD analysis project Ga0335397, IMG submission 205740) | Freshwater microbial communities from Lake Fryxell liftoff mats and glacier meltwater in Antarctica - MAT-04 (spades assembly) (version 2) ... | reverse complement strand
GAGCGCAAGGTATCGGCCGCCCACGCGGGTGGGACCGAGTCGATCCTGGATGCGGGCCGAGACCTTGCGCTCGAGCCAGATAAAGATGAGCGCTCCGACCGCCACGACGTTGATGAGCAGGGCGCAATGAATGCCCGCGGCGACCAGATAGGCCAGCCACATGGGCAAATACTCGCCGAGGTAACTCGCTAGAGTCACAATATTTCCCGCATCGTGCGGTTCCCACGGGGCTGGGGGGCCGAAAAGTTTGTGAAATATCGCACAAGGGTTGGGGGGTTGCAAGGGGCTGCCAGCGGGATTTTGCCCTGCGTGAAAGGGGCCCGAATCGCGGGAAATATCGCGTTTTCCAGCCCTTGGAGTGGGAACGCATCCGCTGTCTTTCACATCGCCGTACTGCTTCCCAAGGCTCCCCCCAACGCTCCCCAACAACGCCGCTCGGCCGGCCAATCGGTCACCCGTTTCGGCATCTCAAATCTCAAATCTCAGATTTCAAATCCCTCTGGAATCATCTGTCGTCGGCCTCTCCCCCTCCCTGTTTCTTCCCGATAGGATAGTCCCCTTACGGTGCCTCACCCCCGTCCTTCCCTCTGCGACCAGAATCTCTCGAGGTTTCCATGCGACGTCCCTTCATTGCCGGCAACTGGAAGATGAACTTGAACCGCGCTGATGCGGTCGCCCTGGCCTCGGGCGTTGCCAAGCGGTCGGGCGAGTTCGGAGCGGTCGACATCGCCATCTGCCCCTCGTTCGTCTACCTCGAGACCATCGCGGGCATCGTCCGCGGCTCCTCTGTCGGCCTGGGGGCCCAGAACGTTTACCACGAGAAGTCGGGCGCGTTCACGGGCGAGACCAACACGGCGATGCTGGTCGACGTCGGCTGCAAGTACGTCATTCTGGGGCATAGCGAGCGCCGGCATGTGCTGGGCGAGACCGACGCGGCGATCAACCTGAAGATCAAAGCCACCCTGGCCGCCGGACTGACCCCGATTCTGTGCGTGGGCGAACTGCTGGCTGAGCGCGAAGCGGGCAAGACGGCCGAGGTCGTGCGGACCCAGTTCGACGGCTCGCTAGCAGGGCTGTCGGCCGAGCAAGTGGCCAAGATCGTGATCGCCTACGAGCCCGTCTGGGCCATTGGGACGGGAAAAGTCGCCACGCCCGACCAGGCCGAAGAGGTTCATCTGGACCTTCGCAAATTGCTGGAAAGTCGCTACAATCCCGGCGTTGCGGAAAAGGTCCCCCTTCAGTACGGCGGCAGCGTCAAGCCCGACAACGTGCGGGAACTGCTGTCAAAGCCGAACGTCGACGGGGCCTTGGTGGGCGGCGCCAGCCTGAAGGTAGACGATTTCGTCGGAATTCTGGCAGGTGCTGCGAAGAAGTAGTCTGGCCAAACGATTCAACGATAAGGGGGGGAGCGCTCGCTTGCGAGTCGGCCCCTTCGACCGCGGGCAGGTCGCCTGCAAGTACGATTTCCCAGGAAGGGAGATCGAGAGCACCAGGCCCTCGAGCCTGTACGACTAACGGAGTATGACCAGAGGCCCGTGCGATGCGGGACCTCTCATTCACGACAGGGAGCGAATCATGGGTTTTGGCGACGGCTTGCGATTTTTCATGCTGTTTTTGGTCGGCGCGTTCATGATCCTGCTGATCTTGGTGCAGCGCGGCAAAGGGGGCGGCTTGGCCGGCGCCTTCGGCGGCATGGGCGGCCAAAGTGCCTTCGGCACCAAGGCCGGCGATCTCTTCACCCGCATTACCATTGGCGCTGCCTGCGTCTGGATCCTGCTCTGTGTCTGGACCGTCAAGTCCTTCACCCGCGAAGAGGGGCTGCTCGATAAGAGTGCCTTGGGAAGCAAGATCGAACCGGCCATAGAAACCCCTTCGAAGAAGAGCAAGGACGAAACCAAGTCGGTCGAAGTCGGCCCCAAGTCGACCACCAAGGAAGACGCCAAGGGCGAAGCACCCAAGGGTGACGCACCCAAGAAGCCCGTCGTCGCCGAAGAGCTGCCGGACGAGAAGGCCAGCACCAAGCCTGACGTGAAGCCCGAGACCAAGCCTGAAGTGAAGGATGAGGCCAAGCCGGAGGTGAAGCCCGAAGTGAAGACACCTGCTGAGAGCCCCAAGTAGTCGGTTGCCCTTCTGTTGACCGCAGTCCGTGCCAGAATTCATCGCGAAGCGATGGATGGCTCATCTTTAGGATCTCCCTTTGCTCTTGAGCATGACCGGCTTCGGCGAGGCGCGCCGCCAGGAAGATGGCCTGGTAATGGGCGCCGAGTTGCGCACCATCAATAACCGCTACTTCAAGCTCAGCCTGAAGTGCCCTGATGGCTACGGCTCGCTTGAGTCGCAGATCGAATCCTACGTCCGCGACCGCGTGAAACGCGGCACCGTGCAGCTCAACCTGCGGGTCGATCGCGGCCGACGGGCCGAGGACTACAAGCTCAACGCCGTGGCGCTGGCCAGCTATCGCGAGCAGCTCGAGGCGCTCAACGTGCGCTGGCACATGAACGACACGGTGAACCTCGAGAACCTGCTGGTCCTGCCGGGCGTGGTTATGGACGAGCGAAAACAGGCCGACCTGACCGACGAGTGGTCGCGGCTGGAGCCCGTGCTGGGCGAAGCGGTTGCAGCCCTCAATAAAATGCGGGCCGAAGAGGGGGCCACCATGGCCGCCGACTTGCGGGCCAATCTCGCTTTCGTCACACGCGAGCTGGACCAGATCCAGACTCGCGCGCCGCTGGTGGTCGAGTCGTATCGCAACCGCCTGACCGATCGCCTGAAAAACGTGCTGGCCGAGTTCCAGGTCTCGCTCGATCCGTCCGACGTGATCCGCGAAGTCAGCCTGTTCGCCGAACGGAGCGATATCTCGGAAGAGATCGTGCGGCTCAAGAGCCACCTGGAGCAATTCGAATCGACCATGTCGGCCGAGGAGAGTTCCGGGCGCAAGCTCGATTTCCTGACCCAGGAGATGTTCCGCGAAACGAACACGATCGGCTCCAAGGCAAACGACGTGATCATCGCCAAGCATGTGGTCGAGATCAAAGCCGCGATCGAGAAGATCCGCGAGATGGTGCAGAACGTCGAGTAGGCCCTGTGGTGCAGGCGCGAGCGCCTGCGGCATTGCGAGTAGCAGGGCACGCAGGCGCTCGTGCCCGCACCACAATCAAGGAGCGAAAGCATGCCTGCTCCCTACACGCCCCGTCCGTTGCCCGTCGAAACGGTCGACGTCCTTCGCCCTCCGCAGACTGGCTTTCCGTACTTCTCGCATGCTGACACGCTGCGATTCCAGCCCCGCGCCGTGGGGCATTCGGCGGTGAACGCCTGGTGGCTGGCCGACGCCAGCTTTCTGGTCTACGGCGGCGAAGCCTTCATTGTCGACGCACTGGCACAATCCTCGCTGCCGAGCCAAGGCTACGAGCTCCAATGGTTGGGCACGCCGGAAGACAACCGCGGCATGGTGCTGGCCAACGATGACGCGATGATCGTCGTCTTTCGCGGCACGCGTCTGGCCAAGCACACACTGCTCGACGCGGCCGAAGTCGTGCTGATCAACCAGTACGACTTCTGGACCGACAGCCAATTCTTTCCGGCTGTGCATCGCATCGGTGGGCGAGTTCATGCGGGCTTCTCCAAAGCCTACGCCGAGGTGAGCGAACAGCTCGACGCCATCGTGCAGGCCCGCCGACCGGGCCAGGCCATCTGGCTCGCCGGTCATAGCCTGGGGGGCGCCTTGGCCACGCTGGCCGCCGCGCATCTGGCGCCAGGCACGATTCAAGGGCTGTACACCTACGGTTGCCCGCGGGTCGGGAATGGACCGTTTGCCAAGACGCTTCCCGTCGAGACGCACTGCCGCTTCGTTCACCGCGACGACTGGGTGCCGCTGGTCCCGCCCGCCCTGCTGGGATATCAGCATGCCGGCGTGCTCTGTGCGGTCCCCGGCACGGCGGTGCGCAGCTTGTGGAGCGACTTCACCTCCGGCGCAGCAGCCTTCAAGACGGCCGTTATCGCGATGACCAAAGAGCTGCGGATGAACGTGGGCGAACTTCCTTTCAAGGTGGCGGGCCTGGCCGATCATGCGCCAGTCTACTATGCCACCTTGTTGTGGAACGCCCTGTTGGCAGAGAATACCGAGAATGCAACGTCCGAGCCCCCGCTCGACGGTTGACCCTCCTCGAGTTGCCCATGCGTTCCAACCGGCCACGAGATGTGCTGCTATGGCTGCCGCGCGTTCTTGCGCCGACCGCGGCACTCCTGTCGCTGGCCTTCGTCGTCCCGGCACTCAACTCGCTGGCCCCGCAGACCGTCTCGCTGTCGGGTTGGTTGGCACTCTCGATGTATTGGATCTCGGCCTCGGGGGGCAAGACCGGAATTCCCGTGGTGCTGTTGCTGCTGACGCTGTTGGTCGCGGCCCGTGCGGCGGCCACCTGGAAAGGGCGCGGAACCGAAGCGGCTCTGATACTGCTGGTAGTCGGAGCGCTACTCGGCGGCGGCGCCTGGCTGAACGAGCACGTCATCAAGCCGTCCTTGGCCGTCCCGCGGCCCAACCTGGCCGAGTTCGCCCTTACCGAGCCCGGCATGGGCATGTCGATCGAGGAGTTCTATGCCTTGCCGGATAAAGAGGTCCGCAGCGCCTATCTGGAACGCGTCCTGCCGCACGGCGAGGAAATGAACGCGCGGATCCGCGAGCATTGGATCGCCGAGTCGGGCTACTCGTTTCCCTCGGGGCACACCTTTGCGGCCATGATGTTCGCGACGTTCTTCCTGGCACTGGCCCGTTCGCGATTCTCGGGCACCGGGCTCTGGCTCTTCTGGCTGTTGGCCCTGTGGGCGGTCGCCGTCGGCTTCTCGCGCACGATTCTGCGAGTGCACAGCCCGACCGACATCCTGGTCGGTGCCTTGGAAGGGATGGCCGTTGGAACCTTGGCCTACCTCCTTCTCGAGCGAATCCGCCAGACGCTGCTGCCGGGCGAGCCGCCGAAGGAGGCGGATCCGGAAGGCGGCTAATGTGTCGATAGAGAGGATCCGGTGCAGACACAGAAAAAGCCGGGCCCCTCTAAGGACCCGGCTTTTGGATTCTTCGTGAACTCTCAAACGGCCCGCGTGGCCGCAGATGGCGAGCTGCTGCGTGGCGAGTTTACTTGGCGGGTTCTTTGCCGGGCAGCTTGCCGGCTTTGATCAGCTCTCCGAAGGTCTTCCCTTCGGCACCCTTGTCGGCTTCGATCGCCTTCAGGGCCGTCTTGATCCCCTCGTCACCTTCCTTCAAGTTCTTCTTGCCGGCCAGCGCCTTGACCATGGCATCGCCGTAGTCGTTTCGGTTTTTCTTGGCGTCACCGAAATGGCACACATTGCACTTGGCCGTCTTGGCGGCTTCGCCCAACTCGGGATAGGCTGCCACAAAAGCGTCGTGGTAAGGCTTGCGGGCATGGACCGAGTCCTGCCCCAACAGCACCAATGCACCGACCACGGCTACGCCCGCCAGCACCCGGACGTTCGTCCAACGGAAGCTCTGCATCAACTCAACCTCCCACGTGTGAAGAAGACCGCCTGCGACATCACCGGCCAACCAGGGCGTCCGCGAGGTGCGGATCGGCACCGCCTGGTTCGATCGATGGAAGGACGGAACTCTGAGACAATCGTCGCAGGAAACCGAACGAATTCAGTAAAAACGTCGAGGAGGGTCGTGTCAAGCAAACCGCGGAAATTCACGAAAGATGGGGACAATCGGTGCGTGCTGTCTCGCTCGCCTGGGGGGGTTCGTGCCGGCGATCTATCGCTTGCGGCCGCGCCAGCTTGGCGTGCCGACGCTGTCGAGCGCGATGAATAGTCCAACGGTGACTGCCATGGCCAAGCCATAGAACAGCATCCGATGAGGACCACACCCGATTCCGTTGAATTGCAGCAGTAGGTTCATGAAATGATTCCGCCTCGAAGTGATTGCCCTTTAGGACGTACCAGAGTCCTGGGTGGATCACGCAAGCGAGACGGAATTAACTCATGACACAAAGCCGGATCCAAGCCACTCTCGGGAGAAACCGCGTTTCCTGCGGAAAGCGGCGCAGATTTGGGCTCGCTCGCAATTTCCGCAGCGTTTCCCGAAAGCGTTAGCTTCTCCCACAAGGGATCTCGTGGAGCTCGTCACTTCAAACTCCGTGTGGTGGAAAAGCGTCTCCATTCTGGGTGGAAAGATGTAAAGGTGGGCCGAGTGAAATGACCCTCTCTTCCTGCTCCCTCCCACTTGTGGGGAGGGCTGGGGAGGGGGGCTGCCCTTCGTTCGCATCTCGCCCCAGCTTCTACTTTTGAACAGGAGGAAACAGAGGTAACAGAGAAATCCCCTCCGTTACCTCCCTTTCCTTCTGTTCAAAAAGAACCGTCGTCGTGGTGGATAGAGCCCCCGCGCGCAACCCGCAAAGTTACACGGCCAGAATCGTCGCACTCACCAAAGATGATTGCCTGACCTCCCTCCCCTTCCCTCGGTGTCTCGATGGTTCCCCTTCCTTCCGTTCGCAGTCCAAATCGATCCCTGCGAAGCCCACCGCGCTGGCGAGTAAGCTCCTGTCCTTGGGAAAGTGCGATTCGCATCGGGACGAAGTTCGCCGGGCAAAACGGTGTGCCTCGCGGCCCTCTGCCCAACCCTACGGCTGCGAGTTCCACCCAGAATCGAGACGCTCACACTCAAACTCCCAGAAGTCCGGTGCGGGGCAAGCGATGCTCCATTCTCCTCCCCTCATTGCTCAGTATCATTGCAAAGCTACTGAACAATCAAAATAAGTCTGATAATGTCTTTTAATTTAGGCTTCGTTCTGCTATAGTGCAAGAAGGAGCGAGGTGCTGTCGCGCGCGAAGGCCATGCGCCTCCGGGCGCGCCAACCCGCAGAGTTACACGGCGCGCCAACCCGCAGAGTTACACGGCGCGCCAACCCGCAAAGTTACACGGCACGCCAACCTGCAAAGTTACACGGGCGCGCCAACCCGAAGAGTTACACGGGCGCACCAACTCGCAAAGTTACACGGGCGCGCCAACCCGCAATGTTACAGCCGTATGTTCGGGGCCCTTCCGCAGGAAGGAGGGACCCTACCAAACCCTGGTCCGCCCGATTCGGGCGGTATCAAATCATTTGCCGATCTTTTTGATGGCTTCTTCCAATTGCTTGCGGAAGTCTTCGTCGGAATCTTTCAGGGCGGCTTGGAGGCGGGGCAAGGCCGGCTCGGCGGCCGGACCCAGATCGCCGAGCGCTTCGGCGGCGGCTTCGCGGACGAACTGGTTGGAGTCTTCCAGGGCCAGGCCCATCTCCTTGGCGGCCGGAGCGCCGGCATCGCCCATGCGACCGAGCGCCGCCACAGCTGACATTCGGACGAAGGCATTCGTATCTTTCATGGCCCGACTCAGGACGGGGACGGCGGCCGAGGCCATCGGCCCGATACGGCCCAGTGCGTCGGCGGCGGCTGCGCGGACGAACTCGTGGCGGTCCTGGCAGGCGACCAGCAGGATCGGAACAACGATCTCGGCAGGGCCGATCTTGCCGATGGCGGTAATCACGGCGCTGCGCACGAACTCATTGGGGTCTTCCAGCGCGCTCTTCAAGGCGGGGACCACGGGCTGCGCACCAGGTCCGAGCTTGGCCAACGCCCGAGCGGCCTGGGCGCGGATCGTCTCGCTGCGATTCTTGAGGGCCATGGCCAGCCCGGTCACTGCGGCCGGGTCTGGCGAACCGACATCGCCCAGCGAGTTGACCGCTGCTTCGCAGACCTCGGGGGCCGGATCGCCCAGCGCGCCAACCAGTGCGGGAACCGCCGACTGCGCGCCGGCGCCGATTCCCCCCAGCGCTTTGGCGGCCGACCGGCGGATCTCAGCGCGGGGGTCGGAAATAGCGGCGGTAAGCCGTGGAATCGCACCTTCGGAAAGCGAGCCCAATCGCCCCAGCGCGTAGGCGGCCGAGCTCCGCACCGAAACGCTTTCGTCTTCAAGCGCCGAAATGAGCGAGGGAACCGCGGGCTGCGCGGCCGGTCCGATGTACGACAGCGCCGAGACTGCCGAGAGCCGCACGCGCGGCTGAGGATCTTTGAGGGCAACCATCAGCTTGGGAACAGCGGCCTGGGCTGCGGTGCCGATCAGGCCGAGTGCGTCCGCGGCAGACTCACGCACCTCTTCGTTCTGATCCGAAAGGGCCGAGAGAAGCGGAGGGACCGACGACGGCCCGAACTGGGCCAGGGCGCTGGCGGCTGAATCGCGGACATCGCTCTGACTGTCGCCCAGGGTGGCGACCAGTGCGGGCGTGATCGTCCCGGCCGAGCCGCGGAATCGACCCAAGGCCGATGCCGCGGCCGATCGAACATGGAAGTGCGGGTCCTTTAGAGCGGTGACAAGGGCCGGCACCGACGTGTCGGCCTCGGAGCGGATCGAGCCTAAAGCCGAAGCGGCGAACTCGCGGACATCGGAGTCGGAGTCGGTCAAGGCCGTGCACAACGCGGGTGCCGCCCCTTTGGCGGGCTGGCCGATGCGAGCCAGCGCCACGGCGGCCGAACGTCGCACTTCGGCTTCGGGGTCGGTCAGGGCCTCGACGAGTGGAGGAACGCCGGCTTTCCGCATGCCTCCCAGCGCCGTGGTGACATGCCAGCGGAACTCCTCGTCGGGCGTGCGGAGCGCCTTGCCCAGCGCCGCAGCCGCTTCGGGGGCTTCGGAACGCTTAAGGGCATCGACCGCACGGACGCGAGCCCCCGCGTCCGCGCCCTGGAGCTGCTCGATCCATTCGGCGATGAGCTTCCCTTCCACGGCCGAATCGGGATCGGCCGCCAGAAGCGGGCTGGCGTAAAGGAACGAAGCGGCCACGAGGACGAGCCTCGGGAGCATGCCTGCGGATCTCGGCGTGGGACAGGGCATCGCGCGCCACCGGTGAGGACCAGGAAATGAGCTGTCTTCAGCAACGACTTAGTTTAACAACAAACCGACGCAGAATGCCACCTGACCTGACGGGCAACGCCGTAAGGTAGCGGGCTAGACGGGATCTTTTCGCACGACCATCTGCCAGCGAAACGCCCAGCGCCAGCGGATTTCGGGTGCGGGAATCTGCGCCTCGGCGGCCAGCTCGATCAGGTCTTGCCGGCGAAACGCCCGGGCGACCGAGACCGCGGCGTCGTTCCGAACCAGTCGGCTGCGCGAGAGGATGGCCGTAAGCGCCTTGATGCCGTAGTAAGCGACCCAGTGCCGGTGGATATCGTTGATCACCAGCCCGCGCCGCGACAGGGCGTGCATGCGGCCCAGGAAGCGGGCGGCCAGCGGATTGGGGCAATGATGCAGCACCATGGCCGCGTGGACAATGTCGAAGGTCTCGCTGTCGGGCATTTCGAACAGGTCGGCCTGCGCGAACTCGACGCCGGGAATGCCCTGGCTCCGCAGCGCGGCATGCGCGGCGGTATCAGCCGACAGATCGATGCCTTTGACGCGGGCTTCGATGCCCCGCTTCTTGGCCCACGGGATGATCCGCCGGGCGAGATCTCCACAGCCGCAGCCGACGTCGAGCAGGGTGAACGAGCGGCAATCCGGGGGGAGCAGCCGGGCGATGCCGGCCAGGCTGGGCTGATAACCGCCGAGCGTGGTGTTGATGATCTCAAGTTCGTCGAGCGTGCGAAACAGCTCGGTGCCGGCGATGGCCGGATCGTCCATGATTTCGAGTTCGTCACTGCGGCGCGAGAAGTCGGGCATGGCCGAGTTATACGCAGTGACGCGTGCGCGTAAAGTAGCAGGCACACTCCGTGTGCCGTCCGCCTGTTGTGGTGCAGGCGTCCCGCCTGCTTGAACACCGGTCCCACTTCCAGCAGGCGGGACGCCTGCACCACAAGGGTTACCCCTGCAGCGCCGCGATCGGTTCCCCTTCCGCCAGACGAATCGGCCGCTGCACAGGCGAGATGTTCTCTTGCTTATGATCGACTCCCAACGACGCCAGGATGGTGGCATGCACGTCGCCGATCTTCACGGGGTCTTTCACTTCCTTGCCCCCTTCGGGGTCGGTCTGCCCGACGACGCGTCCGCCGGCCAGTCCTCCGCCCGCGATGGCCAGTGAGAAGTTGTGCGGCCAATGGTCCCGGCCGCCGACTCCGTTCATTTTGGGCGTGCGGCCGAACTCGCCGACGCAGACGACCACGGTCCGCTCCAGCAACTTGCGCTCGCGCAGGTCGCGGATCAGCGAAGCGAAGCCGGCGTCGAGAATGCCCGCCTGACGCGCGCAGATCTCGTGGTTCTTGGCGTGGCTGTCCCAGCCGTCGAGCGTCACTTCGACGCAGCGGACGCCGACTTCGATCAGACGCCGGGCGGCCAGGCAGCCGCGCCCAAACGCCGTGTCGCCGTAGGCATCGCGCAGCGCCTTCGATTCGTCGCGTACGTCGAAGGCCTTGATCTGCGACGAGGTCATCATCGTCCGAGCGGCCTGCACGGTGTCGCGATGCAGGGTGGCCTCGGTCTGCCGTAATCGGCCGCGAGCGAAGGCCCGTTCGACCACTGCCAGGTCGGAGACGCGCTGCGCGGTTCGCTCGGGGGAGACGCGCGCGGTCACATCCGGGACGGCCTGAATCGGATCCCACGTTTTGAAGGCATCGAACTGGTCCCCCAGAAAGCCGCCCCGGCCGGGCCATTGGTTGGGCAGGATGGAAACGTGCCGCGGGATATCGGTGGAGAAGGTCGCCCCTTCGGCGGTCACCTTGGCCGGCAGCTGATGGCACAGGATCGCCCCGATCGACGGATGGACGGCGGTCGGATCCGGACGGTAGCCGGTTTTGACGTTGTAGGTGCCGCGCTCGTGGTCCCCTTCTTTGCTGGTGAGGGAACGGACCAGCGACACCGACTCCATCTCGGCGGCCAGTCGCTCGTAGCCGGCAGCGAGTTGTACCCCCTTCACGGCGGTATCGATGGCCTGGGTCCCTTCGGCGATCGAGGCGCCGGGGTGAGGATCGAAGGTCTCCAACTGGCTCGGCCCGCCGGCCATCCAGAGCAAGATCACCGATTGAGCGGGGCGGCGATCGCCGGCCTTCTCGGCCCGGTCTTGCTGTTGGGCCAATAAGGACCCCAGTGGCGTAAGCCAACTGACGCCGGCCAGTCCGGCGACGTTGAGCAGACCGCGTCGATTCAAAACCGCCGTGCCGTGGGTGCCGCAGTCGTGCATGGGGGGGGAGTGGTTAGTGGTTAGTGGTTAGTGGTTAGTGGTTAGTGGTTAGTGGTTAGTGGTGAGTGGTGAGTGGTGAGTGGTTAGTGGTTAGTGGTTAGTGGGCCTGTCTTCACTAGCCACTCACCACTTCCTCCTCAATGATTCCAGGAGAACTCGGTCGAGTTCAGCAACGTCCAGAACAGATCTTCCATCGCTTCGCCGCGCGTGCGACGCTTAGTGTCGCGCAGGCGTTCTTTAAAGTGTGCCAACTCGTCAGGCGAGGGGCGACGCGAGAGGGCCGTAAGGTAGGCGGTCTCGACCGCGTGGCCGTCCTCGGCCGCAAGCTGCCCGATCCGCGAACTGGCGGTCATCAGGTCTTGCTTGGTGTGCTCCTGGACCAGATTGCCGTTGAGCATCAGCAGTCGTTGCGGAATCGTGCCGCCGCGACGGTCCAACTCTTCTTCGCCGGCATCGCCGTAGCGTTCGACAAACTCGTTGGTCTGGCCGAACTTTTGTAGTCGGAAAAGAATATGCGACTGCTGGTCGTGCGTGCCAATGGTCGAAGCTTGCAGCAGCGCACCAATGACCTGATCGGGGCGAAGCCGCGTAAGGGGGAAGACCGCCCATGATTCTTGATGCCGGTCGGCCAGATCCTGCGCCAGCCACAGTTGCAACGCGGCCGGCTGTTGATCGATCCGCAGCTCGCCCAGCATGGCCTGCGTCTCGGTCGAGAGCGTGGCGATCAATGCGGCAAACTCCGTGCGTGAAGAATCCGCGAACAGGTTGCCATCGGCGGGCAGCCGACCGCTCGCCCGGGCCCCTTCGACCAGCTTGCGCAGGCTCTTGAGCGGCGAGGTCGATCCGTCGGGGGACGCATTCATGGCCGCTTCGTCCGCGGATTTGTCGCTGCTTGGCCCCGACAACCGCGGCTGGGCCCACGACCACAAGGCTTGCATGTCGGCGTCGTTCAGCATGCCGGCCGCACTCTCCAGTCGGAAGGCCTCGCTGGCAGCGATCACCTTGACCAGCCGCTTGATGTCATGCCCGTGGGCGACGAAGTCCGAAGCCAGCACATCCAGCGCCGGGGGAAGCGTGCCGCCGTTCGAGAGGACCGTAGAGATGTCATCGACCGGTTCCACCAACGCCCGACCAAACATCAGGGCCCAGACCCGATTCACGGTGACACGGGCGAAGTACGTGTTCTTGGGATGCGTAACCCAAGTGGCCAGGCTCTCGCGGCGGGAGCCTTCGACCACGGGGGGGAGCAGCTCCTGCATCACCGGCACCGCCGGCTGCGGTTTGTGCTTTGCTCCGTCGCGGGGATTCTCGAACTCGTACTCCTGGGCTGCGTCGTCGCGCAGGCCGGTGAACTTCATTTTCGATTGCCCGAAGAAAGCGGCCAGCCCTTCAAAGTCGCTTTGCTTCCAGCGCTCGAAGGGGTGATCGTGGCAGTGAGCGCAGTCCAGACGAATGCCCAGGAACGCCCGGCTGACGCGGCCAGCCAGACGCTCGGCGTTGGGGCGATCTCGGCCGTTGTCGCTCTCGATGGTGACGGTGAGGAAGTTGGTGCCCGGGTTGTCGGTCCACAGTCCGTCGCCGGTGATCATACTTCGCACGGTGTCGTCGTAGGGCTTGCCTTCCTGCAGGCGATCACCCAGCCAGGCCACGAATCGCCGCCGGCGGTAAAGAAGGAAAGGGCCGTTCTCAGTCCCGACGAACGCCCGGGCGAGCCGCTCGGCGAAGTAGTCGGCAAAGCGGCGATCTTCTTTCTGATCGAGTAGGTTGGCCAGCCAGAGTTGCTCGGCATGGGCGGCCGTGGCGGCAGAGCCTTCCGGCGAGAGATGCTGGGCGGCCAATGCCCCCTCGTACCAGCGGATCTCTTCCAGCGAGGGGATGCTTCCCGTCAGGGCCAGCGACAGACGACGGGCGACGGCCAGCGGTTCGGCCAGGCCGACGGGGCGGATCGCCGGCTGCTGGCTGGCCCATTGGCCGTGAAAGGCGGCGTCGACTTGGGCCGCGGCTTCCAGAATCGTGTTGGCTTGGCCGCGATCGACGGCCACTTCGCGGGGGGGAACGCGCGGCGGGAACAGATTTGCCCCCAGCGTTCCCAATCCGCCCAGGACGAGCCCTACGAACAGCAAGTTGCGAGCGATGGAGGTGAACATGCCGTGCGGAGCCCAAGACGCGTGCCGAAGGGGACAATGGATTGTACCCGCGGCGGGGGGCAATCGTTTCAGTCGGGGTGATTCCTTATCTTATCTCTAGATGGCAAATGCCTTTCCGTGTATTTCAATTTATCTGGCGAGGGGTCTGTCGATTTCTCGCCCCTTCGTTCGACGTTCTTTTGGAGCCGGATACTGCGTCCGGCAGCATTCATCGGGAGAGAACCATGCGATTCCTGTTGACGATCATCCCTGGGCCGAAATACATGAATCGCCCGCCTAGCCCGGAAATGGGGGCCGCGATCGGCAAACTGGTCGCCGAGATCCAAGAGGCCGGCATCCTGCTCGATACCGGCGGCATGGGAGCACCGAGCCCGCGCGTGCAACTCTCGCAAGGCAAGATCAACATTACCGACGGTCCTTACGCGGAGTCGAAGGAGATGATCGGGGGCTATGCCATCGTGCAGGTTGCTTCGCTGGAGCAGGTGGTCGCCATGACCAAGCGGTTTCTGGAAGTGCATCGCGATGTGGATCCCGAATATGAGGCCGAGAATATCATCCAGCGGCTCTATGGCCCGTGGGACTGCGACGCGGGAGCGACCGAACTGTGTACGGCCGCCAAGTCGTGAGTGGAGGACGGCTTCGCCCGTGGCTCCCCTCTGGTCGTCCGCTCGACTAGAATCGGGAGATGCTATCCGCAGAGCTTGAACATCTGGAACTCCTGGCCGAGGTCGACTCGCTGGTCGAGGAGTTGAAGAACTGGTCGACGTCGGCCCCCGACTGGCCGGCCGCCCGCGATGCGCAATCGTTGGTGGCCCGATTGGCCGAGCGTTCCCGCACGCTCCGGATTCGTCTGGAAGCGCCGCTGGTGGTCGCTACGCTGGGAGGTACCGGCACGGGCAAAAGCTCGCTGGTCAACGCCCTGGTCGGAAGCGAAGTCAGCACGGCCGGGCGGCAACGCCCCACGACTCGCCGGCCGACGTTCATCTGCCGGCCCGATTTCGGTCCGGCCGACTTGGGGATCGATCCCGAGAGCGTGCACGTCGTCGCCCGCGACCTGCCAGCGCTGCGTGAACTGATTCTGATCGATTGCCCCGACCCGGATACCACCGAAGAACCAGGGGCGGGATCGAATCTGGAACGCCTGCGGGCGCTGGTCCCCTTCTGCGACGTGTTGCTGGTCACTTCGACCCAGCAGAAGTACCGCAGCGCCCGCGTGGCCCAGGAACTGGCCTCGGCCGCGCCGGGGGCCCGGCTGGTCTTTGTGCAAACGCACGCCGATACGGACGACGACATCCGCGAAGACTGGCGGGCGATCCTGTCGGAACACTACACGGTGGCCGACATCTTTTTTGTCGATTCGCTGGCCGCGCTGGCCGACTCGCGGGCGGGCGTGCAACCGCGCGGCGACTTTGGGCGGCTGCTCGACCTGCTCACGCGGCAACTGGCCGATTGCGGCGCGGCCCGCATCCGTCGGGCGAACTTTCTGGAACTGGTGGCCGGCGTGCTGACCGCCTGCCGCGAGCGGATCGATCGGGCGATGCCGGCCGTGCAACAGCTTGAGTCGGCCGTGGCCGAGCAGCGCGAGCGACTGGCCGGCAAGCTGGCGCAGCGCGTTCGCGAGGAACTGCTGGCCTCGCGTCAGCCTTGGGAACAACGCCTGCTGGGCGAGATCGCCGGGCGTTGGGGGATGAGCCCCTTCGCGCTGGTGCTGCGGGCCTATCAAGGGCTGGGGCGGCTGCTCTCCGGGGCGGTGTTGCTGCGGGTGCGTACGCCGGCTCAGTTGGCGCTGTGGGGCGCGTTTGAAGCGGGACGCGAATGGAAACGTCGCAAGACGGACGCCGAGGTCGATTCGCTCACGGCTCGGGCGATTGCCTGGGGCTGGGACGAAGCCGACCTGCGCACGGCCGCCATCATTCTGGATGGCTACGCCGACGAAGCGGGCGTGTCTCGCGCCGATACCGCGGCCGACAAGCTCTCGCAGCAGGCGGCTCAGGCCGGCGCCAGCTTCATCGAGACCGCCGCGCAGCAACTGCAAACGTTGATGGGGCGGCTTGCCCAACGACACACCGGCTGGTTCACGCGGTTCTGCTACGAAGCGATGCTGATGGTGGTGCTGCTCTACCTGGCCGTCCGCTGGGGTGTGAACTTCTTCTGGCAGTCGTGGTTCTACGGCATGCCGCTTTACGGGCTCGATTTCTTCGTGAATGCTGGCATCCTGCTGCTGGTCTGGTCGGCGGGGCTGCTGTGGCTGTATAGCCAGCGGCTGCGATCAGGGATCTCGGAAGAGATCGAAGGCCTGGTGGAAGGCTGGACTGCGGCGCCGACCTGCGGGGCGGTCTTTGCCGGACTGGAGCAGCGAGCCCGCGAGATCCGCCAGCATCGCGAACGGCTGGCGCGCGTCGAACACCGCGTGGCCTCGCTGTTGAGTCGACTGGCCGAACCGGCGCCGCGGCTGGGGCATCGGATCGCTTCGGCATGACAGCGACCTCCGGCGGCAACCTCTCTACCCAGTCTCGCGGGCTGGCGACGATCCCGGGCAGAGCCTGGCGCAAGCTGCTCTTCCTTTGCGATCGCTTTGTCGAGAGGGTGGCGGTCGAGCGACTGCTGCCGCTTTACTCGCGGCTCCGCTATCCCAAGCTCACACGCCCCGTTCCTGATCCAGCAGGCGTTCGTTCCGTGCTGGTCTGGAATGTCGACGCCATCGGCGACTTGACCTGGACCACGCCCACGCTGCGGGCGCTGCGGGCGGGCTATCCGGCGGCCAAGATCACTATGGTCTGCCACCGCATGAACGCCGACCTGCTGACGACCAATCCGCATATCGACACGCTGGTGCCCGTGCAGGGAGACCGTTTCTACAGCGGCTATGGAATCTTCGGCCGCGTGCCGGAGATCGAGCGCGAGCAGTTCGACGTGATGCTGATCCTGGAGATGGGCTCGCGGCCGGCGGATGCCGCCCGCGTGCTGAGCCGTCGGCTGAACGTGGGCTACAGTGTGGCGGCGAACCTGGGGTTGCTCAAGCATCTGACGGACTTCGTCCTGCCGCCGAATGATCCGGCCGCGCCGATTTACTGGCCCGCATATTTCCTGCAAGGAATCGAGCACCTGGGGCTGACCACATCGGCGGCGAAGATCGAGATCTTTCGGACCGACGAGGACCGCGAGTTGATTGCGAAGTGGAAACAGCAGATCGAGGCCAACGGCCCATCGCTTCCGTTGGTGGGGCTTCATCCCACGGTGGCGGCATACGCGACGCTGACCAAGCAGTGGCCCGTGGAGCACTTTGTTGAACTCGCCCGGCTGTTGTACGAAAAGCGACCGGTGCGATTCGTGCTGACCGGATCCAAGGCCGATCGCGCGGAGTGCGAAACATTGGCCGAAAAGATTCGCGAAGCGACCCGGGCGGAGGTGATCTCTACGGCCGGCCAGTTCGGGATTCGGCAGACCGTGGAATTGCTGAGCGCGCTCGATCTGATGGTGGTGGCCGATACGGCGGTGTTACATCTAGCGGCCGCCGCGGGAACGGCGACCATCGGGCTGTTCGGCGCGACGAGCCATGCGATGATCGCCCCGCGCAACGACAACTGCATCGCCCTGTCGGAGCATCTGCCCTGCAGCCCCTGCTTTCACAATCGCGATCGGTCGCCGTTTTGGCCGGATTGCATTTTTCCCCGGCAAGAATGTATGTACACACTGACGCCGGCCCGCGTAGCGGCCGCCGCGGAGACGCTGCTGGGTTGGAATCTGCAGGGCGTTCCCTCCAGATGATCGTGCCCGAGGGTTCCCCCCGCCCGCGCGTCGAGCTAACTTGAAGGAAGCTCTGTTGAGTTCCACCTCTCGATGCCACATCCGGGGTCTTCCCTCACATGAATCCTGAAAAGCCGGCCGAAAAGGACTGCGAAAGCCTGATTCGGTCGCTCCGCCCGTGTCGCGTGGCGGTGATTGGCGATGTGATGCTCGACCGCTACGTCAAAGGGAGCGTCAACCGGCTGAGCCCCGAGGCGCCGATTCAGATCCTGGAAGTTCGCGACGAGTACCAGGCCCCTGGCGGCGCGGCCAACGTGGCCATGAAGGCCGTTGAGCTCGGGTCCACCGTGCAGATGGTCGGTCTGGTAGGTGATGACGCGACCGGCCAGGAGCTGCGGGCTTTGCTGGCCACGCATCCACAACTGACCGATCGCCTGGTCGTGGAGGCGGGACGCCGCACGACCGAGAAGACCCGATTCGTTGCTCACAATCAGCAGTTGCTGCGTGTCGACCGCGAGCGACGCGATGGACTCAGCGGCACGGCGATCGCGCAGCTTGCCGAGGCAGCTCGCGCGGCCTGCGCCCAGGCGGACGCGGTCATTCTGGAAGATTACGGCAAAGGGGTGCTGGCCCCCGAAGTGATCCAGGCCGCGTTGGATGGCGCCAAGCAATCGGGCGCGCCGGTCGTGGTCGACCCCAACGGTCGAGACTATCGACGCTATGCCGGCAGCACCGTCATCACGCCCAACGTGAAAGAAGCGGAGCTGGCCGCGCAGCAGTCGATCACGGGGCCCGAATCCCTGCTCGAGGTCGGAAGTAAGCTCGTTGAGCAGACCGGCGCGGCGCTGGCCCTGACGCGCGATGCCGAGGGGATCTCGCTCTTCGAAAGGGACACGGCGGCCGGCGTGATGCACACCCACGTCCCCACGGTTCCCGTGGCCGTGTACGATGTGACCGGGGCAGGCGACGCCGTGGCGGCCAGCCTGGCGATTGGCCTGGCCTGCGGACTCCCGATGCGCGACGCCTGCACCGTGGCCAACATGGCCGGACGAGCGATTGTGCGGCAGTTCGGCGTCGGCGTGCTGTCGATCTCGCACTTGCTGCGCGAAGCCCACAGCGAGATCTCGGAATCGAAGACGGTCGACGCGGCCTACGCCCGGCAGCGAGCCCGCGACGTTCAAAAGGCCGGCGGCAAAGTGGTTTTCACCAATGGCTGCTTCGACATTCTGCACTACGGGCATGCCTATCTGCTGCAGTTCGCCCGGCGGCAAGGGGACCTGTTGATTCTGGGGCTCAACTCCGATGCCTCCGTCAGCCGCAATAAAGGGCCCAGTCGTCCGTTGGTGCCCGAGGATCAGCGGTCCTACATGCTGTCGCTCTATCGCTTCATCGATCTGATCGTGTTCTTCGACGAAGACACGCCGATGAACCTGATCGAAGCGATCCGCCCCGACGTGCTGGTGAAGGGGGGCGACTACTCGCCGGAGACCGTCGTGGGGCGCGAACTGGTCGAATCCTACGGCGGCAAGATCACGATCTGTCCGCGCCTGGAAGGTCTGAGCACGACCGACATTGTCCGCAAGATCCGCGACGAGCGTTGAATGCAAGCCCTTAAGCGATGGATCCAATCGCGCAGCGCGTGGACCAAACTCCGCGAGACCCAACTCGAGGGCTGGCGCCCGGCCTGGCGGCGCTATCGCGTGCAGCGGCGCATCGACGGCACCCCGCCGGTGCATACCGATAAGGAAGGCCCGGTCGAGATTCGCGTCCTCAGTTGGCGGCGCGATTGGCGCAATGTGACCTGGGCGCTGAAGAGCTTCTATCACTTCTCGAAAAAGCGATTCCCGCTTTATATTCACGACGGGGGGTTGGAAGACGGGCAGGCCGAGCGACTACAGCAGCACTTCCCTGACGCGCACATCCTGCGCGTGAAGGAAACCGAAGCCCGGGTGGATGCCGAACTAACGCGGCGCGGGCTGCTGCGCTCCCGCGACTACCGCCGGCAGAACATTGCCATGCGGAAGGTATTCGACTTCTTTCTGTTCTCGACCGCACAGGTAGTGCTGTCGATCGACTCCGACATCGTCTTCTTCCGCGAGCCGACCGAGCTGCTCTGCGATCCTGCGCCGGCCAAGAATCTGTACAACCGCGACGGGATCTACGCCTACAGCATGACACTAGAGGAACTGAAAGCTGCTTTTGGGATCGAACCGCCGCCGCTGATCAACAGCGGGCTGTCGCTGGTCCATACGCGGTCAATCGATTTCGAGAAGATCGAAGACTGGCTGGCGAACCCGAAGCTGTTCGACAACAAATGGGTGACCGAGCAAACGCTGCACGCGCTCTGTTCGACGCTGCACGGCGTTGATTTCCTGCCCCCCACGTACCATGTAAGCACGGAGCCCGGCATGCCCGCGGAGGTCGTGTGCAAACACTATCCCGGCTTCTACCGCCCGCTGCTGTATTCCGAGGGGATGACGAAGCTGATCGAGATGGGTTTTGTGAGGTAGGGGCTTGCGCTCGATTTGTTTGGGAATCAGCGTTCCTGTGATACCGTTAAGGATGGCGGCGATTGGTAGCTCCACGACTCTTTCGAGGAGTGCATCTGATGGCTGGAACGCAGTTGCCCAATGACGGCGACCAGAGTCAGAGACTGTTCCAGCTCGGCGTCGAGCTTTCAAATAAGGGCAACTTCGACTACGCCTCGGAAATGTTCGCCGCGTGTGTGGCCAAATTCCCGGTGAACCCGGTCTACATTGAAAGCTTTCTTGAGAATCTTTGCCGTAAGTATCAGAACAACAAAGAAGGGGCGAAGTATGCGCGCCTTCTTAATTCGGCGAGCAAGGCCTCGACCCAGAAAGCCTTGAGTAAGCAAAAATGGAAGAGAGCCATTAGACACGGCCTGGAGGTTCTCAAAAGCAATCCCTGGGACATCTCGACGTTGCTCGACATGGCCACCGCCTGCGAGCAAATGGGGGCCATTGGCTGCGAACTCGTCTATCTGGGAATGGCGATCGACGCGGACCCAAACCATAGCATCGTCCGTGAGCGGATGAAGCAGTCGTTGGAACGGTTGAGGAATGAGGCGTAGTGACGATGACTGTGGTATCCCCATTCGATCCAAATCCTGATTTACCAGAACGTCGGGCGATTTCGCCCGTCACGCGCAAACGACTGCAAGCCTGCTTTCAGCAAGGGATCGAGCAAGCCAACGGTGGGAACAACCAGTTTGCCAGCGACTTGTTTGCGCAGTGTGTCATCCAAGATCCGAGCAATTTGATATATCTCGACAGGTTGCTTTCGGCTCTCGCCAAGATGTACGACAACAACAAGCGAGCGGCAAGCCACGGCAGTCAGACCTCAGAGTTGAGGGACTTGGTTCGGGACTGCGCACTTCAGCAAGATTGGAATGGCGTTGTCAAACGCGGCGTGGAACTCCTCAAGTTGAATCCTTGGGACGTCCCGACCTTGCTCGATTTGGCCACGGCCTGCGAGCATTTGGAATGTCATCCATGCGAACTGCTCTATCTGCGAGTCGCCCTACAGAACGATCCTGAAGATGCCATGATCAGCGAGAGGGCCCGAGCGTCTTTGGCGCGATACCGAGGGGACGCTTAAAGTCCGCCCTCAGAAGCGGATCATCAGCACCGTCAGCGTGATCAGCACTATGCCGATCAGGTTCATCCAGATACCGGCCCGGGCCATGTCGCGGACTTTCATCCGGCCGGTCCCATAAGCGATCGCATTGGGCGGGGTGGCCACGGGCAGCATGAAGCCGCAACTGGCCGACAGCGTGGCCGCGATCATCAACGGGACCGGCGGCAAGTTCTGCTCCTTGGCCACCGTGGCCAGAATGGGGAGCACCATCTGAGCACAGGCTACGTTGCTGGTGATCTCGGAGAGAAATGTCATACCGGCGGCCACCAGCAGGATCATGGCCCAATAGGGGAGCGTGACCAACGACCGGCCCAGCCCTTCCCCCGCCAGGCGATCCAGATGCGTGGCCCCCATGCCGGAGGCCAGGGCCAAGCCTCCGCCGAAGAGGAGCAGAATCCCCCAAGGGACGCGGACGGTGTCCTTCCAGGTCAGCAGCGGCCGTCCCGCGGTACCCTCCGAGGGGATCAGAAAGCAGGCCAGCGCCGCCAGAATGGCGATCGTGCTGTCGTCCATCGTGTCCGAGGTCCTGCCGAACAACGACAGCAACGGATCGCGGATGATCCACATCAGCGCGGTCAATGCGAACACAACCCCCACGCGGAACTCGTACGGCCGCAGCGGGCCGAGCTTGGCGCGCAGGTCGCGGATCAGTTCGCTACCGCCCAGCAGGGGCGCATTCCCCATGGGGAACAGCACCTTGGTGATCATCAGCCAGGCTACCAGCAGGAAGACCACGACGAGCGGGCCCGAGATAATCATCCACTGCAGGAACGAGATCGACTCGCCTTGAAAGTTCTTCTCGTAGACTTGAAAGAAGATCAGATTGGTGGGGGAGCCGACTTTGGTCCCCATGCCGCCGATGCTGGCTGCGTAGGCCACGGCCAGACAGAGCGAGATGCCGAAATTCCGCAAGGCGGTCGGGCTGAGCGACGAGTGCTCTTCGGCCTCGACCAGGATGCTGAGCGCGATCGGTAGCATCATGAGCGTGGTGGCCGTGTTCGAAAGCCACATCGACAACAGCCCGGTGGCCAGCATAAAGCCCAGCACAACCCGCGCGGGACTGTCGCCGACTTGTGCCACAATGGCCAGCGCCACCCGGCGATGCAGGCCGCTCTCTTCCACAGCCAGCGCGACCAGAAAGCCGCCCAGGTACAGAAAGATGTTCTTGTCGCCGTAGCAGAGGGCCGTTTTATCCGGGGGCAGAATGCCGCACAGCGGAAAGACGGCCAGGGGGATGAGGGCCGTGGCGGCCATGGGGACGACTTCCGTCAGCCACCACACGGCCATCAGTGTGGCTACCCCGGCCATCAGGATCAGGTTCGGGGCCAGCGGTTCCCGCGGCTGTTCGGCTTCTAGCGCGGCGGCGTTCGGCACGGCTGCCAGCGGCTGGCTCAGATAGCCCCCCCGCGACAAGCCCGCCAGCGTCAGCATCACGACAAGGGCCGCGACGGGGCCGCCAGCCAATGCCAGCCAGCTTCCCCAAGAACGCTGGGTTGAAACGCTTTCGCCCTCCATGAATTACTTCGTCTTGCCCTTCTCGAAGGTGCCACGGACTTCGACGGCGACCTTGCCCTTGTTGTCGCGTGGATCGCCCGAGTGCATCTTCATGTACAGGCGGCCCGTCTCGCGGGCCATGAACTGCGCGCCGTTACCGATGTGGAACACCCGACGGCTGGCTTCCTTCATGTCGCCCGAACCGGTCTCGACGTAGCCGATGAGCGAGCCGAGCTTGAAGTCGCGGATTTCCTTGGGGATCTCTTTCCCCTCGGGCGTGGTGTCGAACTCGAGCTTGAAGGTCCAGGTCCCCGTGGCCAGGATCGTGATGGGCCGGCCTTCCACCAGATTGATGCCGGTGTCCTGCCATCCCTGATCGGCGTGGATGTCGAAGTTGGCCTTCTCGGCCGTGGCCTCTTTCACCTGGATCTGTTTCAGCAGTTCCATGGCAGGCGGATAGCGGGGGGCGATCTTCAGGATCTCCTCGCAGACCGCGCGGGCTTTGTCGCTCTGTTTGTTGGTTTCGTATTCCTTGGCCAGCTTCTCGGCCTTCAGGACAAAGTCTTTCTGAATCGCCAGCAGCTTGGGATCCAACGGCGCGGTGGGGGCCGGAACGTCGTCTTTATTGTCTTTGCCCTGCTTGCCTCCCTGGCCCCAGGCCGAGAGCGTGCCGAGCATCAGCATCAACCCAAACGCCAGGGTGAGGACGCGGAAGGAATGTCGCTTGAACATCGTGACCTCAAATTGTCCGCGAAATGCGACGCCGACGAGCGGGGCCTGGGCCCGAATCAAAGGCGATACCGCCCGAAGGGATGGTTGGGATCGCTCTATTTAATGTCATCGGCTGCGAATGTTCAAGGGAAGTCCCCTGAGTCGGGCGGGCGTTGGCCGGTGGTCTTTGCACCACAGTCGGCAAAACCTGCCCCGGCGGAAAAACCGGCAAAGTTGCCGTGCCTTTCGGGACGATACTTCTTGCACGCGAGACAGCACCCCAAGCGGGTGCGGAATGGGGGGCACCCTTCCTGACTCGCGGGCAAGCGAAGACGTACCGCCGAAAGCCAGCACCTTGCCAGCCACCGGCGCGCGTCCGCTTGCCAGCACTCCCACGCTATCCACGCTGATGACGGAGGGTCCGTAGCAGGCTCCTCTTTGAATTCGTCGCAAAGCGATGAATGATTGCATAAATCCTTCCGACAAACTCCTGGGACTTATCCCCCCCCTTGCGCTTGGCATCCTGACCGATCAACCCAGGAGGGAAAGGCAGTCCGGTGACGGCCATTCGAAAGAATGGTCTCCCGGACTGCTTTTGCTTTTCGAACGCGCGTGATGCCTTCGGCCTGTCTCTTGGCGGACAGGATCGCTGCTTCCGCTAGAATTCGGACAGGGACGGCTGGCTTTGGCATTTCTTCGGCCAGAGCGTTATCCTGCTATCACGTCACCTCCGGGCCCCGAATCCTGGCCGGTTCGGCATCACTTCACTTTTGTTCTCCACTCGCATGCTCGCCACGCAACTTGCCGCGCAAATGAGGCAGCCTTCGCAGGCCTGGCGGCTCCATCTCTGGGGACTGTCGGGGGCGCTGGCGCTGCTGGCCACGGTGTGGATCTTTCGTCCCACCGGCCCCGCGCAGACCATCAATGTGGTGGCCGCCGTCGAGCTGGCGATGGGCGTGCTGATTGGCGGGTCGTTGACCGGCTGGCGGGCCACGCAGTTGCCGAAGACGCGAGCCTCGGAGTTCTATCTCATCACGCCGGTCTCCGACTGGGTGATCGTCGGCGGAGAGATCCTCTCGGGCATGCTGCGCTCGGCCTACGTGCTGCTGGCGGCCGCCGCGCCGGTGGTCGGCTGGCTGTGGGGCGCGGGTTGGATCTCGCCCGCCCAAGTGGCGGCGCTGGCCTTCCTGCCGGTTTCGATTGGCTGGGCCACGGGAATCGGCATCACCGTGGTGGCCTATGAACCGATCCGGGTGCGTAAGTTCTTCGAAGGCCTGATGTTGGTTCTTGTGCTGGTGTATCTGATCGGTTTCGGCTTTGCCGCCCTGCCGATCCTGCAGGGGCTCAACAGCGGGTTGGTGACCTATTTCAACACCGACCTGCTCACGGTGATTCGCATGCTGAGTCCGCGCCGGCTGCTGGCCACCGATGGCGGCCAGGACCTGACGCTGGGGAGCTACGTGTTTGGGTTCGTGGTCCTGGTGCTGATCGGCTGCGGGCTGGCTGTCTGGCGTCTGGTCCATCGCTTACGCCCACACTATCTGGAGGAGATCTTCGGCCAGCAGCGCTCGCAGAAGGATTACCTGAAGCCGATCGGGGCGAATCCGCTCTCGTGGTGGACCGCGCGGCGGGTGAGCCGTTTCCGCGGCCGCGTGAATCTGTATCTGGGCTGGGCCACCATCCTGCTGTACAGCTCCTGGCTGCTGCTGGGCGATCACTGGCCGAGCTATCTGGGCACAGGAGTGATGATCTCTTTTAAGCAACTGGGCGGGGCCGTAATGCTGGGGATCTCGGCCCTGCAGTTTGGGCTGGTGCCGGTGGCCTTTTTGAGCGGCCTGTGGGACAGCACCGTACAACTACGGATTGGCAGGCTCGAGTTGCTGCTGGCTACTCCGCTTTCGCCGCGCGAATACCTGGAGGGCTGCATCGCCGCCGGTTGGACGCGGGCCAAGGGTTACCTGCCGGCCGTCGTGGTCGTCTGGTTCGCGGGGGCCTATGCGGGGAACTATAGCTGGACGGCCTTCGCGGCGCTGCTGGTGCTGGGGGTGATCTATACCGTGCTGTTCTTTGCCATCGCTTTTCGGCAGTTCGCGCGTGTCGCCGGCGATCGAGCCGCGGCCACGTGGGGTATCGGGATGTCGGTCGCCTGGCCTTTGGCCAGTTGCGCCCTGTTGGCTTTGAACCTGGGAAGGGCCGCGGCGCTGACCCCCTTGGGCGGCATGTACCTGCTGGGCTTCAAGCCAGACGTGCTGCGGGCGCGGTTCGGCATGGAGACAGCTGAGTTGTGGGCCATTGTCGGAGGTGCTGCATTGTTCCACATTGGGCTGTCGATCTGGTTGCTGTGGCAGGCGGAAGCCAAGTTCGAGCAGGAGATCCGCGACTGGTTCAGCGATGCGTTGGCGCCGCCCAAGGGTAAGCTCAAGCCGGCGACCGTCGCTTCGGATGTGTCCGGCGAGGCTGTCGCCGATATGTAGCAATCGCCCCTCTCTCGCGGACCCCGAGCATCGCGTAAGATGCCCGCTGCACGCGTCGCGTTGTCTTTCCGGGGAGGGTTTCTTCCATGCCAGCCATGATGCCTTGGGAATATGCCGATAAGTTCTGGCCGCTCAAGACCAAAGGGGCCAACCTGGCAGGGCTGGAGGTCTATGTCACCGAGTACAAGACCGGCGGCATGCTCACCGGGACCGACAAGCAGGTCGTGTTCGAGATGCAGCGGTTCTTCAAAGCGCTGGGGGGCATTCCCAACTCGGGCGTGACCTACGACGAACTCAAGCACATCTCGCTCCCCACGCACGGCATCTTCATGTACCCGGCTGGCGGAATCCTGGGGGTCGCCAATGGGAAAGGAACGCTGCAAGACTACCGTACCGTCTTCACACTGTTCGACTACTGGCTGACGATGGACCGCGAAGGGAAGAACCCCCGGCCCTGGCGAGTGAAGAACCGCTACCAAAGCGCCCAGCAGTTCGCCGACGTGCATTCGGGAGTCGACTGCAACTGCTTCGTCGGGGGCTATCTGGCCGAGTGCTATCCCGGCAGCGGATTCAACTACAGCACGGACATCCCCGACTTCTCTGCCAAGAGCACGCCCCGCAAGTCGCTGGCCGAAGTGGCCAACAACGACCTGGTGCTGTTCAACCATCGGCACATCGCCATTGTGGATGAAGTGCTGGAGCATTCGGCCGACGGACTGCGCTGCTGGGTGGCCGAGTCGCGGAATCCCGCCGATGGTGGCCCGCAGTTCAACGAGCGTTACTTGAAGTTTAACGGCAAGGGGGAGTTTCACTTGGCGGCCAGCGCGAAGGATCGAGGGGAGCTCTTGAAGGGGATCGGCAAGCCGATGGGGGTGGACTAATAGTCCGTCCAGTTGAAGTTTGCGGCTAGCAAAGTCACCTCAAATCTCAAATTTGAGATCTCAGATTTGAGATGCTAGCCGAAAAGTTTGGGCGGACAGAGCACTAGCAGCCCGTTTCGATATCCCTTGACAGCCATGGTATCGTAATCGCCATCGGATCGTTCAGGACCCGGCACGGAGGTTGGCGGTATGGCGATGGGCAAGCGGAAGCAGCGGCAAGAGTCGCTGTT
>Ga0335397_10002208_pt1 | contig 26501 bp, 25 predicted proteins | sample MAT04_FD_205740 | JGI IMG/M metagenome (GOLD analysis project Ga0335397, IMG submission 205740) | Freshwater microbial communities from Lake Fryxell liftoff mats and glacier meltwater in Antarctica - MAT-04 (spades assembly) (version 2) ... | reverse complement strand
ATGACCTCGGCTGTCTGCGCCGCGGCGGTCCCGGCCAGGGTCAGACCGCCGGCCAGCGCCAGCCTGGCAAGGGCGCGGGCCACGGCAATCTGCAGGCGGGGCTGGCGGCTCGGCATCGCGATGGACCTTTCGTCGAATTCTGTAAGCAGACACGCAGGGTACGCGCCGCGGCCGGCCTGGGCAGGTCAACAGTGGTCGGCACAACCTGACGGTGACAGGGCCGCGACAGAGCATCACTGACGCGCGTTAGTAACTATACGAGAACTGGCGCGGGAGCAACACCCGGTGCAAACACTGATCGGCAGATGGACCGATCGGGGGCTTTCGAAAGCGCTCAGCACTCGCCAGGCACACATGCCGGGTGCAGGTCTCGCGCCACATGAACCCGAAGCTCGGATGGCAGCGCCCACCTGAGCATTCCTGAGGGTTCAGGAATGAGGCTCACAGTGCACGGCGGAGACCCTCCACTTCGTTGTCCGTGCAGAAACACCGGGTCTGGCACGATCCCGCGACATGGCGCGTTCAGGTCGCGATGCTGATCAGGCTGCGATCGGCCAGCAGCACCGGCGCGTCATACACCGGCACTCCCTTGAAAGTCACGGTGCTGCCCTTGCGTTCCACCTGTGCGGCAGGTATCTCATGCACGGCGCCGGTGATGATGTCCACCCACACCGGCCGATCGATCTCGGCGTTCGTCAGGCTGATGTCCTGCAGGCTCAGCGCGTTGCTGTCGACCGGCACGCTCTCGGAGTTCCACACCGTGTAGACCTGTTTGCCGCTGGTCTTGTGGCGGTAGCCGAAGAAGGCCAGGTCGCGGTCGGTGGTGTGGCGGTACAGATGCCGGCTGGAAGCGCTGTCGAGGTTGTTCGTGTGTTCCAGCTCCTTGATGCGTTCAAGGCTGTCATCGAAGACCGAAGTCACATTCTGGATCGCGTAATACGCCACCTTGGGGCGAATCACCCGCAGCGACGCGTCTGACTTCAGGAGTCCTTTCAGGTTGAGCCGGTTGATGGGCCCGAAGGTGTAGTTCATCTCCACCAGCCCGAAGACGCTCATCTCGATGTCTTGCCCCAGCTTGCCCAGCATGCGCCGGGTGTTCCATTTGGCCTGGGTCAGCTCGGTCCAGGGGTAGTCCCACAGCGCGCCGCGGCCGGCACCGCCCGCCGAAGGCGCGCCGTTTTCGCCCTGACGCCACTTCATGGTCTTGCTGTACTTGTCCAACTCAGCGCGCAGCAGGGCCACTTTCAGGTGGTCGCCGTCGGGGTTGTAGACGTAGTTGTGGTACGTCATGTTGTCGAATAACTCGAACTTGCCCTGCTCGCCAAGACGCTTGAAGAAGCGTTCGACAAAGCGCTTGTTGTAATGGCCCAGCGCCAGACCAGAGATGCGCGCTTTCGGCTGGATGCGTTTGATGATCTCGGCCGCGCGGATGTTGAAGTCGGCCGTCATCTCCGGCGTGTTGATGCTGTTGTCACCGAAGTTGGGTTCGTTCCAGACTTCCCAGTCAAACACCACTTCCTTGTAGCGCGTCACCAGTGCCGTCACCCAGCGGTCATAGGCCGCCAATGCGGTGGCCGAGACCGGCAACCCGGCGCCCAGGTTGGCACCGCCACCGCCGGCGTACAAGGTGTTGCCATAAGACGCTTGCAGCCAGGGCATGAAGCCCCGCTTGGTAGCGTCGAAGACGATGCGGTCCAGCCACGCAAAGTCGTACTGGCCCAGCACACGCTCGGTCTTGGCCCAGCCAGCCTGCATGCGCAGCCGCTTGATGCCCAAGGGCGCGATGAACTCCTTGTACTGCTCGTAGTCGGCGAAATCGCGGTCCAGTGTTTCGCAGCCGATGAGCCAGTTCGACGAGGCGATCTCGGATGTGCTGCGCGACTTCACGGTGCCGACGTAAGGCAGCTGCACGATGTTGCTGGTCTGCACGCGGTACCGGTTGGTTTCGATGACCTGCGCCCGCGCCGCAGGGGCCAGCGGCAGCAGGGTGCCGGCGGCCAGGGCAGCGCCCACGAAGCGGCGCCTGGACTGCGCGGGGGGGGACGAGTTGTCGGGCTTGGGGTTCATGGTGGGGTTCTTTCGGAAGTTCAATTCAGGTCAGGTTCAGGCGTCGCCGCGTACGCAGGCTTCCTGGTATCGGCGGGTGGTGTCTTCATCGGGCGGGTACACGCCCTTGATCGAGCGCCCGGACTCGATCTCCTTGAACAGGAAGCGCTCGCGGCGCTCCATTTCGGCGGCGTCAGCTGCCACTTCTGCGGCCAGATGCCGCGGCACCACGATGACGGCTTCGCTGTCGCCGAAGATGATGTCGCCGGGGTACACCGCCACACCGCCGCAGGCCACCACCACGTCCATGTCGGCGGCATGGTGGCCGGCGTAGTTGGGCGGCGCCGACGGGCCGGCGCAGTAGGTGGGCAGATCGATGGATTCGAAGCCGCGCGTGTCGCGCACCCCGCCGTCCAGCACCACACCCTTCACACCGCGCGACACCAGCCGGCGACCCAGGATGGCGCCGATGCCGGCAACACCGGTGACGCCGCGGCAATCGACCACGAGCACCCGGCCTTCGGGTATCGCCTCGATGGCCTGGCGCTGCACATTCTTCGGGTCGCCGCCCGAACCGTAGGCATCGATGTCTTCGCGCGCCGGCACGTAGCGCAGCGTGAAAGCCGGGCCAACCATCGGTGGCAGGTCGTCGCGGATCGGCCGCACGCCCTGGATCGCCACGTTGCGCAGGCCGCGCCGCACGAGCTGCGTGCTCAGGCTGGCGGATGAGCACAGCATGAAGGTGGCCCGCAGTTCGTTTGGAAGATCGTGTTCAGTCATGGGATCTCTCTCGGTTGCTTTGCGTGGTGTTCGAGCCACTACCGGAAGGTCTCGACCTGCGGTCGACACGCAGCATCAGCACAAACGTATCGCATATTGTGCATTCTATAGAATCTGTAATGTACACTTTGGGCATGGCAGCTATCAACACGCCCACCTACCAGCTCGTCCGCGACTTGATTCGCAGTGACATCGTGGAGGGCATTTGGCCCTTGGGAAGCCACATGACGATGGCCGATCTCGTGGGGCGCTATGGCGTCAGCGCGAATCCCGTGCGCGAAGCCCTGCAGCAGCTGCAGGGCGAAGGCGTCATCGAGATCCGCATGAACCGCGGCGCCGTGGTGCCGCAGGTTGACGCCCGCTACATTGACAACATCTACAAGCTCCGGGCCGCGATTCAGGTGATGCTGGCGCGCGAAGCGGCGCATCGCATCACGCCGGACAACGCCGCGCGCCTGCGTGAGTTGTGCGATCTGCACGAAGCGGCCGTGGCCGATGGCGACACCGCGGCCTGTGTGCGCTGCAACCGCGATCTGCACCACTTCATGGACAAGCTGGCGGACAACCCGCCGGCCATGGAAGTGCTGGCGTCACGCTTGTGCCTGGTGGATGCCTTCCGGCGCACCGTCGGGTTCGGCACGGGGCGCCTTGACAAGGTGGTGGCCCAGCACCGCCGGCTGGTGCGCGCCATCACACGCGGCGATGCCGAACTGGCCGCGCGTGCCGCCCACGAGCACACCGAATCCGCAAGGCTTGATCTGCTGTCTGCGCTCCAAGGCCGGCAGGCCTGACTTCATTTCCTGCTCAAACCCAACAGATCGGAGACCGATGATGAAACCCCACCCATGCCACGCTGATCGGCGCCAGTGGCTGCTGGCAGCCTGTGCCATCGCGATCACCACCGGATTGCCGGCGGCACCGGCGGCCGCGCAGACCTATCCCGACAAGACCATCACCCTCATCGTCGGCTTCCCGCCAGGCGGCGCGCTCGACACCATTGGCCGAGCGCTGGCCGATGAGATGGGAAAGACGCTGGGCCAAAAGGTCATCGTCGACAACAAGCCCGGCGCAGGTGGCGCTCTTGCGGTCAACGCCCTGCTGGCCGCGCCAGCCGATGGCTACACGCTGCTGATGGCCGCCATCAACCTTGCCACCACGCCGGCCATGTCTGGTGTGCGCTACAACCCGCGCACCGACCTGATGATGGTGTCGCAGATCAGCAGTGTGCCGGTGTTGATGCTGGCTTCGGGCAAGGGCACGCTGAAGTCGCCGGCTGAACTGCTGGCGCTGGCCAGGGCAACCCAGGGTGGCGCCAAGGTTGGCACCGGCGGTATCGGCACATCGGGGCAACTGGCACTGGAGTTGCTGAGCCGCAGCCAGAAGGTGCCATTGCTGCACGTGCCTTACAAGGGTGGCGCGGCGGCCAGCATGGGCTTGATTGCTGGCGAGATCGACATCACCTTCGACCTGGGCTCCGGTTCACTGAAGAGCTTTCTCGACGCCGGCACCATCCGCGCCCTGGCGGTCATGCAGGACGCGCGCTCGCCGGCGCTGCCCAACGTGAAGAGCGCCAAGGAGTTGGGCCTGCCCGCCGATACCTACATCCGCAGCTGGCAAGGCGTCGCCGTCAAGGGCGGCACGCCCCAGGCGGTGGTGGACCGGCTGCACAAGGCAGCGGTCGCCGCCGCAGAGACGACGGCGTTCAAGGCCCGCGCATGGCAGCTCGCCTCCGATGTCGTGACCAGCAAGACGCCGGCTGACTTCCAGCGCTTCCATGACGCCGAACTCGACCGCTGGACCCAGGTCATCAAGGATGCCGGCATCAAGCCGCAGTAGGGCGACCATGCCATTCAAGCGAATCCTGGTGACTGGCGCTGCCGGCAAAGTGGCACGCTCTGTTCGGCCCCAACTGTCCGCGTTGTGCGGCGAACTGCGGCTGACCGACATCGTTCCCGTTGAGAGGTCAGGCCCCCATCAGACCACGGTGGTGGCCGACCTGGCCGACCCAGCCGCCGTGCCGGCACTGGTGCAAGATGTCGACGCCATCGTGCACTTCGCCGGCTTTCCGCGCGAAGCGCCCTGGTCGGTGCTGCTGGACGCCAACATCCGCACCGTCATCAACCTGTGGGAAGCCGCGGCTGCGGCCGGGGTGCAACGCATCCTGTACGCCAGCTCCAACCACGCCGTGGGCTACTACTCACGCAGCGAAAAGATCGACGCGCGGGTGCCGGCACGGCCCGACGGCCGCTACGGCGCGACCAAGGCATTCATGGAAGCAGTGGCGCAGCTCTATGCCGACAAGAACGGCCTGCGTGCCTTCGGCATGCGCATCGGCTACTGCGGGCCCGAACCGCTGGACAAGCGCATGCTGTCGCATTGGCTGCATCCGGAAGACTTGGCTCATCTGGTCGAAGTCGGTCTCACCGCCGAATACCACCACGAGATCGTCTATGGCGTTTCGGCCAACAGTGCCACCTGGTACGACAACAGCCGAGCCGAGGCTCTGGGCTACCACCCGCGCCACAGCGCCGACGTCTTTGCGGCCGCGCTGGCGGGCAAGGTCACCGACAACCCGGTGACCGAACGCTATCAAGGAGGCAGCTTTGCAGCAGACGGCCACACCGGTGACCCTGAGCGCCCAGCACGCGCAGATTGACCGCATCGAGCTGCCTCACCCGAGCCTGAAGGGCCTGTGCGCCTGGCGGGTGGGCAATCGCGTCGGCGAGGCACCCAACTGGGATGCCCAGACACAGACCCTGCTGTGGATCGACGTGCGTGCGCCAGCGGTGTTGCGACTGGACCCGGCCATGAATGCGCTCACGCGCTGGACGCTGCCCGAGGTGGTGGGTGCCATGGGCATGGCCGCGCCGGGCAGCGTCGTGCTGGCCTTGCAGCGCACGCTTGCGCTGCTGGAACTGAGCAGTGGCCAGTTGAGCACGCTGTGCACCGTTGATCGTGAGCCAGCGCACAACCGCCTCAACGACGCCAAGGTCTCGCCCACCGGCCGTTGGTTTGTCTTCGGCTCGATGGACGACAGGCCCAGCGACAAGCAGCCCACGGGCGCGCTGTACTGTGCTTCCGTGGGTGGTCCGGTTCGTCTGTTGCACGAACGCTTGACGGTCGCCAACGGCATCGCCTTCAGTCCGGATGCCGCGACGATCTACTTCTCGGACAGTCATCTCGGCCGCGTATGGCAGGCGCCGTGGAACGAACAGACGGGCGACATGGGCCGGCCAGAACTGCTGTGTGCCGCCGATGAGCTTGCGGGACGTCCCGACGGTGCTGCGGTGGACAGCGAAGGCAACTACTGGTCTGCCGGCGTGTCGGCGGGTGTCGTCAATCGCTTCGGACCAGATGGCGCCCTGCAGGCCCGCATCGAGCTGCCCTGCCGCGCACCCACCATGCCCTGCTTCGGCGGACCCGAGGGCACCGATGTGTATGTCACTTCATTGGTACGACCCACCTGGGCCGACACCTCGGGCGGACTGGATGGAGCCCTCTTTCGATTTGCGAGCGACGTGACCGGCATGCGCGGCAAGGGTTGGGGCTGACCGTGGAGTCATGGGTGTAAGCGCCTTCTGATCTGCGCAAGCGCCGCAATCTGGTTTCGTTGCCGTACGGGACTTGATCAACGGTCTCGCGCCGCAAGTCAAAGCATGATGCAGCACGTGATCCACTCACTGCCTCAGAGCCGAATCATAGACACCAGGCCTGCGGTCATGACGAGTGCACTGGCTTGATGTGGATCAAACACCTGTGGCGCATCGACTCTACGATCGATGAATGATGCATGACTCCTTTGTCAAGACATCCGTTGCGTCGCCCGGCCCAAGGTGTTTGTGGTGACCAACGGCCCCGGCCATCTGCTTGAACTTCTCCAAACCAGCGGTCTGACGCCGCTTCGCCTGGCAGGTCGGACGTTGCTGCCGATCGTCCAGGGCGGCATGGGGGTCGGCGTGTCGGCACATCGGCTTGCCGGCAGCGTCGCCGCCTTGGGGGCGGTCGGGACGATCTCGTCGGTCGATTTGCGGCGGCACCATCCCGACTTGATGGAACGCACCCGCGGGCTCGCGCCCGGGGCGGCTGCGACAGAGGCCGCGAAACAGGCCATCAACGCAGCCAACCTTGAAGCGCTGGAGCGTGAGATCCGCGCCGCGAAGGCCCTGTCCGCAGGACGAGGGCTGCTGGCCATCAACGTGATGCGCGCCGTCAGCGAGTACGGGCCGTCGGTGAGCCGGGCGCTTGAATGCGGCATCGACGCGGTGGTCGTCGGTGCCGGGCTGCCGCTGGATCTGCCGGAACTGGCGCGGGATCACCCGGCGGCCCTGCTCGTCCCCATCCTGTCGGACGCCCGCGGTGTGCAACTTGTCGTGCGCAAGTGGGAACGTAAGAAGCGAATGCCCGATGCGATCGTGATCGAGCACCCGCGCCTGGCCGGCGGTCACCTCGGTGCGGCAAAGGTTGCCGACCTGAACGACCCGCGTTTCGAGTTCGAGAACGTCATCCCGCAGGCGATCGAATTCCTGCGCTCTGCCGGGCTGGAAGGCCAGGTGCCGCTGATCGCGGCGGGTGGCATCCGCTGCTTCGACGACATCGCGCGTGTGCAGGCCCTGGGCGCGGCGGCCGTCCAGATGGGAACGCCCTTCGCGGTCACGCTGGAATGCGATGCACACGATGCGTTCAAGCATGTGCTTGCGCAAGCACGCGACGAAGACACGGTCGAGTTCACCAGTGTGGCTGGCCTGCCTGCGCGCGCCGTGCTGACACCCTGGCTGAAGAACTACCTTGCGGCCGAGGCCAAGCTGCAGAGCGTGGCCCATGTGAAGCCGCGCTGCACGCTGGCATTCGACTGCCTGGCGCAATGTGGCTTGCGCGATGGCCTGGCGGGTTGGGGACAGTTCTGCATCGACAAACAACTGGCTGCAGCGCTGCGTGGCGACGTCAAGAAGGGCCTGTTCTTTCGCGGTGTCGGTCAGTTGCCTTTCGGCCGGGACATTCGCAGTGTGCGGGAACTGGTGACGCGGCTCATGACTCGCAGTGAAGTGCCTGCATACGCCTGAACTGAAAGCCTGCTCATCCCGCCCCACATGCACGCCACCCAACAACCAGAGCCGCCGACTCTGCACAACCTGCCCCCGCAAGACATCAGCACAGAAGTTCTGCTGGAGAAGTACGCCAAGGGACAAGAGACGTCGATCGACGCAGTAAACCAGCGCGTGGCCCGCGCGCTGGCGCAAGCCGAAAGCCCGGACCAGCGTGTGCACTGGGAACTGCGTTTTGCCCAGGCGCTGCGCGCGGGCTTCGTGCCCGCCGGCCGGATCCAGTCGGCGGCCGGCACGGGGCTGTCGGCGACGCTGATCAACTGCTTTGTGCAGCCCGTGGGCGATTCGATCTCGCAGGTCGAGGACGGGCACCCCGGCATCTACACCGCGCTTGCTGAAGCGGCAGAGACGATGCGCCGTGGCGGTGGCGTGGGCTACGACTTTTCGCGCATCCGCCCCAGCGGCGCGTGGGTCGGCAGCACGCACAGCAGCGCGTCGGGGCCGGTGAGCTACATGCGCGTCTTCGACCGATCGTGCGAGACCGTCGAATCGGCGGGCGCGCGACGAGGTGCCCAGATGGCCGTGCTGCGCTGCGACCACCCCGACATCCTGGAGTTCATCCGCGCCAAGGACAGTGGTGAGCTGAAGAACTTCAACCTGTCGGTCGGCGTGACGGATGCGTTCATGCAGGCGGTTCAGGACGATACCGAGGTCAAGCTCGTTCACCGTGCCGAACCCGGCGTCGCGCAAAAGCAGGCAGGCGCCTATCAAGACACCCAGGCCGAAGGCGGCCTGTGGGTCTATCGACAACAGCCGGCGCGTGAGCTGTGGGACCAGATCATGCGGTCGACCTACGACCATGCCGAGCCGGGTGTGCTGTTCCTCGACCGCATCAACCGCGACAACAACCTGTCCTACTGCGAAGACATCGCGGCCACCAACCCCTGCGCCGAACAGCCGTTGCCGCCCTACGGTTGTTGTTGCCTCGGCTCGATCGACCTGACACGCTTTGTTCGCGAGCCCTTCGAGGACCGTGCACACTTCGACGCCAGCGCCTTTGCGGACGTGGCGCGCGTGGCCACACGCATGCTCGACAACGTGCTCGACGTGACGGTCTGGCCGCTGCCGCAACAGCAGGAAGAAGCGCGCAGCAAGCGCCGCATCGGCCTCGGCTTCACCGGCCTGGGGGACGCGCTGGTGATGCTCAACCTGCGCTACGACACCGAGCCGGCCCGGGCGATGGCGCGACACATTGCCGAACAGCTGCGCGATGCAGCCTACGGCGCGTCGGTTGAACTGGCGCGTGAGCGCGGAGCGTTTGCGCTCTTCAATGCCGACCTGTACCTCACGGGCACCACATTCGCTTCGCGGCTGCCGCAGCCGCTGCGCGACCGCATTCGCGCGCATGGCCTGCGCAACTCGCATCTGCTGTCGATCGCACCCACCGGCACCATCAGCCTGGCCTTTGCCGACAACGCCAGCAACGGCATCGAACCTGCCTTCAGCTGGAGCTACACGCGCAAGAAGCGCATGCCTGACGGCAGCCTCAAGGCCTATGAGGTCGAAGACCACGCCTGGCGCCTGTACCGTCACCTCAAGGGCGAAACTGCGGCGCTGACGCCAGCTTTCGTCACGGCATTGGAGATGAGCGCACAGGCGCACGAAGCCATGGTGGCTGCCGTGGCACCGTGCATTGACACCGCAATCTCGAAGACGGTCAATGTGCCTGCGGACTATCCCTACGCGCAGTTTCAGGACCTGTATCTCGACGCCTGGCATTCGGGCCTGAAAGGCCTGGCCACCTACCGGCCCAACAGCGTGCTGGGCTCGGTGCTCAGCCTCACGACGACCGCTGCCACCGCACCGGCAGCGCCACTGCGCATCGCCGACGCCAACCGCCGCCTGGCACTCGACAGGCTGCCCGCACCGGTGCTGTCGTCGCTGCGCTGGCCTGGGCGGCCGGAGCTGCCTTCGGGCAACCCGGCCTGGACATTCATGGTGCATCACCCCTTCGGTGACTTCGCGCTCTTCGTTGGCGAGTTGGCGGCTGCAGACGCGGGGCCGCCTCAGCCGTTCGAGGTCTGGGTCAATGGCGCGGAGCAACCGCGCGGCCTGGGGGCGCTGGCCAAGACCTTGTCGATGGACCTGCGCGCCAACGATCCGGCCTGGCTGCAACTCAAGCTCGATGCCCTGGCCACGGTGGCCGAGGAACGCGCTTTCGAGATGCCGTTCCCGCCGCATGGCGAGCGACGCCTTTTCCCCGGCGTGGTCGCGGCGACGGCGGCCGTGATCCGCTGGCGCTGTGAACAATTGAAGGCCTTGCCTGGCGCGGGATACAGCGGCCCGACGCCGGTGATGGACGCGATGTTCAGCATCACCGAACCGCACACCGGCCCGTCAGGGACGCTCGCATGGGCGGTGGACATCGACAACCCGGCGACCCGGGAGCAGTTCACACTGACGCTGAAGGAAGTGACCCTGCCTGTGCACGACGGCGGCTCCGACCGCGCGGTCGAGACACGCCCTTGCGCGGTGGGCTTTTCGGGCAACTATCCGCGCGCGCTGGATGGCCTGGCGCGGCTGTTGTCGCTGGACATGCGCGTGATCGACCCGGCCTGGATCGGCATGAAGCTGCGCAAGTTGTTGAACTACGCCGAACCCCTCGGACACTTCATGGCTTTCGTGCCGGGGCTGCCTGAAGGCGAACGCCGGCAGCAGACCTGGCCGTCCACCGTGGCCTACATGGCACGGCTCATCATTCACCGCTACGCGATGCTCGGTGTGCTCAACGAAGACGGTTACCCGCTGCGCGACATGGGCGTGCTCGAGTCGTCCAGCGGCGCGGCACCGCGCACTGCGGTCATGGCCGGCAAGGTCTGCCTCGAGTGTGGCAACGCCACCGTGATTCACAAGGATGGCTGCGACTTCTGCACCGCCTGCGGCGAGGTGGGTCAGTGCGGCTGAGCGTGGCTGAGGCCGCCAAAGTGCCCTGCCCTCACCTTGCCGTTTCGCGGCGCTGCGGCACGCTGCCCAGACCGATAGGCGCCGGCAATTCGTGCGCAATGCGTGTGAACAGGGCCCGGTAGGCGTCTTCCGGTTCGTGTCCCGTCAGCGGGTCGTGGTTGGTGCTGAAAGCCTGGTCCAGTTCTGCCCAGTCGGCAGCGCTCAGTACCCGTTGGGCCAGCGGCAAGATCTCGCGCTCCTCAAGCGCCATGTGGGTCAGATAGAACTCGACGTATCGCGCGGCGGCCTGCTCGAAAGCCGCCCGGCGCGCTTCGCCCATCATCTCGAAGCCAAGCAGCGCGTGTTCAAGGTCGCGAATCCTTCGCTCACCTTGGGCATGGTCTGCGTCGAGGTCGTCGAGCAGTTGCCGCGACAGCGGCGTTCGTGCCCGCAGCTTCGGGAACAACAGTTCAGTCTCCTTGCGGTGGTGCAGTTTCTCGGGAAACTCGTCAACGTAGAACAGCATCGCGCGCAGGTGGGCGAAGTCCGGCACGGTACCTTGCCGCCGGTGCTGGGCAAGCAGCAGCAGGATGGACTTCAGCATGGCGGACAGCGCTGCGTGCTCGTCGCGGATGATCCTCAGCGTGAGGTGTGGCATGGCAAGTTCCAAGTGGGTGGCGCAGCGTGCCACTGGGACCTTCAATTGGCCTTGTCGCAGATCAATCGCGCGCCAGGACACCGGCCCCCGCCGGCCCGAGCGGATACCTCGTTGCACGTCGTATCCCACGGCCGACCGGTTCGTATCGTCCATCAACGCGTACCTGATCTACGGCCTGCCCAAGCTGGGCGATGCCATCGGGGGTTTCCTGTCTCGGGACTATTGCTACATCGGCATGGACCACTTTGCATTGCCGACAGACTCCATGGCCGAGGCCAGACGCGAAGGCCGGCTGCACAGGAACTTCCAGGGGCACAGCACCCAGAAGGACTGTGACCTGATGGCCTTGGACGTGTCAGCCATCGGCCACGTTGGCGCGGGCGACTATCAGAATGCGAATACGCTGCCGGGGTACTACGAGAGCCTGGCGCAGCGAAGGCTGCCGGTGGTTCGCGCCCACGCGTCGAGCGCAGACGACCTGGTTCGGCGTGACCGTCACCCCACGATGTCGCCTGGGTGCGGTGGCATTCAGTGCTGCAGGCAGGGGCTCGTCGAGCCGGCAGCTGCCTTCGCGCGCGCCAGCTCGGCCCGTGCGATCGTGCGCAGGTGCACTTCGTCGGGCCCGTCCTGAAGCCGCATCGCGCGCCCCCAGCTCAAGAGTTGTGCCAACGGCGTGTCGGGCGTGAGACCCATCGCGCCGAAGACCTGCATGGCGCGGTCGAGCACCCGGGTCTGCATCTGGGCTGCGACGAGCTTGATGGCGGCAACGTCGACGCGCGCCGCCGCGTTGCCCTGCGTGTCCATGCGCCATGCGCCATGCGCCATGCGGCGTGCAACACCAGCAAGCGCGCCTGATCGATCTCGACGCGGCTGTTCGCCATCCAATCCTGCACGTTCGAAAAGTCACCGATGGTGCGGCCGAATGCGCGCCGTTCAACCGCGCGCGCGTTCATCAGCTCGAGCGCCAGTTCGCACTCGCCGATGCTGCGCGTGCAATGGTGCACCCGCCCCGCCCCGGGCCGAGCCGCGCCTGCGCGAGCGCGAGGCCGGCGCCTTCGTCGCCGAGCCGGCTCGACAGCGGCACACGCAGGTCGCGGAACAGCAGCTCGCAATGCCCGCCGATCGCCTGCTGCTGCATCACCGGCACGTTGCGCACGATGGTGAGGCCCGGCGTGTCCCTCGGCACCAGCAGCAGCAGCAGCAGCGTGTGGAGGCCGTGGGCCGGGGCAGCGTCGTTGCTGCGGCCCATCACCACGACCAGCCGTCATTGCGGGTGCGCCGCGCCGGTGATAAACCACTTGCGGCCGTCGACCACGTACTGCTATTCGTCGCGCCGGATGCGTGTGGCGATGTGGGTCGGGCCGGACGACGCGCGACGTAGCGTTGCCACTCAGCGTGCGCCGTCAACACCAGGTCGTCAATGAAACGGCGCAGCTGCATTTGCAATTGCGCGACAAGCGGGGAATGGGCGAAGTCCATGAAAGCAGGCACCTCCGTGCATGCCGCAACTTCGGCCGAGGCCAGCGGCGCGCCTATGCGGGGACGTGCAACAAGGGCGCGCGATGATCGCCGACAAGCGAACCGCCTCTGGCGCGAGGCGGCGCCGAGACCCGATTCGCAAATTGCGAATTGCGAACTGCGAACTGCGAACTGCGAATCGCGAATCGCGAATCGCGAATCGCGAATCGGTCCAGGATTGCAAGGCCCGCCCGAAACCTTCGCCACCACTACAATTCGGCACGCACCCGTCATTGGGGAGTAGCCGCCCTGCATCGCAGGGGTCCGCGCCAACACACTTGGCCCTCATGGTCATGGCACGGACAGCTTCAAGCCTGGCAAGACCTTTGACTGCACTGCCTCCGGATGGGCCGGGGATGCCGTGCAGTCTCCGTCTCTGCTGGCCCTTGGAGTTTGAATGGAAGCCTTCCTCGTATCAACTGGCGTGGTTGCCCTCGGTGAGATGGGCGACAAGACGCAGCTGCTGGCCATGCTGCTGGCCGCGAAGTTCCGCCGCCCCATGCCCATCATCCTGGGCATCTTCGTCGCAACCCTCGCCAACCACGCCCTGGCCGGACTGGTCGGCGATGGGGTTGCCAAAGCCCTCGGCCCCGATGTGCTCCGGTGGGTCATCGGGATTTCGTTCCTTGCCATGGCCGGCTGGATGATGATCCCCGACAAGGTTGACGATGAGGCCGCCGGAGGCAAGCAGCGCTTTGGCGTCTTTGGCACCACCGTGCTGGCCTTCTTTCTTGCCGAGATGGGCGACAAGACGCAGATCGCCACGGTCGCGCTCGCCGCTCGCTATGCCGACCTCTTCGCCGTGGTGGCGGGCACCACGGTCGGCATGATGCTGGCGAATGTGCCCGCCGTGTTTCTGGGCGACACCATCGCGAAAAGGGTGTCCATGCCGCTGGTTCATGGCATCGCGGCGTTGATCTTCGCCACGCTGGGACTGCTCACGCTTTTCAACGTGGGCCATTTTTTCTGAAACGGCTGACCTTTCCACCTTCAAAGCTGACAGCGCCTGATGCCCGGCAGCCAGGCCTCACCGCTCAAGCTGGAGTGCGGGCGGTCGCCTTGGTTGTCCTGCGCGACCTGCAAGACCTCTTGGGCGTCAGACGCCACGCACACAGCGCAACTCGGGCGTGATGATGTTGGCTTGACCGACACGATGTGGAACCTGACCGTCGATGCCCTGGGCGCCGGTACGATCAGCAGCTTCGGCCGGTAGCACATGAAACGCAGCCGACGTTCGTTTATCGAAGTCTGGGCCGATCGATGTACCGAATCGAATCCCAGGTCCTTCGGCGGTTGAGGCAAGCGCGGCGCTTCAGCCGTTGCAGGCTGATCCACGCCTCGCATCGGGGTCCATACCGGCACGTCACCCGCCGATTCGGCCAGCACATGCGCAGTGACGCTGCCGAGAAGCGCAGACGGTGCAGGAAGCCTGTGCCTTTGGCGCCGAGCACGACCAGGTCGGCAGACATCGCGTCGGCCTGACGCGCGATCTCGTCCACGACGCAGCCCTGCACCAGGGCCGTTTCGAAGGCCACCAGGCGATCGACTGCAAGGGCGTCGGCCAGTGCCTGCAGTTCTCGTCGTGTCTGTTCGATGAGCGCCGCTTCGATGGCGCTGCCCAGGCCCAGCGACTGCTGCAGTTGCGCCGCCACGCCGGCATGGCGGCGAAGGGGTCAACCGCTGAGGCCGATGCCGATGCGCGAGATCCGCCCGGACTCGACCGCGCGCACGGCCAGGGTGGCTGACCCGATCTGCACGGTGTCGCCGGGCACGGGTGCCCGGCGCAGTTCAGCAATCATCCAGTCGCCGAGCGAAGCCGACGGTTCTGCCGGCGTGGGCAGACCGTAGAACTCACACACCGAACCCACGCTGCTGCTGGGGTCGAGCGGAAAGTCGCGAAACACCGCGCGCACCTGACGTTCGTCGGCAGGGTCGGGCATTGCCACACCCAGCCAGCGCGCTGTGCGCGCGATCGTGCTGCCTTGGGTCAGCAATGAAGCCAGCACCACCATGAAGGCGATGTTGAACAGCACTGCGGCGTGTGGTGTGCCTGCCAGCAACGGGAACAGCGCCAGCACGATCGGCACCGCGCCGCGCAGGCCCACCCAGGCAATGAACCACGTCTCGCGTGCCGTGAAGCGAAACGGCATCAGGCACAGCCACACCGCCAAAGGCCGGGCAACGAAGAAGAGAGTCAGCACCACCGCCAGCGCCGGGATGGCGTGGTCAAGCAGCGTGCTCGGCGTCACCAGCAAGCCGAGCAACAGGAACATGCCGGCCTGCGCCAGCCAGGCATACCCGTCCATCGCCGCCAGCATGGGAGCCACCAGCGGGGCAACGCGGTTGGCGACGATCAGGCCAAACAGGTAGACGGCCAGGAAACCCGAACCACCGACCAGCCCGGTGGCGGCGAAGATCGCCAACCCTGCCGCGAGGATCAACAACGCCAGGATGCCGCTCTCGGCGCGAAGCGAGGCAATGCGGCCCAGCAACAAGGCGCACGCGAAACCGCCCACCACACCGGCGAGCGTCCCCCAGCCGAACTGCTGCACGAACGACAAGGCCAGCGTGGACCAGGCCGACTCGGGCGCGGCGCCGGGCGCCAGCAAGGCGATGAACGCCAGCGTGAGATAGACCGCCATCGGGTCGTTCATGCCGGACTCGATCTCCAGCGTGGCAGCCACACGTTCGTTGAGCGTCACGCCCGAGCGGCTCAGCAACGCAAACACAGCTGCGGCATCTGTCGAGCCGACGATCGAACCCAGCAGCAATGAAGTGCGCCAATCCAGGCCGACGAACCACACCCCGGCGAGTGCAGTAACACCCGCAGAGATCAGCACGCCGACCGTGGCCAGCAACAGCGCCGGGCGCAGCCCGGTGCGAAAGCGCGCATACGCCGTGTGCATCCCGCCGTCAAGCAAGATGACCGCCAGCGCCAGGGTGCCCACCCAGAAGCTCAGCCTGAAGTCATCGAAGCGAAAGCCGCCCGGGCCGTCTTCGCCAGCCAGCATGCCGGCCGCCAGAAAAACCAGCAGGAACGAAAACCCGATGCGCGCCGAGAACAGGCCCGCCAGCACGCTGAAGAAAACCAGCGCCGCTGCAGCGAGCATGGGGAGGTTGACGAAATCCATGCGTCGATTGTCCACGCGCGCCCCGCGCCCCGCGCCCCGCGCCCGGCTGTCCCATGGGAAACGAAAGGCCTCCGGGCAGCAGGCGCACAGGGTGCGCACCCACTCACCGGTCCAGCTGATTCCGTTTGTCCGTGACAGACGCCCAGGCGTCGGCGTCCGGCAGCGCCTTCTTGGTTTTCGTGATCGGTTTCCACAACCGCGCCAGTTCGGCATTCAGGGGTGTGAAGTCCTGCTGGTCAGTCGGAACGTCTTCCTCGGCGTAGATCGCATTGACAGGGCACTCGGGCACACACACCGCGCAGTCGATGCAGAGGTCGGGGTCGATGACCAGAAAGTTCGGTCCTTCGCAAAACGCGTCGACCGGGCACACGTCCACGCAGTCGGTGTACTTGCAGCGGATGCAGGCTTCGGTAACGACGAAGGTCATGGTGTGGCTCTCATAGACTCAGGCGCAGCAGGCGCCGCCCGAACAGCAAAAACCCGCAAGCCACCGGCCCTAAGGGTGATGGACTGGTCGAGTCCCGCACTGGCAAACGGCTTCAGCCGTCCTTGCCGTCCAGGCGCGTCGACAAAAGCCACGGGGTGTAGATGACGAGATAGATACCGAACGCGGCGCTCCAGGCCAGCACGGCGGCCAGCAGCGACTGCACGAACCACTGCGGCGCCAGGATCGGCAGCACGACCCGCAGGACGGCGGCCGCCATCACCAGCGTGTAGGCCAGCACTTCGGCCTTCGACGCCTTCAGCGGCCTGCCGGTGTGGCCACGCGCCGTGCGCGTGACCATGCCGATGATCAGCCCGCCGGTGGCGCCGACAGCCAGCGCATGCACGCCCGCCGACACGCTCACCCAGCCGATCTGCGCCAGCGCCAACAAAGCAAAACCCACGGGCAGCCAGACATACGCGGCGTGCAGGACCCACAGGATCGGACGGCTGCGCGTCACACCCGGTTGCCATGACCACTGACGAAGCAGGTGTGCCGCGGCGGCCAGCGCGAAAGCGGCTGCGGTGAACCCGGACGGCGCGTCAGCAACCCATGACAGCAGCGCCAAGGCCGTGACTGCCAGCGTGGCCTGCTCCAGGCGCGGTCGGCTCTTGAGGTTCAGGCCTGGCGTCACGCTGTTCGTGAATGCCGGCAGGACACGTCCGGTCATCACGCATTCGATCATCACGATCAATGCCAAAGCCGCGTGCAGCGGGCGCATGGGCGACATGGCGATGATTCCAGGCACCGCGAGGTGGAAGCACAGGTTGGTGAGCGCCAGCAGGATCAGGATGCCGCCCAGCGCCAGGTTGCGGCGGTTGCCCGCGCGCACCAGCACGTTGATGAGCACGGCGGCTACCAGCGGCAAGAGCAGCAGGTCGAGCGCGGCGTACAGCGCGTACGGGCCGACGATCGCCGCGATGCGCGCTGCCAGCCACAGGCCGGCCAGGGCGCCAAGGAAGGCGCCACGGGGTGTTGCGAGACCGGTCCAGGCCTTTCCTGCCGTCAACAGAAAACCCACGATGACCGCAGCCGCAAAACCGAACAGCATCTCGTGCGCATGCCACAGCAGAGGTGCCACGCTCAGGTCCAGCGAGAGCCTGCCGAGGAACAAGGCCAGCCACAGCGGGACCGCGAGCGCGCCGAACACGGCTGCACCGAGATAGAACGGGCGAAAGCCGAGGCGCAGAACGGGCCACCCCTTCACCGTGAGTGCAGGTGCGACCCCAGCAGAGGCAATCGAGGCGAGCGGAGGCTTCATGGCTGGAGATTGGGTGAGCGGCTTCTTCGGTCGACGGAGCATGCGTTTTAAGATGCAAAGTGAATGCATGTTAAGTCGCGGGGCATTACAAAGCAATATCATGGATGCATCTTCAGGGGTATGCATGAGACTCGCCGAATACACTGACTACACCTTGCGCGTGCTGATGTACTGCGCAGCCCATCCCGACCGCCTGATCACGGTTGCGGAATTGGCGGAACGGCACGCGGTCTCCAAGAACCACCTGATGAAGATCGTCAACGACCTCGCGCGCCAGGGCCTGCTCGAGACCACCCGCGGGCGTGGCGGTGGCCTGCGCCTGTTGCTGAGCCCTGCCGAGATCCGGGTGGGCGACGTCGTGCGCAGTTGCGAAACTGACTTCCGGCTCGTCGAATGTTTCGACCGCCGCACCAACACCTGTTCATTGACGCCCACCTGCCGGCTGAAGGGCGTACTGAACGCCGCATTGCAGGCCTACTTCAAAGAATTGGATGCGGTCACGCTGGCCGAAATCACGGGCCCGGCTCGGTCGATTCGGGCGCCAGCGGCAGCGTCATCGCGGGCCAGGGTGGCAGGCGCGCCGGTGGCCGCACCGGTCTCGCGTCGGCGCAGCGCATGAGTTCACCATTCCCGGGCCACAGGGCCCCCAACGCCGGCTTCGAAGTGCCGCTGGAGATGCTGGCAGCGTGCCACCACCGCATCGAAAGCCAGTGCACGACGCTGCAGCGACTGGTCGCGCACATGGCAACGCACGGCTCCGATGAAGAGGCTCGTGTGGCCGCCGCGGCGGTGCTGCGCTACTTCGACGCTTCGGCAGTGGACCACCACGCCGACGAGGAGATCGATCTCTTTCCCGCGTTGATCGATTCAATGGCCGGATCGGACGCGACTTGCATCCGGGCCCTGGTCGTGTCGCTGCAGGGCGATCACCGGATCCTCGAATCGCTTTGGCAGCTCCTGCGGCCCGCGCTGCTGAAGATTGCCGCAGGCGAACCGCAGCCGTTGAGGTCCGGAGACGTGTTGCCGCTGGTCACCTTGTACGGGGAACACATGGCCCGTGAAGAGGCTGAACTGCTGCCAATGGCGGCCCGGCTGCTGAGCGACTCGGCGCTGGAAAGTGTCGGCCGTGCGATGCGCGAGCGACGCGGCATCCGTTGAACCCATCGTCAGCGCCAGCCGAAGCGGATGACCTCGAATGGCAACGTCACTTCGCCGCTTCTATGGCCGTCACGGTGAAGGAGCCGTTCGTGTTGCTGGCCGCGAACCTGACCTTGTCGCCTTGTTTGAGGGCGTCCAGCATCTTGGGGTCCGAGACCTTGAAGACCATCGTCATGCCGGGCATGTCGAGGTTGGCGATGGGACCATGCTTGAGGGTCACCTTGCCTTGCTCCCTGTCAACCTTGCGCACTTCGCCATCCGCCATGGGCGTCGCGGCTGGGGCTGCAGCCGTTGCGCCCGCCGGATGATGGGCCGCGTGGTCGGCTGCAGTTGTTTGAGCCAAGACGGTGCCTGACAGGGCCAACGCGGCAGCGGAGATCGAAGACGAGAACTTCATGAGGGATTCCTTGAATCAGCGGTAGGTGGTGAAGACTCGCTCGCGACCATCCTTGGCGGCGAGAAGAACCTGGGCGATGAGAGAACAGTGCGGCGCTTCATTTCACGACCACCCTGCCGACCATGCCCGCCTCGTAGTGGCCGGGGATGAGACAGGCAAACTGGTACTCCCCAGCCCGGGTGAACTGCCAGACGATTTCGCCTTTGGCACCGGGCTTCACATGGGCCATGTTCGCGTCGGCGTGCTCCATATCCGGGAACTTCTTCATCAGCTCGGCGTGCACCTTCAGCTCCTCGGTCGTGCCGAGAACCATCTCGTGCAGCACCTTGCCGCTGTTGGTAACGATGAACTTCACCGTCTCGCCCCGCTTGACGGTGACGTCGGCGGGTGTGAACCGGAAAGCGTCGGTCATGTCGAGCTTGACCGTGCGGGTCACTCTCCTGGGGTCACCTTCACGGCCGAAGGCGCGTTCTTCCACCTTGGATGCGCTGAATGTCGGCTTCGCCGCAGTGTGCTTGTCGCCGTGGGCGAAGGCCGCAGTCGCGGTCCATGCGAAGACAACAAAGGCCAGTGTCGTTTTCATCGTTCGAGTTCCTCTGATGCGCCGGCGGGCCTGGCCCCCGGCAGATGTCCCGTGCGGCGGACGCACGAGCCCAGTTGAGCCTCGCATGGGAGGCCCGGCGGGGTCAGACGGTTCGTGGCGGGCGGTCCTGGCCGCCCGAGTAGAAGTCTGGGATGGGCACGGCGAGCACCGGAAACAGGACCGATGTCGTCAAGACCGTGGCCTGCACTGATGGTGGCGCGAACGCGAGTGGCGTCATGCAGCAAGTGCCGGCACAGCCCTCGCATGCTGGCGGGTGCCCAGTGGCCTGCTCGTCGTGCATGCCGTGATCTGCATGCATTCCCGCGACGGCCTGCTCGACGCCCACGACCGCCGTGCCGCTCTGTCCGCCGCCCGGGCAAGCAGCGGCGAACGCGCCGCGGACAGGGAGCAGGAAGGCCAACAGGATCAGGATGACGATGCGGAAGTTCTTCACGTGGGGGATTATCGGCCTGCGAGTCTGTGTGTGCAGCGCATCGGAATTTCCCCGTGCATGACGCGGCGACTCATCGTGCGACGCGGCGCGCGTCACGAAGTGCAACGCACTTGTCCGCAGATGCCACTGGCCATCGGCTAGCAAGGTCGAATCATCGTGGCTGCCCCGCCGGACGGGCCTGCGGCAGCGCCAATGTTCAGCACGGCGTTGCTTCTTGAAGCCTGCTGCTTCACACACCAGCCCAGACTTTCCAACGGTGGCAAGGTCAAGTGCCGTCGCCTCATTTCAGATATCTTCCCGAATTCGCTTGACCCTCCCACGGTGGCAAGGATGAAAGTGCATGCATCGACAACCCACGGAGAGCAAGATGGTCACCTTCGAAGTCAATGACATGAGCTGCGGTCACTGCATCAGCAGCATCACCGAGGCAGTGAAGGCGCTCGACCCTTCGGCCAACGTCCGGATCGACCTGGCAGCCCACCGCGTCGAGATCGACTCCAGCGACATCCATGGCGCGCAATGGAGCGATGTCATCAGGGAAGCCGGCTTTACACCCGTCGCTGTCAAGGCCGGAGCCCGACCGGCGACGACAGGTGCTGCGCCGGTGCGCAGTGGCTGCTGCTGCCGCTGAATGCTTGCGCCAAGTGGCGTTTCATCAACCTGGGGGTTCGCTGCCGCACAGACACTTCGAACCTCCGAGTCCATAACTCAGGCTGGCCTTGCACGCCGATCCTATTTCAGTCTTCATAACAGCAAAAGGAGCTTCCTCATGCTGTCATTTCGCACCCTCGCAATTGCCGCCGCCCCAGCCACCTTCGGCCTTGTCGGCTGCGCACAGACGCCCGTCGATCACGATGCACACCGTCCGGGTGCCGCCGCAGCTGCAAGCATGCCCATGCCAATGGGACGCCCGGGTGCGCCAATGGCTCGCATGGACGAGCAGATGAAGACCATGCAGGCCATGCACGACAAGATGATGCTGGCGAAGACGCCGGAACAGCGAAGCGCCCTGATGGATGAGCACATGAAGGTCATGCGGGACAGCATGGCCATGATGGGCGGCATGGGCGGCATGGGCGGCATGCAGGGTATGCAGAACAGCGGCCCGATGGGCATGCACCACCAGATGATGGACAAGCGCATGCAATTGATGCAGTCCATGATGCAGATGATGATGGACCGCATGCCGCCTGCTCCGGGCAAGCCTTGAGGCGATGAGTCCATGGCCATGCCCGTAGAAGTCCGGCCCGATGTGGACCGCGCGCAGGCGGGTGACTCTCAAGCTGCACCCGAGCCACTCGCCAAGCTCAAGGACCCGGTCTGCGGCATGGCCGTGACGGCGGAGTCTTCACACCATCTGGAACACGAAGGCAGGCTGTACTACTTCTGCAGCGCCCGCTGTCAGTCGCAGTTCGCGGCCGATCCGTCGGCCTATGTCGTGAAGCCGACTGCTCCAGCCCAACGAGCCTCCCCGGTTGCCTCTGTCACGCCGTCGAAGGCTGGCCCTGCAGGCTCGATCTACACCTGCCCAATGCACCCCGAAATCAGACAGGACCACCCGGGCAATTGCCCGAAGTGCGGGATGACGCTGGAGCCGGTCGTCCCCACGCTCGACGACGACGAAAACCCGGAACTCGCTTCCTTCACCCGCCGCTTCTGGTGGACGCTGCCGCTGACCGTGGTCGTCACGACGCTGGCGATGTTTGGCCACCAACTCGGCTGGTTCGACATGGGCACGCAGAGTTGGATCGAGCTCGTCCTGTCCCTTCCCGTGGTGCTTTGGGCGGGCTGGCCCTTCTTCGTCCGCGGCGCGCAATCGGTGGTGCAGCGCAGCCCCAACATGTGGACGCTGATCAGCCTGGGCACCGGCGCCGCCTTCGTCTATAGCGTGGTGGCGACGCTGGCGCCCGGCGTGTTCCCGGCTTCTTTCATCGCGATGGGCCGCGTGGCGGTGTACTTCGAAGCGGCCGTCGTCATCATCTCGCTGACGCTGCTCGGGCAGTTGCTTGAATTGAAGGCGCGTTCCAAGACCTCGGCGGCCATCAAGTCGCTGCTCGGTTTGGCGCCCAAGACGGCACGCCGCGTGAAGGCGGACGGCAGTGAGGAAGACATCCCGCTCACCAACGTGCACGAGGGCGACAGCCTGCGTGTGCGTCCCGGCGAGAAGGTGCCAGTCGATGGTGTGGTCATCGAAGGCAGCAGCGCGCTCGATGAATCGATGTTGACCGGCGAACCGTTGCCGGTCACCAAGCGGGTCGGCGACAAGCTCATCGGTGCCACTCTCAACACCAGCGGGGCCTTGCTGATGCGCTCCGAGCACGTCGGTTCGGCAACTGTGTTGTCGCAGATCGTCCAGATGGTCGCGCAGGCGCAGCGTTCAAAGGCTCCGATGCAACGCATGGCCGACACGGTGGCCGCGTACTTCGTCTATGGCGTCGTGGGCATTGCGTTGCTGACCTTCTTCGCTTGGGGACTTTTCGGTCCCCAGCCGAGTTGGGTGTATGGGCTGATCAATGCGGTGACCGTGCTGATCATTGCTTGCCCGTGCGCGCTGGGGCTGGCCACCCCGATGTCCATCATGGTTGCCACCGGCCGCGGCGCCACGCAGGGCGTGCTGTTCCGCGATGCCGCGGCGATCGAGAACCTATGCAAGGTTGACACGCTGATCGTCGATAAGACAGGCACGCTGACCGAGGGCAAGCCCGCGTTCGAACGTGCGATCGGCACCAACGGATTCAGCGACGATGAGGTGTTGCGCCTGGCAGCCAGCCTGGACCAAGGCAGTGAGCATCCCTTGGCGGCGGCCATCGTCAGCGCTGCACGTGATCGCAAGCTGGCCCTGGAAAAGGCCGAACAATTCGACTCCGCGTCGGGCATCGGCGTGAAGGGTGTCGTCGGCGGCAAGACCCTGGCCATCGGCAATGCGGCGCTGATGGAGCAACTCGGCATCGACGTGGCAACACTGGCAAGCCAGGCCGAAGAACTGCGTGGCCACGGCGCCAGCGTTATGCACCTGGCCGTGGATGGCAAGCTGGCGGGGCTGCTGGCCGTGTCCGACCCCATCAAGGCCACATCGCCGGATGCCCTTGCGTCGCTGCGCAAGTCCGGCATGCGCATCATCATGGCCACCGGCGACGGGCTCACCACCGCCCAGGCCGTGGGCAAGCGGCTTGGCATCGACGAAGTGCATGGCGAGGTCAAGCCGGCCGATAAGTTGCAGCTGGTCGAACGCTTGCAGAAAGAAGGCCGGATCGTCGCGATGGCCGGCGACGGCATCAACGACGCCCCGGCCCTGGCCAAAGCCAACGTCGGCATCGCGATGGGCACCGGCACCGACGTGGCGATGAACAGCGCGCAACTCACGCTGGTCAAGGGCGACTTGCGCGGCATCGCCACGGCACGCGCGCTGTCGGTGGCGACCGTGGCCAACATGAAGCAGAACCTCGGCTTCGCCTTCGTCTACAACATGTTCGGCGTGCCGCTGGCGGCCGGCGTGTTGTTCCCGTTCACGGGATGGCTCTTGTCCCCGATGATCGCCGCGCTGGCGATGAGCCTCAGCTCTGTCTCGGTGATCAGCAACGCGCTGAGACTCAGGGTCACCGCGCTCAAAGCGGACTGACGCGGCTGGCGCGTCTGCGGCGGACAGTCATCCGCGTGGGCGGCGCCCTTCGTTGAGTGTGGGGCGCCGAGGCACCGGGTCGCCAGCCGCGATTGCGGATCAAGAATCAGCAGGCCCGCTTTGGCAGACCTCGCGCTTGAACAGTGACAGATTGGCGCGAGCCAGCTTCAAGCGGGCTCGCCTGACTGCAAGTACAGTCGAGCAGGCGAGAGGTCAGCGGCCGTCACGCCTTCCGCCACCAGGTCTTCGGGCATGGGCCGCTCCAGCAACAGGGCCGCTGCCGCACGCGCCAGGCCCGGCGCCATCTGGATGCCGTAGCCGCCTTGCCCGGCCAGCCAGAAGAAGCCCTCGGCCCGCGGGTCGTAGCCAGCCACCGGGCTGCGGTCCGCGACGAAGCTGCGCAAGCCCGCCCAGCTGTGGTTGATGCGCCTGACCTTCAGGGTGGTGACGGTCTCGAAGCGGTCCACGGCGATGGCGATGTCCAACTCTTCAGGCGCGACGTCGCATGGTGGCATCGGGTCTTCATTGGCCGGCGACAACAACAACTGGCCCGCATCGGGCTTGAAGTAGAACGACTCGTCGGCGCCGATCACCATCGGCCAATGGCGGCTGTCGAATTCTGTCGGCGCGGAGATGGTGACAGCGGTGCGGCGCATCGGCTGCAGGCCCACGGGCCTGGCGCCAGCGCGCACGGCGACTTCGTCGGCCCAGGCACCGGTGGCGTTGACCAGCACGGGCGCCTGGAACTTTCCAGCGCGCGAGTCCACGTGCCACACCCCGCCCCGGCGTTCGAAGCTGACTGGCCCGGCGTCCAGCACAAGCTGAGCGCCAGCGCGCTTGGCCATGCGCAAGTAGCCTTGGTGGATGGTGGCGACTTCCATGTCGTGACCGGACATGTCGAGCAGGCCGCCGCCCACCCATTCGGCGCGCAGGGCCGGCACCAGCGCCATGACCTCGGCAGCGCTGACCAGTTTCTGCTCGGGCACGGGTGCTTGCATCAACCCGTGCGAGAGGCCGGCGGCCTGCGCATGGTCAGCGACGATGAGGCCGTCGCGGCGCGTCATCAGTGGCACATCGGCGAACCCTTCTGGGGGCTGCAGCAGGAACCGGCGGCTGCCGCGCGTGAGTGCGCGCACCGTGGCGTTGCCGTAGCTTTCGAAGTACGTCGCCGCCGAACGCCCCGTGGTGTGGCGGCCGGGCTGGTCTTCGGTTTCGAGCAGCAGCACACGGCGGTGCTGTGCCACTTCCGCGGCGAGCGAGGCACCGGCCATGCCGGCACCCAGGATGATGATGTCGAGGCTCACGGGTTGGGCACCTTCCGCATCAGCGGTGACCGTCGGGGTGAAAGGGATGACAGGCGCATGTTGCTGGCGGGTCTTCCACAGCGACACCACCACGCCACCCGCAATCAGCCCGAAGGTCACGGACAGCGACACCACCGCCGGGATCTTACCGATGATGCCGACCAGGAAGATCTTCGAACCGATGAACACCACCACCATGGCCAACGCCAGAATGGCGAAGATGCTGCTGGTGTAGACGATGCGAGCCCACCACCCACAGCCAGTCGTCGGCCACTGCCACCTGCCGAGCCCGACAGGTTGGTCTGAACAATCGATCCGGGCGCGAACTCGAGGCCCACGGCATGGGCCGTTCGGGTGTTGGGCATGGCGTCGGACTCCATAGGGGGCGGGTGACTGGCGCAGTGCACTGGACAAGGCCCTGGCACACGCCGCACGGTTCCTGCTTCGCCTGGTGCGACGCGGCGGTGCCACCAGGCGATCTCGTCAGCGCGCCATCGTGCTGGACTGACGAACCGCAGAGGAGAACCTGCCGTGAGTCCGAATTGCAGGCCTCCGGTCAGCCAGGTCTGCCAGGTCGGCCAGGACGGCCAAGTCAGGCCACTCACGGCAGCAGAAAATTCGCTCAGAATCCCCTGCCCGGTTGAAAGAGGCAACACCCTAAAACACTCTCTTCGACCTGCCGGAGGTGCACCTGAGCGCCTGGACTTCTGAATGGCTGAACACGATGGCGGAGCTCACCCGATGATCTTCATGCTGGAACAGTCCATGGCCCACCCGCAGGGCGCGCCGCTGGCCACCGAGGACAGCGTCGCGCACTGGGAGGCGCTGGCAACGTCAGCGAACGGCACCCCGGCCTTTTTGCCGCCCACCCGCGGCACGGTTTACGGCACGCTGCTGAACCACCGCGACGCACTCGCCGCGCTGGGCGACCAAGTCCACGCCGCGCCCTACAAGGCGCCGCCCCAGGCCCCCATCCTGTACATCAAGCCGCGCAACACGGTGGTCGGCCACCGTGTGCCGGTGGTGATGCCCAGGGACGCCACCGAAGTCGAGATCGGCGCCACGCTGGGCATCGTGTTCGGGCGCACGGCCTCGCGCGTCTCTGGCGTCTCTGGCGTCTCTG
>Ga0335397_10002207_pt1 | contig 26507 bp, 29 predicted proteins | sample MAT04_FD_205740 | JGI IMG/M metagenome (GOLD analysis project Ga0335397, IMG submission 205740) | Freshwater microbial communities from Lake Fryxell liftoff mats and glacier meltwater in Antarctica - MAT-04 (spades assembly) (version 2) ... | reverse complement strand
CACGCCGCGTAGATCACGCCGCGCGCCTGAACGCGAATCGACCCATTGCGGGAACTGATCGGATCCATGCGCCCTGCTGATCGCCGTCGCTACCCCTGAACGGTTACTAAAAGCAGTACTTCCGACTCGCGGGCACCCCCGGCATTTTCGAGGATCTCGACAAGTGGATTCGCCACCGTCTGCGTGCGCGGGGACTGACGACCTAAACGTCGTCAGCCCCTATCTCGATTGCCGATCCTGGGCGTGAGGGTCCGGGGCGCGTGGAGCAAAGGATCTGGCGCCAGTGAAGCGGGCCCGTGAAAGCCTGAGCACGAACCACGGCGGTGCGTCGTCAGGAATTAATCAGCGCAGGCGAAGGCCGACGCGGCCCGTGAGAGGAGCGCCGTAGGTGTCGAGCCCGGCCCGGCCGACGAGGTACCGGCGGTCGAGCAGGTTCTCGATCGCGGCGAAGAGCTCGAACCCCTTCCAGACCCGCTTGCTCAAGGTGAGGTTGATCACGGGGTAGCCGCCCATCTCGAGCAGGTTCTGATCGTCCTCGAACTGCGGGCCGGTGACGCGGAGCTCGGCCATCGCGGTGAAGAGGCGCGGGTCGTCAAACGCGATCGAGGCCGACCCGCGGTGCTGCGGATCCTGCGCGAGCTGTTTGCCTGATTCGACCACGCGTGCGTCGACGAAGGTGTAGGCGGCGAGCACCGACCAGCGGCGAAGGAAGCGCGCCTGAAGCGCGGCTTCGAGGCCCTGAATGCGCGCGGCGCCGAGGTTCTGCCGCTGGCGGGTAGCGCCGGTAGCCAGCGGCGTCTCGAGGGTGACGTTGGTGACGGGGTTCTCGAGGCGGTTCCAGAAGCCGGTGACGCGCGAGACGAAGCCGTTGATTGGGGCGAGCTCGACGCCGGCTTCGGCGCCGACGATCCGTTCGGCCACCAGTGCTTCGTTGGCGGCGGTGAGGATCGTGCCGACCTGGAAGGGGCGGTAGAGCTCGTTGAGCGTGGGCGCGCGGAAGCCAGTGCCCGCCGAGGTGCGGAAGGTGACGGCGTCGATGGGCCGCCAGAGCACGGCGGCGCGGGGGCTGAACGCGCCTTCGCTGCGTTCTGGGAAGACGGTGTCGCCGGTTTGGCCGCTGAGGTTTCGCCAGCCGTCGGCGCGGAGTGACGCGAGGAGCTCGACCCGATCGCCAAGGGCGACGGCGTCTTGAATGAAGAGGCCTGCGAACTGCTGTTCGCCGCCGGCTTCGCGCGAAATCGGGGCGCCCACCGAGGGGAAGACGGTCTCGCGCGATTGGCCGGTGGTGCGGCGCGCGTCGAGGCCGGCGCTGAAGCGGTGGACGCCGAGCCGGCGCAGAGGCTCGAAGTGGTAGGCGATCGCACCGCCTTGATCGGCAAACGGCACGGCTTGCTGGGCGGCCAGGGCCTCCACGCTGCGATCGGCGGCGATGCGCGCGCGGCGCTGATCGAACTCTCCGAACCGCGCGTAGACCGACGTCTGCAGGTGGCCGCGACCCGCCGGGGCGAAGTCCCAGGTCGCGGCGGTGGTGAGCAGCTCGACGCGTGAGTCGGTGAAGGCAGTGCCGCCATTCTGGCTCTGGGTGAAGTACCCGACGCGTGCGCCGAGGCGGCTGTTCGCTGAGGCGTCGACTTCGACCCGGCCCGAGAGGTTGACGTCGTCGCCGCGTGCGGGGCGATCGATGGCGCCGGGGGTGCGGACGATGCGGTAGCCGTCGGTGCGAAGCAGGCCTGCCTCGAGGGTGGCGCCGCCCGTGTCCCAGGCGTGGCTGCCGCGCGCGGCGAGCTGCACCGTGCCGAGGTTCCCAAAGGCGGCTTCTGCTTCGAGGGTCGACGCGGTGGGTTTTCGGGAGATGAGCTGAACGACGCCTCCGAGCGCGCCGCTGCCGTAGAGCGCGGAGCCCGGGCCCGGGATGATCTCGATCTGCTCCAGGCCGAGCTTTGGCAACGACCGCCAGAACACCCAGCCGCCGAAAGGATCATTCACCGGGACGCCGTCGAGGAGCACGAGCGCGCGCGAGACCCCCGATGGGCCGACGCCGCGCAGGTTCAAGCCCTGGGCCGTCGGGTCGGCGACGAGGCTGGTGTTTCGGCGGAAGGTCGCCGCTGACGGCTCGCCCCGCAGGATTCCGTCGAGGGTGGTGGCGGCGGTGCGATCGATCTCGGCCCGCGGGATCACGATCGCCGTCACGGGAACCGAGGCACGCGGGCGGGCGTCGCGGGTCGCGGTGACGATCGTCTGGAGTGCGGTGCCGGCATCAGCCCCCTCTGACCCAACCACCAGCGAAGCAATGACGGCGAGTGCGGCGCTCAAGTTCCGGCGACACGCCAGATCACGTTGCCGACGTCATCAGCGACCAGCAGGGCTCCCTTGCCGTCGATCGCGACGCCCACGGGCCGGCCGAAGGCATCGCCGTCATCGGTGACGAACCCGGTGAGCACGTCGACGGGAGTGCCGGCCGCCTTCGTCCCGTCGAAGGGCACGAAGATGACCTTGTACCCAGTGCGCGGGTTGCGGTTCCACGAGCCGTGCTGGCCGATGAACATGCCGTGGGCGAACTGGGCGGGCAGGGTGTTCGTCGCCGACCACGCAAGGCCGAGCGATGCGGTGTGGGCGCCGAGCGCGTAGTCGGGCACGATCGCCGTGGCGACCAGGTCGGGCCGCTGCGGCGAGACGCGGGTGTCGACGTACCCGCCGTAATAGCTGTACGGCCAACCGTAGAAGCCGCCGTCTTTCAGCGCAGTCATGTAGTCGGGCGGCAGATCGTTTCCGATCTCGTCGCGCTCGTTGACCGCCGTCCACAGCGCACCACTGGCGGGTTCCCACGCCATGCCGACCGGGTTTCGAAGGCCCGACGCGTAGACGCGCTTCTCGCCCGTCTTGCGGTCGACTTCCCAGATCTGCGCGCGGCCTTCTTCCACCTCGATGCCGTTTTCCGCCGCGTTGCTGTTCGAGCCAATCGCCACGTACAGCTTCGTGCCCGCCTTGTTGGCGATCACGTTCTTCGTCCAGTGGTGATTCAGGTCGCCAGCGGGCAGCGCGAGCACCGTCTGCGGTGAGGCGGTGATCTCGGTGTCGCCTTCGTTGTACGGGAAGCGCACGATCGCGTCGGTGTTCGCGACGTAGAGCTCATCGCCGACCAGCACCATCCCGAACGGCGAGGCGAGGTTCTGAAGAAAGTTGTGGCGCTTGTCGGCGATGCCGTCGCCGTCGGAGTCACGGAGCAGGGTGATCCGGTTGGCGCTGGGGGCTGCACCGCCGGCGCGCTTGATCAGCTGCTTCATCACCACGCCCTTCGCTCCCTTGTTGTCTTCCGGGCGCTCGGGGGCATTCGTCTCGGCGACGAGCACGTCGCCGTTTGGCAGCACGTAGATCCAGCGCGGGTGATCGAGATCCTTCGCGAAGGCGACCACCTTCGTGCCGACCGGGGCGGTGGGCGTCTGGCCTTCGCTCCACCCTTTGGCTTTCACCATGTTGATCACGGGCACCGCCGAGGTCGCGGGCGGCGGCAGCGTGGGGGTCGGGCCGAAGCCGGCAGCGATGGGCAGCTTCGTTTTTCCGGCGCAACCAATACAGACGACAAGGGCAGCCAGCAGCAGGGTTCGCATGCGCGAGCCTCGTGCAATGCGTGCGCCGCACCCCTGCTGAGGTCAAAAGATCCCAGCTCAAGAACTGACTTCAGCCGCGGTACGCCAACATCCGCATCATCATGTTGTTGACGAAGGACTTGCGGGCGACGGCCATGCCGAGCTTCGGGTCGAGGCTGTCGCGACCCGGGCCGCCATCCTTGTCGAGCGCCTTCTCGTAGGCCAGGTACTGGTTCATGTTCATCCCGGTCACCTCTTCGGGGCTCACCGCGGCGAGATCTTCGTTCGACATCTTCTCGAACTCCTCGGGGGTCCGCGTCGACTTGACGCCAGCGACGACAGGCTGCTTGGAGGCCGCCACGTAGTCGGCTGAGGTGTACGTGTCCGTCGGTGACCACGCCTTCTTCGGCGGTGCAGCCGTCTCGGCCGGCGCTTTGCCGCTGGCCGTGGTTGCGGTCGTTTGCGCGGTGCTGACGGGGCGGGGTGCACTTCCGATCGTGTTTGCCATGGTCAGGTATTTTCGCACGGACGCCGATGTAAGTTGTGCCCCGAAAACGTCGAATGGTTACAGGGGGATGACGGTGACGACAATCCTGCTGCTGGTGCTGTCGAACATCTTCATGACTTTCGCCTGGTATGGGCACCTGAAGTACGGCCACGACTGGCCGATCTGGAAGGCGATTGTCATCTCATGGGGCATCGCGCTGATTGAGTACTGCCTCGCGGTGCCAGCGAACCGCATCGGCTTCGGGCAGTTCTCGGGCTTCCAGTTGAAGATCATTCAAGAGGTAATCACGCTCACCATCTTCGTCGGGTTCGCGGCGTTCTTCCTCAAAGAGAAGCTCGCCTGGAACCACCTCGTCGCGTTCCTCTGCCTCGGCATGGCGGCCTTCTTCGCCTTTGCTTTCAAGACGCCCGCGTAAGGCAGGTTGACCAACTGCAGTTCACACCTGCGGTGCATCGACGCTCCTGGTGGCGACGCCTCCAGGCGACCCTGCCGTCACCTTCGTGTCTCGCCCCAACCCCTTGGAAACGCGCGCCTATGTGCGCTGAAACGCTGGAGATTCGACCTACATCCGAAACCCTCGATGGCGCCGGTTTTGCTCAAGGCGGCGGCAGCAGTCCAACCGTCGAAAGGGGAATTTGATGATCGGATTCAGGCAGTTCACCGCAGTCGTCTGTGCGGCGTTGATCGCGTGCGGGGTACCGCCGTCGACTGGAGCAAAGCAGCCAAAGGCGATGGCGAATGAGGGCACGCGCAACGACGCACTGCGGGCGGCTTCGGTGAAGCACGGCGTCCCGCTGGAGCTGCTGATGTCGGTCGGGATGCACCAGGGCCGGTTCGAGCTGCCGCCCAGCACCGAGGCGCTGCTCGATGAAGGGACACCGGAAGCCGAGGCGCCAGCGCCGCTCGAGCGGGTCGCTCCGCCGATGGTGGAACAGGAAGCGATGCCCGAGGTCGCGGCCGTCGATCCGCTGGATCCCGTGATCGCACTCGAGCCAGACGAGACGGACGTGGGCCTCTCGACCGCGCTCGAAGAAGACGTGGTCGCCGATGATCCCGAGGCCGTCTCGGACCCCGTCAGCGGAGAAGCGGAAAACGCGATCGCCAGCGACGCGCACTCGGATGTCGAAGTCTTCGGCGTGATGTACCTGACCCCTGAACAGATCACGCACGCGGCCCAGCTCACCGGCGACAGCGAGCGGATGCTGCGCACCGACGTCGCCGCCAACATCGACTCGGCGTGGCACACAGGTCATGGCTACTTCAACCACAACTCAATCGGCATCCCGGCCAGCACGCGCAGTTGATTGGCGTGGTCACCCGCGGCGCCACCACCCGCGTCGCCGCGGCGAAGGTCACCTTGTCCAACGGCCGTTCGACCACCACCAACGCCGACGGCGTCTACAAGCTGACGGGCCTCGCGCCGGGCAACTACACCATCACCGCGACGAAGGCCGGCGCCGGCACCGCGCACGTGAGCCGCATGGTGACCAACGGCACGCGCCGACTGCGAATGTGCACCGTGAGCGCCGCTTCAGGGATTGGCGGGCAGCGTGGGCAAGACGGCCGCCTGGTCGAGCGCGGCCTTGCATTCGGTTCGACCGGCAGCCGTGGTGCAGACGTAGGCCTTCCCGCATCCCGCAAGGCGGTAGGCGGGCGCGCTTCCCTTCGTGGCAGCCACGACGACGATGCTGCTCGCAGGGCAGCCTGTTTCGAGCTCGAGGTACTCCACCACGGAGGCCCCAGCGCCGCGGGCAAGGGAGGCGGTGGTCTCGATGCACTTCGCCCCGATGATCGTCATCTCGCGCTTGATCGAGTCGAGCGTGGGAGTGCACAGGAACGTCTTGCCGCAGTTGATCGCTGTCATCTCGCTCTCGAGCTTCTCGCCCGTTCGCGCGACTCGCGTGTCGTCACTGGCGCAACCAGAGATTTCCTGAACAGCAGCCGCCACGAAGAAGGCGCCGAGCGGCGCCCGCTGCCGACGGGCGTCGGCGTAGTCCCCGAGGCGCGGGGGATCTTCGAAGCACAGAATCTCATCGTCATTGCCGCTCCGACACGCGACAGGTTCACCGCACCCAGTTACTCGCCAGCGCATCGCTTGATCGGTGTCGCGGGTGTCGATCGCGGCCATCTTGAAGTCGCAGGTAGGTCGCAACTTCTTGGCGGCGTTCCTGATCCCAATGACGTCCGAGTCTTCGCTGGTCGCGAGATTTCGGTAGGTCGGAAAGCAACCACAGAGAGCCACCACCGCGATCGCCGCAATTCGCATCCGGCAACGATGCCTCCTGTGTGCCTCGGCGGCAACAAGCGACAGCATGTCACCGCTGTCGGCCCAGAATGCAGGTCAGAGGAGTCGAACTGATGAGCGACCAGCAGCGCTACTGCGATGGCCCAGGAACCGAGTTCGGCGAGGAGTGCGGTCGCGAAGTGGCAGGTCACGGTGGCAAAGGTACCGGCACGCCGAAGTGCTCGACGCACATCAAGCAGCTGCAGCGCACCGGGAAGATGACCCCATCGCGGAGAAGGTGAGCCCCAAAGAGCAGACCTGGGCCAGCATCAAGCTCTAGCGGTGCTGGAGCCTCGAAACGTGACGTGCTGCGTCAGAAGCCGCCCCTGACGACGTCCTAAGCGCCCGCCGTCTCGACCTTTTCGCTGTTCGATCGAATTCGATCGAATTCGCCGCGGTGCGTCGGGGAAGGTTCGATTGAATCTGCCGCAGTGCGTCAGGGAAGGTACGATCGAACTCAATCGAATCGATCGCGCCGGGGCCAGCTGGGAAGCTCAGGTGAAGGCGAACTGCTGCACGGCCTCGAGCACCTTGTCGGGGGTGGTCGGCTTGAGCAGCCAGGCGGCGATGCCCAGGGACTGCGCGCGGGCGGAGAGGTTGTGAACGGCCGAGCAGAGCACCACAGGGATGTTCTTGAGGCGGGGCGACTGGAGCTGGGTCTGGCGGAACTCGGCGCCATCCATCTTCGGCATCATCAGATCGAGGAAGATCAGGTCGGGCAGAGGGTCGACTTCCAGCTTGCTCAGCGCCTCGCTGCCGTTTCGAGCAGGCACGACCTCGTGGCCCCCGTCGCGAAGGATCTCGACCATGGCGTCAGCAATGTCGGGGTCGTCCTCGACCAAAAGGATTCTGGCGGTTTTCATCGGCTCTCAGTCTACGGCGCTTGCTCTGTGCAACCAGTAATCCACCGACCCCGGCCCGGCTGGGGATTGCGAGAGTGTGACGAAAGACCCCGCTCGGGATCAAAAGACTCACGCGGCGCCCTGAAGGTTCAAGGTCCGGCGCATGTCGTTGGGGTTCGACGCGAACGCGAGTGCGACGCTCGCCTCGACCAAACCTTCGGCGGCGAGGCTGATCAGCTGCTGATCCAACGTGTGCATCTGCCGATCGCCGCCGCGCTCGAGTACGGAGGGCAGCGTCTTCAGCCGCGCCGGATCGCGGATGCATTCCTTCACGGTGTAGTTGTTGATCATCACCTCGGTGGCGAGGACACGGCCGCGGGCCTTCTTCCGCGGCAACAGGCGCTGGCAGACGATGCCGCGCAGCGCGTCGGCGATGCGTTCGCGGGTGGCCGCCTGCTCTTCCGGCAGGAACATCGAGAGCATTCTGCCGATCGTATGCAGCGAACTCGTGGTGTGAAACGTGGCGAGCACCAGCTGGCCGCTTTCGGCTGCCTGAATCGCGACGTCCATCGTGATGCGATCGCGGATCTCTCCGATGAAGAGCACGTCGGGGTCTTCGCGCATCGCCGACTTCAGCCCGTCTTCGAAGCTCTTCGTGTCGCGGCCGACTTCGCGCTGCGAGACACAAGAGCCCGGCTCGACCAGGCGGTACTCGATCGGATCCTCGACCGTGACCAGGTGCAGCGGAGTCGTCGACGCGAGGTGCTTCAGCATCGACGCCGCCGTGGTCGTCTTGCCGCTTCCCGTCGGCCCAGTGATCAGCACCAGCCCGGGCGCCTTCTCGGCCAGCGCCTTCACCACCGGAGGCAGCCGCAGCTCAGTGAAACCGGGCACGACCGCGGGAATCACGCGCACCGCCAGCGCCGGCTTGCCGTTCGTGAGGAACACGTGGCCGCGGTAGCGCGTGCCTTGCGTCTCTTCGAACGAGTACTCCCATTCTTCGTTGGCCAGCGTCGGCTTGCGGCCCGAGGTCTCGTGAATGATCGCGATCACCTGTTCGGCGGTCAGGGCGGGGCCATTGATGCGCTGCAGGGCTCCGTCGATGCGAACGAAGGGAGAGGCGTCGGCGCGCAGGTGAAGGTCCGAGGCTTTGACCTGGGCGGTGCCCTTCATCAAATCCAACAGCAGCTTTCGCGATTCGCCGTCCACGTAAACCCCTACCCCTGCCCAGCGTCCGAGTAGGCGCGAATCGCGCGATCGTGCGTGCCTGAGGCCTTCGCCGTCTTCACCAGCCCCTCGACCACGGTCTGCGCCAGCGCCGCGCACTGCTGCTGCAGCGCGATCGCCTGCGGCACCGACTCGAGATCCGGCACAGCCGCCCGCGAGTTCGCGCACGCCTGCAGGGCAAGGGCAATTACTCCCGCGGCGCGCTGGACGTCGCCCTCTTGCAGCAGCCGGTGCACGTCGCCCAGGTGTTGGGTCAGCTGCTGCATCGGGGTCACCGCGCCACCGCCGTCGGCTGCGACTTGAGGCCCGCGACCGCCATCTGAAATGCCTCGACCACCGGAGCAAACGCTCGTTCGGCCTCGCGCGCCGCCACCGCATCGCGCGCCACCGACGCGTGCATCAGCTTCGTGCAGACGAACAGGTAGAGGTCGGCGAGGTGACCGCACAGCTCGGGCGACTTCGCGACGTCCAGCGTCGACCGCAGCTCGACCACGATGTCGTTCGCCTTCATCAGCGGCGTCACCGCCTCCGTCGCCCGGCCCTGCTCGATCGCGATGGCGCCGGTGCGGATGTGGCGAAGGGCGGCTTCGAAGAGCATCACCATCAGCCGTTCTTTCGAGGCCGTCTCGGCCTGGGTCTTCGAGTAGGCGCTCGCCCGATTCATCCCTGCACCTTGTAGGTGACCTGCGATGAGAGGAAGTTGCCGATGCCCTTGAGGCCGCTGACGACGGTCTCCATTGCGGTGAACTGGGCGATCAGGCTGGTCTTGAAGTTGTCGATGCGGATCCGCATCTGCTCGCTGGTCTTGTCGAGCAGCGCGATGTTCTTGGTGATGCCGCTGCTGCGGGTGACGAGCAGGCCGTCGGTCGGGTTGATGTAGGCGGCGGCCAGCGTGGTGCCGACCGCGGACAAGCCCGTCGTCGCCTTCGAGAAGAGCTCGTTCACCGCATTGGGGTTGCGGCTGGTGGCGGCCGCGAGCACGGTCTTGTCGATCGAGATCGAGCCATCTCGCGCGGTCTTGATGCCGAGGTCGGCCAGCGTTCGCACGTCGCCGCTGCCCGGCACTTCGGTGGTGAGCAGGCCCTGAATCGCGCGCTGCAGCGTGCGCACCGTGCCGTCGCCCGAGAGCGTGGCCGAACGGTTGCTGCCGGGCGCGACGGCCACCTGCTTCTGCACCGCGCGGAACAGGTCGTTGTACGTGGTGACCAGGGTTTCCATGTTCTTGGCGGTCAGATCGACGTTGGTGGCGAGCTCGGCCGTCTCGTAGACGGGGATGCCGCTGGAAACTGGGGAAAGCGAACGGAGGGTGATCGTCGCGCCGGGAACCGCGTCGACGATCGTGTTCGTCTGGCGCGTGATCTGCAGGCCGTCGAGCTGGAACACCGCGTTGGTCGCCGTCGCGATCGCCGAGGTGGCCAGCGCCTGGCCCTGCGAGCCGGTGGAAGCCATCGTCACGGTCAGCGCATCGGCCGCGGCGGTGCCGGGCGCGAAGCCCGACTCGCGGTTGGTGATCGACAGGTAGCTGCTGGTGCCGTCGGAGATCACCGAGGCTGAGATCAGCGCGCCCGACTGGTTGATGGCGAGCGCCACGTCGGCCAGCGACGCGCCGTCGGCAATCGCGACGTCGGTGTTCGTGCCCTTCACATTGAGAGACAGCGTGCCGCCTGTCACGGGGGCAGCCGACGAAGCGAAAGCCTGCGAGCGTTCTTTGGCTGCGGACGCGAGGCCGGTGACTGCGATCTGAAAAGAGCCGGGCGCGGAGAACGTGCCGGGAGTCAGGGTGAAAGCAGAGTTGCTGGTCGGCGAGGTACCGACGGCGCCGCTGGTGCCGAGGGCGGCAAGCGCGGTCTTGAAAGCAGAGACCTTCGAGGTGAGGTCGCCCAGGAGGCTGACCTGGCTCCGCATGCCGGCCTGGCGCGTCTGCAGCAGCTCCAGCGGGCGGCCCTGCAGCCGGGTCAGCGTCTCGACGATCGCGTTGGTGTCGATGCCCGAAGCGAGGCCACCGGCATTGAATGAAGAGGGCATCGGGGTGCTCCATTGAAAAAAGTGCTTCGGTAAAAGACCCGCCGCCCCGCGTCAAAAGCTCACGGGGCGGCGGTGGGGTGAGGCGCTGGCGACTACCCGAGCAGCTTGAGGGCGATCTGCGGCATCTGGTTGGCCTGGGCCAACACGCTGACGCCGGCCTGCATCAGAACCTGCGAGCGGCTCATGCGCGACGTCTCTTCCGCCACGTCGACATCGCGGATGCGGCTGTTCGCGGCCGACAGGTTCTCAGAGAACGTCTGGATGCTGGCGATCGCGCTGCTGAAGCGGTTGCCGGCGGCGCCCAGGGTGGCGCGGGCGGCCGACATGGTCTGCAGTGCGGTGTCGAGGGTCGCGATCGCGGCCTGCGACGTCGCCTTCGACGCGAGGCTCAAGCCCGCGACGCCGAGGGTGGCGGTCGTCGCGTCGACCGTGGTGACGGTGATGCGATCGTTCGCCGCGACGTTGCGGATGCCAACCTGGAAGTCGAGGGTGGTGGCGCTGCCGTCGAGCAGCTTCTGGCCGTTGTATTCCGTGCCCTGCGCGACGCGTTCGAGTTCTGCCGTCAGCGCGACGACTTCGTTCTGAATGTAGCCGCGCTCGGTGTTGCCGATACCGTCAGAGGCCGACTGCATCGCGAGCTCGCGCATGCGCGACAGGATGTTCGACTGCTCGTTCATCGCGCCTTCCGCCGTCTGAATCACCGAGACGCCGTCGTTCGCGTTGCGAACAGCCTGGCCGTAGCTTCGAATCTGCGACTCGAGGTTGACGCTGATGCCGAGGCCAGCGGCGTCATCGCCCGCCTTCGTGATGCGGTAACCCGACGAGAGCCGCGACAGCGACGAGTCGAGGGTCATCTGGGTGGCGTTCATGTTGCGCTGCGCGTTGAGGGAAGAGACGTTGGTACGGATCGACATCGACATTGGGTGTGGCTCCTTGGTGTTCGGTGGACGTCATGTCCGCCGCACAAAGAGGTTTCGTCACGCGTTGCGGAAACCTTCAGGCCGACACGCGCGTCGGATGTGCGCCCAGAGGCGGCGCAGAATCAAAGAACGCGCGTAGAGGCGGGTCATCGCCAGGTTCGACTCGGGGCCGTCGAGCTCGAGGCGGCCGACGACGAGGTGGCCCAGGTGCCCCGGGGGCCAGCCCGACAGAATGGTCTCGGCCGCCGCGCGCAGGGAGTACTGGGCGTTGGCGCCGAAGCGTTCGCCGTTGATGGTGACGGTGAGCCCGAAGGGAAGGCGCCCGGTGATGTCGACCGTCACGACGTGCTGCAGGAATGGGTCGAACCGGCTGATGCGTTCGGCAATCTCAGGTGCCGTGCGCACCGCGAGCACCAGCGCAGGGCTCGCGGCGCGCACGAGCTTCTGCGTCTCACCCATCGACTGTTCCAGCGTCGCGTAGGGCACGCGTTCCTGCAGGTGCATGCCGTCGTAAGTCGAGTACCAGACGCAGGCATTGAAATCGTCCAGCGCCCAGACGAGACAGTCGAGCGCGCGGGGGCCCGAGCGGGAAGGGCGGCCGGCAGCGGCGGCGGCGCCGAAGTCCCACGCCTCGAGGTCAGCGACAAATGAGCGGGGCCGGGCGGCGAAGTTGTCGGCGGGCCAGCTGCGCAGCTGATCGCCCGAGACGCTCAACCCGAAACCTGCGACCTCGATCACGAGCGGTTGATCTCCCGCATGGGTGCGGCAACGGGCGGCGACGCGGCCGAGGCGGGCAGCGGTGACGTCGCTCTTTCCATCAGCGGCGATGACTTCGACGGCAGTGCCGGCGGTGGCCTCGAGGATCAGCGACTTGACCGCCTTGAACGGAGCGACCCGCCGCGCCGACGGCCGCCCATCGGGCGTCAACGTCACTTCGATCGCGGCGCGAATCGCGAGGGTGCGGTCGACCCCGCGGTTCAGTGGGTCATTCGGCTGGCCCGAATGATCTTCGCCCTCGACGAGGAACAGCGCCGTGCGGCGTTCGGCGGGCACCAACAGTCGCGCGCCCAGGCGGCCCAGCATGGGGCTCGCCTCGGGAAGGAAGACAGGCTTCCCCAGCGCGCGGCAGACGAGCGCGAGAGCGCGAATCCAGGCCTGCTCGCGGGACGCGCCCTGGCCGAGCACAGCGCCCGACGGGTCCTGCACCTGGGTGACCCCATCGAGGAAGCGCTCTTCGGTGAGCCACGGAAGCGTCGGCACGGGGCGGGCGCGGACGAGCGCCGCCCCGATCAGGGGCAGCAGGACGCGGGGCACTCCGTCGCTCAAGATCTCTTTGCGAAACGCCCGGCGCAGCGGGCCCGCCTTCGCCACCGGCACCGAGCGCACCACCCGCGCGAGCCGCGACGCGATCGCCCGGCCGATGGTCAGCAAGGGCTTCGCGTCGAGCACTACCAGCGGGTGGCCGAGCTCGCCCAGCAGCAGCGAGCGGGTCGAGGCGAGGCTTCCGACCTGGCTTGCGAGCTCGAACAAAGCGCCGGCGCTGCCCTGGCTGCTGGCGGCCCAGCGCACGGCAAACAGCTCGGGGTCAGCGAGCTGCCGCGGGCTGTGCATCGCAAGCATCTTCCAGAGCGCGGCGAATGGCAGCGGCGCCGACGCCGACGCCGAAGCGAGAAACATCAACGCCAGCCGCGACAGTGGCGTCGGCGCCAGCTGCCACAGCCTGCCGACTTCCTCGGTGGCGTGGCCCTGCGCGAGGCGATCGAAGAAGGCCAACGGCAGCTGGCCCGCGACGAGGCAGCCGAAGGGCAAGAGGCTCAACGGAATCGAGCCCGGCTTTCCGTCCATCGGCAGGGCTTCGCAGCGCAGCTTCACGCCCTCGGCGAGCATCAGCGCCTGGACGGCCTCGAGGCGGATGCGGGCGCGATCCTGCTCCCTTGCGCCGATGCCGCGCTCGAGCACGGCGATCACATCAAGGCCTCCGGTGGTGGGGATGACCAGCAACCCCGAGATGAGGCGGGCGCCGCGCTGGCTGCCATTGGGTGACGGCAGGTTGAAGGCGCGCGATAGGTGCGCCCACGACGGATTCGAGGTGACGCCGACCACGCCGGGAGGGTCTCCCCTGAGCTCGCGGTGCGCGAAGCTCGCCTGCAGCAGCACCGGCAGCAGCCGCACCGCCTGGGCTTCACGCTTCGGCAGGTGGCGCAGCAGCCAGCGATACCGCCAGCGAAGCATTGCGGTCATCCCGCGGATCTCGACGGGCTCGGCGGCGGTCTTGATCAGCGCCAGCGCCATCTCGGCATGCCTCTAGAGCTTGTCCAGCAGGCTGAGCTGGAAGCTGCGGGCCGAGGCGGTGAGCGATGCGTCGAGCGCGCGCTGCGCGAGGGCGAGCTTCGAAGCGGACTCGATGGTGTCGGCTTCGGCGAGGCCGGCGACAGACGTGGTCGCCGCGTCGCGTCCGGCGCGGCTCGCAGCGCTGGCGGCGTCGAGCACCACCATCGAAGAGCCGGCCTGCGAGCGCGCGGAAGAGATCTGGATGATGCCCGCGTCCAGGCCATTGAGGCTGTTCTGGATGCCGGCGATGTTGTTCGCGGTCATCGCGGCCGACAGCGCGCTCAAGGTCCCGAGCACGTCGGTGCCGCCGCCCACGCCGCTGATCGCGACGTCCGCGCGAACCGAGACCGCCTGCCGAACGCCGGGAGCGATCTCTACCTGCCGCACCCCCGGGTCGCCCAGGTAGACGCCCGCTGCGCTGAACGGAGGCGCGCCGTCCTTGAAGCCGCCGAAGACGTAGCGCTGGCCGACGCGGGTGTTCATCTGCGCGACCACCGTCTTGAAGAGCCCGTCGATCTCCTCTGCGGCCGAGGCGCGCTGGGCAGCCGAGTAGGTGGGGTTCGCGAGCTGAACGGCGAGCTCGCGGGCGCGGCTCAGGGCAGCACCCACGGCATCCAGCGCTCCGTCGGTACTGGCGAGCTCATCGTTGGCTGCGTCGACGGCGCCCTTGATGGCGCCGTAGCGGGTCTCGTCGAGGCGGCGCCCGGCGATCTGCCCGGCGGCGGCGGCGTCGTCACCCGGGTGGATGACGCGCAGGCCGGAAGACGCTTCCTGGGTCGCGAGCTCGGCGCGCTCGCGGGCGGCGCCGACGTTGCGGTTGGCTGCTTCGAAGATTGATCGGTCGGTGACGCGCATCAGGTCGCTCCACTCACTTCAATGACAGCAGCGTCTGCAGCATCTCGTCGGTGGTCTTCATCACCTTCATCACCGCTTCGAAGCTGCGCTGGGCCTTGGTCAGGTTGATCATCTCTTCGTCGATCGACACGCCCGAGACGGACTCACGCATCGCGGTGACGTTGTCGAGCAGGGCGCCGTCGTGCTGCGCGGCGGCGGCGAGGCGGCTGGCCGAAGCGCCGAAGTCGGAAATCAGGTTGCTCAGGGCGCCGCTGGCGTCGAGGCCCGTCGACAGGGCTTGCGTCTCGGTGCCGATCAGCGCGAGCAGTGCAGTGCCGTCGCCGGGAACCGTGCCGGCGGAAGACGCCGCGCCGAGCAGGGAAGGGTTGGCATCGACGGTGGGGTCGACGGCGAGGCGGCCGGCAGCTCCCGCCGACGTGGCTCCCGTCACCAGCAGATCGCGGCCCGTGGTGCCGTCGAGCGCGAACCCGGTTCTGTGGACGAGATTGATTGCGTTGCCCAGGTCGAAGGCGAGGGTGTCCAGCGACTTTGCGGCCTTGTCGAGCGTGGTGTCGCGGGCGGCCAGCAGCCCGCCGGCCTCACCGCCGAACTCCGACTGCTGCATCGCCATCGGCCCCGTGCCGTCGGTGCGCGTCAGCTGCACCGCGAGGTGGCCCCCGTTTGCCGCGTTCGGCAGCAGCGACAGCTTCGCGGCGCGGTTCTCGTTCACCAGCGCAGTGCCGTTGGCGAGCAACATGCTGACGTTGCCCTTCGCATCGGGCACGGGCTTCGCCCCGGTGAGCGCGGCAAGGCGATCGGTCGCTGCCAGGCGAGCGTCCAGCAGGTCATTGGGTTCGCCGCCAGAGGCCCGGGCCACCTGAATCTGGTTGTTCAGGTCGGCGATGTTGGCTGCCAGCGTGTTGGCTTCGGCGACGGTGCCGGTGAGCTTCGCGTCGATGCCGGACTTCGCGGCCTCGATGCTCTGGCTGGCGCGGTTGAAGGCCTGCGACATCGAGCGCGCGGTCGACAGGGCCACCTGGCGCAGGCCGGGATCCGACGGGTTCTGCGAGAGCGCGCGAAGTGAGCCGTAGAAGTCGCCGATCGCCTTGGTGAGGCCGGCGCCGCCGTCAGGGTCGAGCGCCGACACGCCCTGCAGGGCAGCGCTGTGGGCGCTGCTGAAAGCGGCCTGGCCCATCGAGCCGGGAATCTGCGCCTCGATGAAGCGATCGCGCGCCTGGCTCACGGTGAGCAGCCCCGCACCGCGGCCGATGAAGCCGCCGTTGATCATCTCGGCTGGGAGCATCGCCTGCAGCTCGGCGCGCTGGCGGGCGAAGCCGGGCGTGTTGGCGTTGGAGAGGTTATGGCTCGCGGTGGCAGCCGAGTTCCGGTGCGCCGAGAGGCTGCCGCTGGCCTGCGAGAGAATGCTGAAGAGATCGGCCATGGCGTCAGGTCCCCATCGAGGCGAGGTTGCGGCCCAGGCGGTCGTACGCGTTGGGGCGGGCAGTGAGCGCCTGGGTGTAGCCGCGCACCACCTTCAAGGTGCGTTCGGCGAGGTGGTGGTTGAGCACGTCGAGCTCGCCGAGGGCGGCGGCCAGCGCACGGAGCTCGGCCAGCGAGGCGGCGAGCTTCGCGCCGTCTTCGCCACCGACCTTCGCCAGGCCGGCAATGGTGGCTTCAGGCAGCCCCGACGCGGCAGAGGCGCGCGCGATCTCGGCGGCCAGCTGGCGCTCGAGGCCCGCGGCGAAGGCGTTGAACTGCTGGCGGCGCGTCGACCGGTCGAGCAGCCGCGCAGCGTCGAGGGTGCGAAGCAGCGCGCGTTCGTCTCGCGCGCGCACGATCTCTTCGACCAGCGCCTCTTTGAGCTGCTCGACGATGGTGAGGGCGACGTTGAGATCCATGGTCAGTGGCGCAGCGCGGCCTGAATCGTGGCCTGGATTTCGGCGGCCTGCAGGAGCCGTTCGGCAATCGCCGACGGGCTGGGCTTGAAGGTGCCGGCGCGAATCTGGGCCTCGATCTGATCGAGGTTGGCGGCACGCGCGCCGCTGGCGCTCTGGCGGGCCACCGCGATGGCGCGGTTGACCTCTTCGGTCTTCTCTTTCGAGACCTTGTCTTTCTTCTCGATGGGGGTGGCGGGCCGCCCCTCGGCCACCTTCTCGGTGGGCGCAACGGCACCGACTTCACCTGTCTTGGACACTTTCATGGGATCTCCTTCCTGCCTCTGGGATCCTCATCGGCACGCTGCTGGTAACTCTTCAGTCCTCTCAGGGGGTTCACCGGCCTGCCGTTCACCCGCATCTCGAAGTGCAAGTGATCTCCGGTGGATCGGCCGGTGTGACCCACTGTCGCAATCGTCTGACCCGCCTGTACGCGGTCTCCTTCGTTGACCCGCAGCTGAGAGGCGTGGGCGTACAAGGTGGTCACTCCGCCGCCATGGTCGATCTCGACGGCGTTGCCGTAGCCACCGCGATCACCGGCCCTCTTGACGATGCCGCCGCCGACCGCCGCGATCGGGGTGCCTTCGCCCGCCGCGAGGTCGACGCCGCCGTGGTTGGCCTGGGTGTGGGTGATCGGGTCGAGGCGTTCACCGAAGGGGCTGGTGAGCCTGCCGGCGATGGGCAGGGTCGGTGCGGGAGCAGGGCGAGTCGAAGTGGGAATCAGGTCGGTGAGGCCGAAGCCGCCGCCCTTCGCGACGGCATCGGCGAGGGCGTCGGCGAAGAGGTCTGCGTGAAGCGAGCTGCCGGCCGCGCCGGTGCCCTTGAAGACGCCGCTCGAGAGCAGCAGTTGCTTGACGAGCATGGCTTCCAGCTGGCGCGTGCCGTCCTTCTCCGTCGTCGGAGCCGCGGTGCCTTCCATGCCCTGCAGCATCGCCATCAGATCACCTCGAGGTCGGCGTCCAGCGCCCCAGCCGCGTGGAGCGCCTGAAAGATGCTGACCAGATCGCGCGGTGTGGCGCCCAGCGTGTTCAGCGCCTTCACCAGCTCTTCGACGGTGGTGGTGCCAGGCAAAGCGACCGCTGTGCGCGCTTCCTCGCGAGCCTCGATCGAGCCGACGGGCACGGCCACGGTCTGGCCGGTGCGCGAGAACGGAGAAGGCTGTGAGACGACGGGGTTGTTCTGAATCGAGATCTGCAGGCCGCCGTGCGCCACCGCCGCGGGGCGAAGCCGCACGTGCTCACCCGCGACGACGGTGCCGGTGCGCTCGCTGATCACGACGCGGGCGCGAATGTCGGCGTCGACCTCGAGCTCTTCGATGCGGGCGATCAGGCCGACCGGATCATCCTTCATGTCCTCGGGCGTCTTCACTTCGACCGACGCAGGATCCGTCGCCTTCGCCGAGGCCTCGCCGAACACTTCGACAATCGCCGCGGCGATGCGGCGCGCAGTGGTGGCGTCGGGGCGCTTGAGGCCGAGCATCAGGGGCCCGGAAGACAGTGGGGGAGCCACCGACTTCTCGACGGTCGCTCCGCTGGGGACGCGGCCGACGTTCGGCTGGTTCTTGCGAACCGAAGAGCCGTACGCGCTGGCCTCGAAGCCGCCGACCTGCACGGGCCCCTGGGCGAGGGCGTAGATGACGCCATCGGCGCCAGCCAGAGGCGTCATCAGCAGCACGCCGCCCGCCAGCGATCGCGCGTTGCCCACCGAGCTGACCTGGACGTCGAGCTGGCTGCCGGTGCGGTTGTAGGTGGGAAGCCGGGCGGTCACCATCACCGCCGCGACGTTGCGCGAACGGATGTCGCGCGCGTCGACGCGAATGCCGAGCCGGCCCAACATGCCGGACAGCGACTGCGAGGTGAAGAACACCTGCTCGGTGTCGCCCGTGCCCGCGAGGCCGACGACCAGGCCGTACCCGAACAGCTCGTTGGTGCGAACGCCCTGCACCGCGACCAGCTCTTTGAGCCGCGTCTTGCCCGCGGTGGCTTCGGATGAGAAGGCGAGCATCGACAACACCAGCAGCGTGCGCAGCTTCATAGCGGCGAGATCCAGTTGAAGAAGCGGGTGAGCCAGCCCTGGCGTTCGTTGTCGGTGAGGTTGCCGCGCCCGGTGAACTCGACTTCCGCGTCGGCGATCATCGAGCTCTTGATGCTGTTCTGCTGATCGATGTCGATCGGGCGAACGACCCCCGAGATGTAGAAGTGGTGCTCTTCCTGATTCACGAGCACGACGCGGTGGCCTTCGATGAAGAGGTTGCCGTTGGGCAGCACCGTGCGCACCAGGGCAGGCACGGTGGCGGTGAGCCGTTCGCTGCGGCGGGCCGCGCCCGTGCCGCGGAAGTTGGACTCGAGGCCGGCCGCGAGCTTCGCCTCGACCGCGGTGTCGGTGACGCCGGCGACCTTGAGGAAGGCGGCGACGTCGAAGCCGAAGTCAGACTTGCGCGAGAGGTCGGTGTCGGCGTTGCGGTGCGCGTCGGCGATCTCTTCGACCTTCACCACCACGAGGTCCTGCTCGCGCAGGGCGCGGGCGTCGGTGAAGAGCATCGAGGCCGGCTGGTCGTTGCGCCACAGGCTGCCGGGCGCCATCGCGGGATCCACGCGGGCCGCGCTGGCGTCAGGCTTGTAGACGCGCTGCTTCGGAATGTAGGCGGCGACGTGGTTCGGGGCGCAAGCGGAAGCGGCGACGAGCAGCAACGGAAGCAGGCGAATCATTGGAGCTCCACGAGAAGTCGGCCGTTCTCGAAGGTGCCTTCGACCCGGCGGCCGTTGGCGAGTTGGGCGCAGCCTTTCGAGCCGCTGCAGCCGATGACCCGGCCGCGCTGTGCGATCTGCAAGGCGCCGCTGCTGGCGACGACGGTGACTTCGGCGCCGATCGACGGGCCGGCCGACCGAAGGTGCTGCGGCTCGAGAAGGGTTCCGATGGCCAGCGGCCGGGAGGCGACGGCGCCGTCGGGAAGGGCCGCGACGTAGGTGCGGCCCGGGGTCAGCTCGCGTTCTTCTGTAGACGATTCGATTCGGGCGCCTTCCTTCGCGGCGGCGGTGACCTTCTGCACCGGCACGAAGAGGGCGACCTGCGCCCAGCCCCAGGCCTCGCACCCATCGCCCTGCACCCGCACCGGAACAGCGCCAGAGGACTTCACTGCTGGGCGCACGTCGGCTCTCACCGCCGCGCAGGGCTTGCCGCCCACCTTGAAGCTGCGGACTTCGACCCGCGCGCCGCCGACGGCGGCTGCACGCACGGCGGCCTCCACGGGCGCTGGAGCCGCCTGGGCCAACAGCAGCGAGAGGGCGAGGGCGAACATCTAGCGGAGGCTCGTCAGGCGCTGGAGCATCTGGTCGGCCGTCTGGATCACCTTCGAGTTCAGCTCGTAGGCGCGCTGGGTCGAGATCATGTCGACCATCTCTTCGACCGCCTTGACGTTGCCGTTCTCGAGGAAGCCCTGGTTCAGCGAGCCGGCGCCGCGCTCACCGGGGCGGGTGCGAATCGCTTCGCCGCAGGCGGGGTTGGCGACCAGCAGGTTGCGACCCAGGGTCTGCAGGCCGCCCGGGTTCTGGAACTGCACCAGCTCGATTTGTCCGAGCTCACTTGGCTCGGCGCGGCCCGGCACGGTCGCGAAGACGCGGCCATCGGCCTGAATGGTGAGCTGGGTGGTCTCTGCCGGGACGTTGATCTCGGGCTCGATGATCTCGCCGTGCTGGGTGACGAGGCGGCCGGTCGCGTCGATGCGAAGGTTGCCGGCGCGGGTGTACGCGGGCTCGCCGTTCGCCTGGCGCACCTCGAAGAAGCCGCTGCCTTCGATCGCGACGTCGTTCGGGTTGCCGGTGTTCAGCATGTCGCCCTGAGAGAAGTTGCGGGTGGTGGCCACCGTCTTCACGCCGAGGCCGACCTCGAGGGGCGAGGGCTCGACGCCGCCGCGCGGGTCGGGGGCGCCGGGAGCACGAACCGCTTCCGAGAGCAGGTCTTCGAACTCAGGCCGCGTGCGCTTGAACCCCGTGGTGTTCACGTTGGCGAGGTTGTTCGCGATGACGTCCATCTTGAGCTGCTGCGCTTCCATGCCTGTCGCAGCGGTGTAGAGGGATCGCAACATTTGGGAATCTCCTTCGTCGGGTGAGGTGAAAAGGGAATCAGCGGATGCGGCCGACTTCGTTGGCGCGTTCGTCGAGGCGGCGGTACGTCGAGATGGCCTGCATGGCGGTGTCGTAGTGGCGCTGGGCGCTGACCATCGCGACGGCGGCGTCGAGCGGGCGCGCGTTCGACTGGATGACGGCTCCGGTCTGCACGCCGGTGTCGACCTGCAGCGCGGTGCCGTTGGCGCCGGGGGAAAGCAGCCCGGCGCCGAGGCGGTTGAGCGGGCCGCCCAACTGGAAGAGGCCCAGCGTCGCCTGCGGTTCGCCGTTGCTGGTGACCACGCCGTGGCGATCGACGGCGGTGACGTGCGCGAGCTCGGGTGGCACGGTGATCGGCTGGCCCTGGCGATCGAGCGCGAGCCCGCCGCCGGCCATCATCAGGCGCCCTTCGGAGTCGATCTGGATGCGGCCGTCGCGGGTGAAGGCGGTGGTGCCGTCGGGCAGCAGCACGGAAAGGAAGGCGCCGTGCTCGGGGGCGACGTCCATCGGGTTGCCGGTGAGGATCGTCGGGCCGGGGCTCAAGTCGGTGCCGCTCTCGACGGCCGCGGTGTACGTCTTGTTGCCGTCACCGTCGGCGGGAAGGAAAGCCTCGAAGCTGGGGCGCGACTGGGTGAAGCCGGGGGTCGACGCGTTCGCGAGGTTGTCAGCGATGGCGTCGAGCTGTTCGCTGCGGGCCACCGCTCCTGTCATCCCAACGTAGATTCCGTCAGCCATGGTGCCTGCTTGAGCAAGCCGCGGCCCAACGGCCGATTCGAGCGTTTGCCGGCACCTCGCGGGGCAGGGCGGCCGAAATGCGCTGATCGCGCCCGGCTGAATCGGCCGGATCGCCGGGGGTATTTCAGCCGGGTCCAGGCTGACTCTGATCCGCAGAAAACACCCCCCGCCCTCTGCGCCAAGCGGTGGAGATCTGTGGCGCTTCTGCCTGCCCCGCCGCTTGCACAAGGCGAAGGCAGCCAGGAGATCACCCATGACGAAGCAAGCGCCCAGGATTGTGTCGGTCGGTGGAGGGAAAGGTGGCGTCGGCAAGAGCGTCATCGCCGCCAACATCGGGGTGGCGATGGCCCAGGAGGGCGCGCGGGTGGTGATCGTCGACGCGGACCTGGGCGCGGCGAATCAGCACACGCTGTTCGGCATCGATCGGCCGGGCGTGACGCTGCAGGGCCTGCTGAACCACGAGATCGACCACCTCGAGCAGGCGCGGATGCCGACGATGGTGAAGGGCCTGAGCGTGATCCCGGGCAGCGGCGCGGTGGTTGGCGCGGCGAACGTGAACCACGGCCAGAAGCAGCGGCTGATGAATGAGATTCGCCGGCTCGACGCGGACGTGGTGGTGATCGATGTCGGCGCGGGCGTCTCGTACAACGTGCTCGACCTCTTCGAGGTGGCCGACGTGCGGCTGGTCGTCTCGACCCCGCAGCTCACCGCCGTGCAGAACGCGTACAGCTTCCTCAAGGGCGCCGTGCACCGCACGCTGCGCGAGACGGCGAAGACCTTCGGAGCGGTCGAGCTCTTCGACGCCGAGATCGGCAAGCACGACACGGATCGCGTCTCGCAGTGGGTGGGGCAGACGCAGAAGATGTTGCCGGCCCTCGCGGCGGCCTTCGCGGCGCAGCTCGATTGCTTCGGGGTGCGGTTAATCGGGAATCAGATCTTCGCTCCGGGGGAAGCCCGGGTGCTGAAGGCGGTGGGCCGGATGGCGGAAGACTTTCTGCAGCTGCGGGCCCCGGTGCTCGGCACGTTCAAGGCGAGCCGGGCGATTCACGACTCGGTCAGCCGCCGCCGCCCGTTTCTGGTCGACGCGGTGAACGAGGATGCGGCGATCACCTTCCGGCAGATCGGCATGTCGGTGCTGACGGAAGACATCGCCTTCCTTCGCTCGGGCCGGAAGCCGGTGGCGCCTGGGCCGGGGGCGTCGGTTCCTCCGCCGGCGATTGCGCCGGTGCAGCTGCAGCAGGTGGCCGCGTGAAGACGCGCCTCGACCCGGTCGTTCGATTCCGAGAGACGAAGGAACAGCGGGCGCTGGAAGGGCTGGCGAAGGCCACGGATCTTGCGACGCAGGCGTCGAGTGTGCTCGACGTGGCGCGTGCGCGGGCCTCTGAAGACGGGCGCGGCAGAGGCGATGCGTCGGAATGGATGATGGTCGAAGTCGCGCGCGAACGGGCGCTGGGCGACGTGAAGCGGGCGACCGAGCTGGTGAGGAAGTCGACGTCGGCGGTCGAGATCGCGCGCGAGGCGTGGCGGCTGGAGCACCGGCAGACGGAAGTCGTGCGCCGCGTGGCAGATGCGCGCCGAGAGGAAGCCCGGGTCGAGCGGTCGCGCCGCGACACGCGCGAGCTCGATGAGCTGGGCTCGATGATGTTCGTGCGCAAGCGCGCCTGAGCGAGGGATCCCAACCATGTTGAGTGAGCTGGGCCCGAGGGTCGATCGCTTCGCGCGTCGGCTGTTCGAGGCCGACGAGACCGCGGAGGCGCTGGTGGCCTTCTTGAGCAACCCCGACTACCGGCCGCCGCCCCTTGGCGCGGCCGACCTCGAGGATCCTCTGAGGGTGTTCAAGGTCGGCGCGTTCGCGGGGCTCCTGGCTCGTCTAAGGGTCCACAGTTCTGCGGTGGCGAGCCTGGCGCAGATGGTCGCGCGGTACACCTGGGTGGACCCGGTGCAGGCGTTTCAACTGGGTCTGGTGCACGACGTGGGAATCGCGGCGGGGCTGCAGGTGCTCGGCGGCCAGGGGCACCCCCTCCAGCTGTCGGCGAACCGCTGGGCCGCGATCGAGCAGGTGCACGCGGAGCTCGGAGCGCACGTGCTGGCGATCTGGCAGATCCCGTTGGAGGTGAGGTACCACCACGCGGTGGATCACGGCCCGATGGGCGCGGTGATGGTCCTGGCCGAGCTGTTCGCCGGGAAGGCGGGGCTTGGGTTCGAGCCCGCGCTGGCTCCGTTCGATCTCGCGCCGCATGCGCCGATCGAGTCGGTGGGCACGCGCCATTGGGCGGCGGCGATCCACGCGCTCGGGTTCAGCGGTGCGCAGGTTGACGCGCTCAAGGCCGAGGTCGCGCAGGTGCTTCCGTCGCTGATGAAGCGGCGCTGAAAGCGTCGAGTTGGCGAGCAGTTGGGCGCCTCGGTCGCAGCCACCAGGCCCCCCGCCCTGACGCACTGCGGCGAATTCGATCTACTTCGATCGAAGGGCGAAAAGACTGAGGGGGCGGGGGGGTGAGGCCTGGCGGCTACAGCTTCCCGCGGAGCAGCTCGATCGCCTCGGCGTGCAGCTGGCACACGCGCGCCTCGCTGACCTCGAGCAGCCGGGCGATCTCGCGGTAGGTGAACTCCTCGACGTAATAGAGCGCGAGCAGCGTCTGCAGTCTCTCGGGCAGCGCGGTGACGGCGGTGGTGAGCTGCCCGAGGCGCTGCCGCGAAGACGCGCGATCTTCGGCCGAAGGTTCTTCGCTGACGAGCCGAAGCGCAGAGTCGATCTCGACGTGCGGCTGGGTGAGCTGCTCGAGCCCCCCGAGCTCTTCGACGCTGACCCCGACCTCGACCGCGACCTCTTCAGGCAGCGCATCGCGCCCCAGCGTCTTCGACAGCTTCTGCTTCGCCTTGCCCACCGCGTCCGTCTGCGCGCGCAGCCGCCGCGGCAGATGATCCAGGTTCCGCAGCTCGTCCAGCATCGCCCCACGAATCCGGTGCTCGGCAAACGTCTCGAACTTCACCGCGCGGCCCGCGTCGAACCGGCGCGCCGCTTCGAGAAGCCCCAGCGCCCCTGCCGACCACAGATCATCGGCCAGGTGCGCCGAGCCGGCCCTCATCGCCAGCCGGCGGGCGACGCGATCGATCAGGTGCCCGTAGCGCGCGATCAGCGCGCCATCGTCAGGCTCGACTGTGGTGTACCGCGCGTGGGCTTGATGCATTTGGGGTGACCTCAGGCCGCCGGCGACGATTCGCGAAGGATGCGCTGCCAGAGGAACTTGAGGCCGCCCGTCGAGCCCGGAGGCCCTCCGTCGTTCAACAGCCTTTCCGTGATGCCCGTGAGCGCGCGCGTCGCTGGCGAGCTGGGAAACAACTTGCTGATCGGCTGTTGCGACATCACCGCGCGGTGAATGTTCTCGTCGCGCGGAACCGAGCCGATGTACTTGAGCCGGGCCTTCAGGAACCGCCGCGTGATCGCGCAGAGCTTCTCGAAGATCTCTCTCGCGTTCTGTTCATTCGGCGCCATGTTGACCACGACGTTGAAGTGCTCGACGCCGCCTTCTAGAGACAGCACCTTCACCGAGGCGTACGCGTCCGTCAGCGACGTCGGCTCGGCGGTGACCACCAGCAGCGCCTCTTGCGCGCCGCCGCAGAAGAAGACGACGTTGTCGCCGATGCCGGCGCCCGTATCGAAGAGCACGAGGTCGAAGTCGTCTTCGATGCTGTCGAGCGCCGTCATCAGCCGCATCCGCTGCGTGTCATCGAGCAGCGTCAGGCCGCGAAGGCCCGAGCCCGCCGAGAGGATCCGGATTCCCGAAGGCCCATGCGTCAGCACCTGCTGCATCGTCGCCGTCCCGTCGAGCAGGTTGCCCAGGTGGTACCGCGGGGTGATGCCGTAGAGGATCTCGACGTTCGCGAGCCCGAGGTCGGCGTCCACGATCAGCACCCGCTGGCCCTGGGCTGCCGCGAGGTACGCGAGGTTCGACGAGATGTTCGTCTTGCCCACACCGCCCTTGCCGCTGGTGATTGCAATCACCCGAACGCCCTTGCCACGGCGGGTGGCGATCATTTCTCGAAGCGTGTCTGCCTGGTCCATGTTCTTCAGCTCCCGTAGTTCCAACTGCCAATGACGCGGTCGACCAGCGAGCTGCCTTCGACCGGATGAAGATCCTCGGGCACCTGCTGCCCGTCGGTGATGCAGGCGACCGGCCGCTGAATGCGGACCGCCGCCGAAAGGACGCTGCCCGGGGCCACGGCCTCGTCGAGCTTCGTGAAGATGAGGCGATCGGGCTGCAGCGACCGGTAGCGCTCGGCCACCGACGCGAGCTGCGCGCCCGACGCCGTCGCGCTGAGCACCAGCTGCAGCTTCACTTCGCCGATGCCGCGCAGCATGCCTGTCTGCTTCTGCACCGCTTCCTCGGTCGAACGGCCGGCGGTGTCGATCAAGATCAAGTCGGCATCGCGACACTTCTGCACCGCGCGCTGCAGCTCGGGCAGATCCTTCGCCACGAAGGCCGGCACGTTCATGATCTGCCCGTAGCGGGTCAGCTGCTCGCTGGCGCCGATGCGGTAGGTGTCGATCGTGATCAGCGCGACCTTCTGCCTCGACTCGATCAAAGCGCGGGCGCCGACCTTCGCGAGGGTGGTCGTCTTGCCCACGCCCGTCGGGCCGACGAAGGCGAGGACGCGGCGGCCGGCGTCGGGGTGCCAGGGGGCCTTCGCTCCGACGAGCCAGTCGGCCAGCAGCGCCTTCGCCGTCTCGATCAGCGCCGCCGGCTGACCGTCGCACGCGGCCAGCGCGTGACGAACGAGATCTTCCGCCGGAGCGTCTTCGATGCCCCGGCTCTTCAGGTGCCCGAACAGCGACGCGGCCGCCGGAGGCAGCTGGTACTGGTCCGCCGCCGAACGTCCCGAGGCCACCAGCGAGAGCTCACGGCGCATCGACTCCATCGCCGCGCGCATCGACTTGAACTCGTCGTTCAACGGCGAGTCGTCGGGGCGCAGGCGCGTGGCGGGCGGCTCGGCGTGGGTGACCTTCACCTGGGGCGCCGCCTTCGCGATCATCGCCGGAGGCTTCGGCGCAGCCGTGACGGCCGGCGGGGTCGGCTCTGACAGCCCGGCCGTCACTTCGATCTGCGGCTTGCGGAAGAGCCCGCCGGCGACCTCGGCCGTCGACAGGATCACCGCCGCCGAACCGAGGGCGGCCTTCA
>Ga0335397_10002205_pt1 | contig 26529 bp, 22 predicted proteins | sample MAT04_FD_205740 | JGI IMG/M metagenome (GOLD analysis project Ga0335397, IMG submission 205740) | Freshwater microbial communities from Lake Fryxell liftoff mats and glacier meltwater in Antarctica - MAT-04 (spades assembly) (version 2) ... | reverse complement strand
AAGCTCAGACAGCACTACAAAAGTGGAACGCAGAATGGAATACAAATGACAAGCATCTAAAGGCGGCTGATAAAGCAATCAAAGAAAAGAAATGGAATGTGGCGATCGGTGAAGCTAAACAATTAACGACACCTTATTGGCAACAGAAATCAACCGCTATTATTCAAAAGGCAAATGACGCTATAGCTGCTCAGCCTGTATCCTTACCGCTTCAAAACAATACTCCAGCTCAACCCCAATACTCTGAGCCACCTCCTGAGCCTCAGTATCAAGCTCCATCCCAAGCCTACGACCCGCCTCCCCAGTACTACGAGCCACCCCCGCAATACTCTGAGCCCCCACCCCGATCCGCTGAGCCGCCCCCGCAACCTATATTCCAAGATCCAGGAAGTTGTGCTACTCCACCCTGTCTCTAGGTGCATTTAAGTTCAATTTAGATTCTAGGCTTCATTCATCGTTCTCTTATTATCTCTAAAAAGTTATGCAGGCTAAATTATTAAGATATTTGACTAGTTTGGTGTTAACATCTGCCACTGTAACTGCGCCCTTAACCGTTTTCTCGCAAATTGCTTGGGCACAGAACCGCGAAGGATTTTATTGCGATGAGAGTCGTGATTCTCCTATCTTAGTTAGCGTTACTAATGGGCAATCGATTGACCTCATTACATTTACGGGTGAATGGGCACGTCCGCCCTATACGCCCCAAAATCGCTGCCAAACTATATCTGCAAGATTTCAGGCAATTTATCTAAGAGGGGGGAATGAGGCTTTTAATTTTGCATTTGGCTATCTTAACAACCAACCTGTAATGTGTATTGGAGCAGGGCAACAGGGACAACAAAGGAGAACTTGTAATCCAAGCAAGCTATTGGTGACTTTTCAAAATGAATTGCAAGCCTGTTTATTTGTGCCCTCGTTTTTAGAAGGTCTGACTCGGCAGGGCGTACAAGAAGCGACAAGCAATCTTGATTTCTCACAAGTCAGGCAGGCATGTAATCAAAAGTTCGCCAACACTGGACAGAGAGAAAGCACCCAGGCAGAACGCGATACATTTGTTGCGCTTATGAATCCGTCAGATTCAAGTTCTTCAGCAGCGCCAGTTCCCTCTACTCCGTTTACCAACATCGTTTTACAGGAGGAGGGAGTTCTAGATCGCAGTACGCCTGTTTTGGATGATGGCAGCCATTATCAAATTCATGAGTTCCAGGGACAAGCAGGTCAAACCGTAGCCATTTCAGTGGAAAGCAGCGCCTTTGATCCCTACGTGTTTTTGTGGAACGGTAGCAATCAAGCGATAGGAGAAAACGATGATGCTTCTTCTAGCGATCTCAACTCTCTACTGACTCTAACGCTGCCTTACACAGGGACTTACCGAGTCGTGGCAAATGCCTTAGAACCATCTGGACAAGGACGTTATCGGCTGAACATTCGCACTGACCAGACAGGGCGAGGAGGTGCGGCACAGCAGGTAGACAATCGTTTAGCTGCAAACAGCTTCATTTTATGGAAAGAAGCTGCGCTAGACCAAAATTCTCCAGTATTGGAGAGTGATGGCAGTTCTTACCAAACCTACGAATTTCAAGGGCAGGCAGGTCAATCTATATCCATTGAGCTAACCAGTGGTGCGTTTGATACTTACCTCATCCTGCTCAATTCATCTGGGGAAAAGATTGCTGAAAATAATGACCTTAGCAATCAATCTAGCAATTCCTCGTTAACGCTCACCCTTCCTGATACTGGGACTTATCGTGTGATTGTAAACGCCCAAGATCGCTCCGGAAGAGGCAGTTACTTGCTGACTGTTCGCTAGCATTCTATAGTACCAAAACGTCAATTTTTTACCCGATTGGCGATCGCCCATTATATGCAAACTTCATTTCTAGGACAGTTATTAGATCACCGTTATCGGGTCATGAGTCCCCTGGCGGCGGGTGGTTTTGGACAAACTTATATTGCCGAAGATACTCGCCGTCCAGGTAATCCGAAGTGTGTTGTCAAACATCTTAAACCTGCCAGCAGTGACTTGAGGTTTTTAGACAACGCCAGAAGACTTTTTGCCACAGAAGCCGAAACCTTAGAAAAGCTCGGAAACCACGATCAAATTCCTCGGCTACTGGCATATTTTGAAGAAAATGAAGAGTTTTTTCTCGTCCAAGAACTGATTGATGGGCATCCTTTAACGAACGAGTTGCAACTTGGAAAGCGATGGGCAGAGAACCAAGTTTATCCCTTGTTGTGGAAAATATTGAACGTCTTAGTGTTTGTGCATGGGAACAATGTTATCCACCGAGATATTAAGCCTGACAACTTGCTCCGACGGCGTCAAGATCATCAATTTGTACTGGTAGATTTTGGAACCGTTAAGCAAATCCGCACACAAATGGTATTTCAGGGACAGCTAACGGCAACCATTTCTGTGGGCACTCCAGGCTACATGCCTACAGAACAAAGCCACGGCAGACCTCGCCCGAATAGTGATATCTACGCTTTAGGGATGATTGGCATTCAAGCAGTCACTGGACTAATGCCCATGCAACTGCCAGATGATGCAGAAACCGGAGAACTGCTCTGGCAAGATCAGGCACAAATAAGCAACGAACTTTCAAACATCTTGACTCGAATGACAAGGTATCACTTCAAAGACCGCTATCAATCTGCTACAGAGGTTTTGCCAGACCTGGAAGTTTTAATGAGCCATCATGGAATAGTGCCCGTTAATGCAGGAACATCAGTCACGCCTCTTCAACCGACGGTTATTTCTTCAAATAACACCCCGCTTTATCGCAAAACAATTATTGCTCTGTCGCCCACTGTAGTTTCTCACAAACCTGTCGATGGCTCGATTGAGGAGGCGATCGCCGAACCAACTATTGAACCCATCGCTAAACTTGAATGGATGGAGCCAGAGTCTGTAGCTGAACTTGAACGGATTATTGAACCCATCATTGAGCCTGAAATAACTGATTCAAAACTTATCGTTGAACTTGAAGTAGAACCAATTATTGAACCGATTATTGAATCAATCGTTGAAATTAAACGGATAGAGCCAGAACTGATTGTTGAACCTGTAGTAGCAGTCGAGCATAAAATTAAGGCTGATCCTGAAGCACAGATTCTCACTCCTGTTCACCCTCCTTGGCTGATTGGTGCTGGGGCGTTAATCGGGATAGGACTGATTACAGGAGGGATTTACTTTGCTAAAATGCAAGCCTATTCAAAAGTTCAAAACTCTTTGGCGCAGGTTGAGGCTTTACGAGCAGCAGGACGATATGAAGAATGTGTTCAGCAAGCAAGCAAAGTCCCTGCGCAATATGCAGATTTACAGACTCAAGCTCAGGGGCTAATGGGCGATTGTTTGCTGGCACAAGCAGAAGCTTTGGCGAAACAGCGGAAATTTAAAGATGCGATCGCCCAAACCAGCCAAATTTCTTCCTCCATGAAGACATATCCTCAAGCCCAAAAACTAACCAATCAATGGTCTGAAGCTATCCTTAAAACTGCGACAGAGCAATATCGTCAAGGCAAATTGCCAGAAGCAGAAGCGATCGCCCAAGCCATTCCATCGAACGCTGCCATAGCCACAAAGGTCAAGCAAACGATTCAACAATGGCAAACCGAGGGGCAAAAAAATGAGGAAATTCTCAGAGCAGCCCAAAAATCTCTGACCAGCAGCCAATGGCAGAAAGCGCGGGATCAGATTAGTCAAATTAGAATATTAGGACAGCCTGTATCTCGTAGTAGTACGTATTGGAAAATGCAGGTCAAAGAGATTGCCACAAAAGCAGATCGGGAAATTGATGCCGCCGTTAAAAGGGAGGCTGTTGCCGCTGCAAAAGCTTCCGCCCAAGCTGCTCAACAAGCGCCCGTCTCTAGCTCTGGAAATGACTCTAATTACTCCGGTTCTGAAAGTTACTCTGGCTACTCTGGCTACTCTGGCAGCGGTGAATCTTCAGGCGGCGCTAATCCTCCCGCCAGCGCGCCGCCCAGTGCTCCTTCTGGCGGCAGTTCTGGCGGCGGTTGGATTGAGCGACGGCTGTAAGGGAATTGCCTTGAAAAAAAGGGCGTTGCTGGATGCAGTATGAAAATCCAGTTCCCCTGCCCTTTTAGGGAAGGGGTTAGGGGTTAGGTTGAGTCGGCAACGCAGCTAGATAAACCTCTCCCTAAATCCCTCTCCTGAAGGAAAGGGACTTTGAAGGGATTCATACTTTCATTCAGCAACGCCAAAAAAAGTACCGCCGCGCATCTTTAGATTCCGAACCGGGCGAATGGAACTACTCTGTTGAGATAAAGATCTTGATACTGCCATCGCCACTGCCCAAGGCAAAAGCCCTGCCATCGGCACGAACTGCGATCGCCAAAATCCGCCGATCATCCTTCAAATATCCTTGGATCGCTGTACCCGGAATGAGTGCGCCTGTTTGCACATTCCAGACCTTCACTGTTTTATCTAAACTACCGCTAATCAGGGTTTGCCCACTAGGGCTAAAGGCAACAGCGTCGATATAATCGGTATGACCCCTTAAAACTTGCCCAATCTGCCGTCCTTGCAAGTCCCACAAACGCAAGGTATTCCGTTCTTGATCAGACTCCGTTGTCGATATGTTTCCTGTGTAGGCATCTGGACTAAAAGCTAAGAACTGCCCATCGGGGCTGAAGGCGATCGCATAAATAACACTTGCGTAACGCCCCAGCGAACGAACCAATTTACCCGTTGTCCAATCCCATAAATCAACGCTCATCTCCACTCCAGCACTTGCAAGCATGTCATCTAATGGGTTAAACGCAAGTGTCGTAATAAACTGTTGCGTAGTAATCGTTTGACGTAACAATCCATCGTCTACATTCCAAAGACGAATCGTTTTATCTCCACTGCCGCTCGCTAATGTTTGCCCATCAGGACTGAAAGCCACAGATGTAACAATGTTTGAGTGTCCTGACAACAGATAAAGAAGTTTTCCAGTTTTCCAGTTCCATAGCCGAACTGTGCCGTCGATACAGCCGCTTGCCAACGTTTGACCATCCGAACTTAACGCAACCGTAACGACCTCTTGGGCTGGATTTGGGCTGAGTGTTCGGATGAGCGATCGCGTTTCAACATTCCAAATTTTGATCGTTTTATCGACTCCACCGCTCACCAGAGATTGACCATCTGGAGTAAAAGCAAGCGATCGCACGGGTCTAGAATTTCCGCCAATTTCTGCTGGAATCTCCAAATACTTCACCGAGCCAGATTGCCAGGTCGGATCTGTCCTGGGTGGGGTCTCCGCCATGACCCTGGGCACGGCAAAGGCAGATATTGAGCCTTGAGAAATAACAATAGATGAATAGCAAGACGATAACGATAAGAAGGCAATTAAAGTAATTCGGTAGAAAGCCATAACCACAAGAAATTAAGAGGAAACATCTATCCAAGATTATGCTGTGATTATGCCGTCAATATTCACTGAATTCATCTGACTCTAGAGCAGTCATGCTTCTGCTCAATAAATAACAAATGGGAACTAACAAACGGGAAATAACAAATGGGATGCTTTTCAAGAAAAGCGATCTGCAAGAAAAAGCGGGATGAGGTCACTCATCCCGCCATTCACAACTCAGGAAAGAAACACTTATTGCACCGCAGGCTGACCTTTAACGCAGTTCAGCATCCGCAGGGTTGCAGCCGCAGCATAGTTGCGTTGAGCAGCGCTATCAGGTGCAAAGTTGCTGCCACGCTCATTGAGTGGCGAAGCCACACCACAGTAGCTAGACATTTGCCCCACCAGCGCATTTGACCAGTGACTAGTGGTATCGACAAAGCTCACCGAGGGACGATTAGCTTGCAGAGTGGTAGGCTGTCCTTGTACGGTCTTAGCGTACTCAGCGCCCCGACGCATGACCGCCATGAGTTCAGCGCGAGTGACGGGCTGGTCGGGACGGAAGCTTCCATCCTCGTAACCACTCACAATATTGTTAGCTTTAGCAAATTGAATTTTGGCAGCGCTCCAGCGATCAGAGGCAACATCGCCGTAAGGATTGCCCGTTACCGCAGGAACGTTCAAGTTGACATTAGGCAAGCTATCGATCGCCCCTAACACCATCGACACCAACTGCTCACGAGTGAGAGAGGATTGAGGACGGAAAGTATTGTCATCGGAGAATCCAGCGATGAATCCGGCATCAACCGCCTTGTTAATTTCTGCCAGGTAGATGTCGTTCGCTGTATCGGGGAAGCGAGCGGTTGGAGTTGTGCCGCCAGTTGTGCCGCCCTCAGGAGCGTTACCGTCGTAAGTTAGATAAACGTGACCGAGAGTGCGATCGCCCAACGTCCGTTTTGTGAACCGCCAACCTGGATCAAGCGTGATTTTTGCGAAGTTGGTGGTCATGCCATTCGCGCGCCCAACGACAATTTCTTGACCGCCGCGATCGCGGGATGCGCCGACCAGCACTAAATCATTATCTCGGCGGAGTACTCGCAAGCTGTACTTTAGTCCCAAGTCTTCGCCGTTCATCCGGATGGAATAACCATTGGCATCGGTGCTACGTCCGCAAATGCCTGTGAAGTCGAATTGTAAAAGTAAGGGATCAATTAATGTCGGAGCCGCACCCGCTTCACTCCAACAGGGGCGAGCATTAGTAACTTGTTCAACGACTAAAAGCTGGTGAGCTTGACCGGATTGATAAGGAGATGCGATCGCCTCAAACTGACTTTGGTCTACTTCTTTTTGACCAAATTGGCTTGCCGACAAACTGGCACCTGCCGCGAGGGTTGTAGCAGCAGCGGTTAAAGCAGCGAAGGTAGCGAATAGACGAATATTGGATTTCATAATCTAGCTCTCAGGAGGTAATGCAATGGTTTTGTAGTGAAACAGATCGGGGTAGAAAAGCGAAATTGTTTTCGGCTGTTTCTTTCCGCCCATGCCATTTAATTTATCTGTTCCATTCAATCAACAGGTTTCACATTGTGCAGCTTCCTGCCCTGACTGCTGGTGAGGAGCAGCGGGTAAGACGCAGTGGGGTGAACTAAAGGGATAGACAAGGCAAGACTACAAAAGGTTCCAGTCAGGTTGTTGAAGTTCTGATTACAAAGATGAATGATAGGGGCAGACTGTGGGGATTGAGAAACTGGTGGAAAATAGAGGCGTGTTTACGTAAACTGGCTTTGTTAGGTGTAGTTCTTAGATTCCATATTATGTCCGAAGGCGATCGCCCCAATTTACTTATTTCCGCTACACCCTCCCCAGGCATTGTTGAAGGCGTGGTCGAACGACTCACCTATCATTCAGCAGAATCGGGCTACACCGTGGCGCGTTTTAAAGCTCCCCGCTCTAGTGAACTGATTACTATTGTCGGCACGTTTCCTAACATTCAGCCCGGACAAACTTTGCAACTAGAAGGAGCCTGGCGTGATCATCCTAAGTATGGTTCTCAGTTTCAAGTTAGCCAATACCGAGAGACCAAGCCTGCTACGCTGACAGGAATAGAAAAATACTTGGGCAGTGGATTAATTAAAGGAGTTGGTGCGGCAACCGCTAAACGAATCGTGACACACTTCGGATTAGAGACGTTGAATATTATTGAGAACGACAGCGATCGCCTCTCTGAAGTTCCCGGTATTTCTCCGAAGCGAATTCTAGCGATTCAAGAAGCGTGGGAATCGCAAAAATCGATTAAAGAAGTCATGCTGTTTTTGCAAGGGCATGGCGTTTCTACGACCTACGCTGTCAAAATTTACAAGCAATATGGCGATGAATCGATTGAAACTGTTACCCAAAATCCTTACCAATTAGCTAACGATATTTATGGAATTGGCTTTGTGACTGCTGATGCGATCGCCCGTAATTTGGGCATCCATCCCAGTTCCGAATTTCGTTATCGCAGCGGTATTTTGCACGTATTGGGCGAAGCCGCCGATGAAGGGCATTGTTTTCTGCCCCAGCCCGAATTAGTCGAACTCGCCGCCAAACGCCTTATTTTGACCGACCATCAGCCCAACCCCGATTTTATTCAAGCCCTCACCGTGCAAATGGCGACAGATGGGCAGTTAGTTTTAGAAAAAGTAGCGCCCGAACAAATCATCTGCTACATCCCAACCTTTTATGGCGCAGAATACAAGCTTGCCGAACGAATGCTTCTATTATTAGCCGAACCGCTAACCATAGATATGCCCCGCGTACAAAAATGGATCAGCCGCTACGTTGAGAAAACTGGGCTACAGCTTTCAGAGCAACAGCGCCAAGCCGTAGAAATTGCCGCCAGCCAGCGCGTCCTAATTTTAACGGGCGGCCCTGGAACCGGAAAAACTGCCTCCACTCGCGTTATCGTGGCGCTCTGGAAAGCGATGGGCAAATCTGTTGCACTTGCCTCACCGACCGGACGAGCGGCACAGCGCCTTAGCGAAATGACCTGCCAGGAAGCCAAAACTGTCCACCGCTTATTAGAGTTTGATCCCTCACAGCTCCAATTTAAACGCAATGCCGACAATCCCATTGCTGCCCAGTCGATCATTGTCGATGAAGCCTCAATGTTGGATTTGTTTCTGGCGCATTCCTTGCTCAAAGCCGTCCCTCTAGATTCACAGCTCTTGCTAGTGGGCGATATTGATCAACTGCCCAGCGTTGGGCCTGGCAGCGTTTTGGCAGATTTAATGAAGTCTGGAAAGGTTCCAGTCGTGCGCCTAACAGAGGTTTTTCGGCAAGCGCAAGCCAGCCAAATTGTCCGCAATGCCCACCGAATTAACCACGGCGAATTTCCTGATCTAGAACCCGTTTCTGATCACCCCCAATCCGATTGTCTGTGGCTCACTGCACCAGAAGCGCAACATGGTGTACAAGCCATTCAAGATCTCATTAGCGTATTAATTCCCAAATTAGGCTTTAATCCGGCGCGCGATGTCCAAGTTCTTTGCCCCATGACGCGAGGTGAGGTAGGGACTCGCAACCTTAACCAAGTGTTGCAACAGCTGATTAATCCTCCTGATCCTACTAAACCCGAAATCGTTCGCGGCGGCATTACTCTGCGCGTGGGCGATCGCATTATTCAAAAAGTTAACGACTATAACCGCGATGTGTTCAACGGCGATCTAGGCATCATTACCAATATCGATGTTGAAGAGCGATCAGCCACTGTTTTATTCAGCGATCGCCTAGTGATCTACGACGCTGCCGACCTTAACGAAATCGCTCTTGCCTTTGCCATCACCATTCATAAATCCCAGGGCAGCGAGTATCCGGTGGTCATTCTACCGCTCTATATGCAGCACTATTTAATGTTGTCGCGCAATCTTATTTATACCGGACTTACCCGCGCTAAACAGTTAGCTGTCGTGGTGGGACCAGAGAAGGCGATCGCCCTCGCTGTTAGCCAAGTTAAAGACCAACACCGCTACACCCGCTTAGCACAACGGTTAGAGCAGTTGTAAAGTTAATCTGTTCTATCTTTATCCTCGATTAGCATTGAGTTGATCCTGAATTACAGCCACGACCCTTTCCTGCCAATCTGGATCATCCAATTCGATAACAGGTTTATGGGGGCGAGCTTGTCGCCGATCTATGTATGCATGAAATGCTGCCTGATCATCACGATGCTCACCCAGATACTGTTTCAGCTCTTGATCGCTCATAGCTGCATAATCGACCTGCTTCATGGCTCAATCCTCCTATTAGATTAAGTTTTAAACACTTCCTCAACTGCCTTGATACAGATCCAATAAGCTCGGCAAATGATCATACCCATCTACCCCAATTACCGGAATAATGGCAGACCGCTGTTGCACTAACAGCTCCTGAAACGCCTCATCTCCCACTTTCCCTCGCAAAACCGTGAGTAAACCTGCGGGTTGTCTCCAACTTGTTGAGGCAATTTGTTCCAACAAATACATCGCTAAACATCCCGCTTGAACAGTTTTTCCATAGTCTTGCAATCGATAATGCGCTTCTGCCAGGTACGACAAATTAATGCCTTGCAGATATAAATCACCCGTGAACTGCGCGATCTGAATACCTTTTTCGAGATAGGCGATCGCCCCCTCTGCTTGATTCAACACGACATAGGCAATGCCCAGACTGCTCAAACAAAGCGCCTGACTTTGGCGATCGCCCACCTTCTCCGATAAATCCAAGCCCTGCTGCAACCGATCCACCGCCATCTCGTACAAATCCGGGTCAGACTGCTCTAACGCCTGCGCCTGAAACACTTCGCTATAGCCCAAATTTGCTAGGGCGTTAGCTTCACCCAGGCGATCGCCCTTTTGCCGACTTAAAATCACCGCCCGCTGCGCATAATTAATTGCCTCAGCAAAATTACCTTGAGCCACACCCGTCCGGCTCAGATGATTCAGATTCGCCACCTCGCAAACGCTATCGCCCGCCTCCCGAGCAATCTCCAACGCCTGCTGATGGAACGCCAACGCTCGCTCCGGCTGACCCAATGCCCGCGTCGAAGATCCCAACAAAGTCAAAATCCGAGCCTTTTCTTGCGTTCCCTCTGCCTGTCGCAACGGCTCATCTAAATAACTCAAGGCATCCCGCAAATACTCTCCAGAGAACGAAGCAAAGATGCCACCGTACAACGGAAAATAACTGCACTGGGCAAACGTTCGCAAAATTTGCAGTGTTACTTGAAAACATCCGTTTACCAAGCTTTCCCGCTGCGGCTGCGTTGTCGCCTGGGTAAAGCCACTTGCCAACTGCGACCACACGATCGAGAATCCTAAAAACGTAGAAATCGACAGCTTTGCCCCCACCTTCGAGTCATACACCAACTTGTCAAACCAGTTGATCAAGCCCTGCTGAAGGCAACGCAAAATCCCGACAATTTCTACAAAATCTCCAATACCAAGGCTTTGCTGCCCTACCCACTCCACCACCGAGCCGCCCATTGTCAGCGTTTGGAACAGCGACTGAGGAATGGGGCTGTTCACCTGTTTCGCCCAGGCTACCCAGGGGCCTTTGTCGCCCGGAACACCATCAAATCCAAGTTGATTGCGGCTTTGGTCATAGATCCAGCTGACTAAATGATTTTCTAAGCGGCTCCACCCTTCCAAACTGCGCAAAATGCCTTGAGCTATCTGGCGCGCCTGCCCTGCCGTCTCGTCTGATTCGCTGCTCTCTGCTTGCTGCTGAAGTCTTTTTGCCAACTGCTGCCACTGAGCTAAGTTCATTGGCTTGGGGCGGTTCGGATCAGTCACCGTTAGAAACACGCTTAAGTGCTCTCCCTGAGCGATCGCCAGAATGATCTGCTGCACAGCCGTATCCAGGGCTTCCGTTGCCTGGTTCTTTTCCTGCCATCGCAGCCATTCCCCTTGAATGGTTCGCATTGCCCGTAGGCTACGCCCTGCCTTCGCCTGCTTTAGCTCATCGGTTTGGGTATCAAACTGCCGCTGTGCCTCGGTGAGGCGATCGCCCAAACATCGTTCAAAAATTTCCCCTGTTCCGCCGCTCACCCCGTCTACCAAAAGCTGATACACCTGCTCTTTGGCGCGAATCTCTCCTTTTAGAGTCATTTTCACAATTTCGTCAATCAACGAGAGATAGCGATCGCGCAACGAAGGAGTATCTGGCATAAGAACACAGGTGCGATAGAACAGCATGTTTAATGATACAAATAAATTCATGACCTATGCTCTCGCCATTCACACTTCTAGTCCCGATCTCGGCTTAGCCATTAGCAACTTTGCCACCGATAGCCGTGCCCAAACTCTTCCCCTGGGGCGCGATTTGTCCACCCATATGCACGTTCATCTGATGGAATTTATCCAGCCGCAGCCCTGGGCAGACTTGGCATTTATTGCCGTTGCGAAAGGGCCTGGTGGCTTTACGGGAACAAGAATCGGTGTCGTGATGGCGCGGACTTTGGCGCAGCAGTTAGAGATTCCGCTGTTTGGAATTTCGTCGTTGGCAGCGATCGCCTGGTCAATTCGTGCGCAGGTTGATGCCGGAAAGGATATTGCGGTACAAATGTCTGCTCAACGAGGCGAGGTTCATGCCGCCATTTATTCTTTCTCTGCAACCGGGGCGATCGCGCCGCAACTTACCGATATTGTCGTACCCGAAGCTCAATGGCAGCAAACCTTAGCCGCTTGGCAAAATCCCTATCATCTCGTTGAAGCGGAAGCCGGGTTAGGTGGGACAGCAATGAGTGTGTTAGAACTGGCTTACAAGGATTGGCAGACGGGAGGGCGATCGCATTGGGCGGATGTTTTGCCGTTTTATGGGCAGAGTCCGGTTTAGTTCTTCAGCCAGAACTTAAATTGATGCATCAAGTTGGAGTAAAAACTGGCAGAATGCTTGTACATCTCTAACAAAATCAGCATGGCATTCTGGCAACACCTCAACCAGGGCTTGAACGCGATCGGGCTTCAGTTCAGCGCCATAGCGGTGCATCACGACATGGCGAAATCCGCAATAGTCGTTGAGCCGCTCTAGCGTGTCTGGTTGAATTACCGTAGGACGAGTTTTCGCAATCGCTAACCCCATCTGATCGAGTAACTCTCGATGGGAGCTTGCGCCTGTGGGCAGCGATCGATCAATCTGCTTGGCAACTTCCTCAAAGACTCGCTCTACACCCATATAAAAGTTTTGCAGACTGAGTGCTGCCGCCTGTAGATAGTCGCGATCGCCTGTTTGTTTTGCTTTTTCTAGCTGAGAACTTGCAGCATTCACTGTGACTCGAGTAAGCATCCCCGCTCTAAAGAGACGGGGCTTTAGCCCAGTTCCGACCAATCAAGGAAAGGCAATTGCCCGACCAATAGACAAGTCATCCCCGGACTTTCGGGAGAGGTTACGGCTCTCCCCAACGCAGCAATGTTTTTAGCCGCATTCACATCAGCGTCATGTTCAAACCCACAATGTCCACACTTAAACTGCTTACCACTGCGAAACGACTTCCCTTTAACGGGGTGGACGTGTCCGCATCGGTTGCAAGTTTGAGACGTGTAAGCGGGTGGAACCAGAATGACTGGAACGCCAGCAATTACGGCTTTGTACTGCGTGAACATCCGAAGCTGGTAGAACGCCCAATTGTTAGTTCTACGCCGCTCAGTTTTGTTCCTAGGCTTTTCGTTGAGGCTTTGCCGGATATTGGTCAAGTCCTCAAACGCCAATGCAGCATTAGCCGTCTTTGCTTCGTTTACCAGTTGACTGCTGATGGTGTGATTCAACCACTTTTGAAAGCGTTGTTCTCTGCCAGAGAGCCTTCTCATCAGGCGACGAGCCGAACGAGTGCGTTTGCTTTGAACATTGCTTCTGACCTTGGAATAGCGGTCACGAGTTGCCTGAATCTTCTCGCCACGCCAACTCTTTCCAGCGCTGGTCGTGGCGATATCTCTGCGTCCCAAATCTACCCCGATGACTTTGGGCGTTTTGCCTGTTGGGTCGGATGGAATCTCAACGCAGATATTGATGTAATAGTCTCCTTTCCTGGTTTTATTCAGGGTTGCAGCCGTTGGAGTTTGACCCCGAAGCAAGGCCACTTGATAATTACCAATCGAGAGCTTGAACTTTTTCCGTCCGGCAATCAGGGTGACTCCAACGGTTTGCAAACCCTCCAAATAGGCGAAGGTACGAGCGTCAAGGTTCAACGAAGTCGGACGAAACTTGTGGATTTGTTTAACGGCTTTAGCATTGCCAATCACGCGACGAATCGCCTGACAGACGTGATTAGCCTTCAAACCTGTAGCTGCTCTGACTGGCTTGTAAACCAGGTGATGCAGCTTGTTGGTGTTCCACTGTTTGTTCTCTTTGGCAACGGCGAGAATCTGATTGCAAGCATCAGCAAACCCCCCAAGAGTCAAGTCAATCTCTTGACGAAACTCTTGGGGGACTTGAAGCTTACACTTAACAGATATAGTCTGCACTTGGACACCTTAAAAACTCATCTACAAATAGCATACAATAAAGGACGACCAAAACCCGAAAACTTGTAGGCGGTTAAAACCGTTTGAGCCGTTTTTCCACCCCGCTTTGAAAAGACGGGGTTTCCAAACTTACCAGGCATCTTCTGATGAACTTTCAGCAGGTAAGATGCGGATCAAAGAACGTTTTACCATCTGGGCAAACGGATACAGTTCAGACCAGGCAAAACTTTGATACAATTATTCATACATTTAACAAATGTTCACGAAACCCTGAACACAGGGCAAAATGAGCGCCGTTAAAGCTCAAGGAGCGTAGAAAGTTGTCTGTTATTCAACGTCTCAAGCAGGATTTTAAGAACGACCTGATCGCTGGGTTGCTGGTTGTCATTCCACTGGCAACTACAATCTGGTTGACCATTACTATTGCCCGCTGGGTGATTGATTTTCTCACGCGGATTCCCAAACAGATCAACCCCTTCAATGATCTCAACCCCATCTTGGGGAATCTGCTGAATTTTGTCGCGGGTTTGACGGTGCCGCTGCTGTTCATTTTGATCATGGGCTTGATGGCGCGCAACATTGCCGGACGTTGGCTGTTAGATTTTGGCGAACGGGTGTTGCAAGCAATTCCCTTAGCGGGTGCAGTTTACAAAACTCTAAAGCAGCTTCTAGAAACCTTGCTAAAGGATTCAGGGGCTAAATTTAGGCGGGTGATTTTGGTAGAGTATCCTCGCAAAGATATCTGGGCGATCGCTTTCGTTACAGGCGTTCTCAGTCCCCAAATTCAACCCCATTTTACGGGAAACATGCTCAGCGTATTTATCCCCACTACCCCTAACCCCACGACTGGCTGGTACGCCATTATTCCAGAAGACGAGGTCGTTAACCTCTCCATGTCGATTGAGGATGCCTTCAAAGTTGTAGTTTCGGGCGGCATTGTCAGCCCTGGATTAATCGCCTCAGCCCCCGTTACTGGATATGAAGGACGTAAGCTGGAACCGTTGCTAGAATCCCCTTTACCTGAAATGAAACGGCAGATTTACTCTGTTGTACCGAGCGAAGAAGATCGTTAGGAATAGAGCGGCATCCTGTCCATTCAAAACCAGCCCCAAAACCAGCGTTGGTACAAGATGCCTCCTTAAAAATCTACGATTTGGCGTACATCTCCATCGGTTCCTTGATAAACCGAATGTACAGATGTTTGAACGTAGATTTTAGTACCCTTGGTGCGCCAAAGTCGATAGGAATTAATTTGTCAGGGAACTTCCAGTCTAGAACCTGAACTTCCTGGGGCGATCGCCAAGGGTACTCAATGTTCGTCAATTCTGGACAAATTCCCAACTTCTGAGCCGCCGCTATGGTCGGAACTGCGGCAGGGTCAGCATTCAAAATTTCTACTACCGTCCGGTCTAGGGCAAAGACGTTGCTCGAAGCCGCCAGCAGCCCCAACTGCCGAGGTTCACCGCCGCTAGGGCCATTCCCTTCATGTCCAATAATGCCATCAAGAATAGTCAGGTTAGGGGCGATCGCCCGTGCCGTTTCCACCAGCATCGTGCCAAAGCGATCGCTGTCTTTACCTGCCTCCAAATGCCACCAAGCCTTCATTTTGCCTGGAACACAGCCGAATAGATTTTTCACTCCTATGGTCAGCGTCAGTTGAACGTGGGACTTAACCTTTGGCAAGTTAATGACCACATCTGCCTCCATTGCCTCTTTAGAAATCAGCAGATGACCAAAGTTTTCGCCCACGGTCGGGTAACGCTTGCCCTTAAAATCAACCACGGGTAACAGCAATTCTGCCAACATTGGCGCGTAGCCATTAGCAACCGCCACCCCTTGAGCGCTTCCAAAAGCCGGACTATCCCCCAAGAAAGGCTTACCGCCTGCCTCTCGCACCATTTGGGTAATGCAGTAAACAATTTCTGGGCGCGTAGTGCATTCTCGACCCGATCGGCTGCCCATGAGGAGGTTAGGCTTCAGAAGAACGCGATCGCCCAGTTTGACAAACGCACCCATGCCGCCCAATGGCTCTAACAATTCCTCTAAGTCAGCTCTGAGTTGCGATTGCTCATAGGACACAGCCCGGATTAAACTAACGGTTGGTTTTATGGTTGGCTTTACTGTTGAAGTCACCCGCTCATCTCCCACAAATTACTTTCCCTACCATAACGAGTAATTACTAATGGAAGACACCCCTCTCCCGCTCTATACTCAAAATCCTCAGCAGCGCTTTTCTAATCGAGCCAATGATTACGCCAAGTATCGCCCCAGCTATCCTGAAACGGCAATTGACCAAATTTTGGCAGGGCTAGGTCAACCCATTGCGGCGGATATTGGAGCAGGCACAGGCATTTCGGCAAGGCTCCTGGCAGACCGAGGAGCGATGAAAGTCTGGGCGATCGAACCTAATGCAGCCATGTATGCAGCCGCACAGCCTCATTCCTTCGTTGAGTTTCAGCAAGGCTCGGCAGAACAAACAGGACTTGCGCCTCAATCTGTTGATTTAGTGACGTGCTGCCAAGCTTTTCACTGGTTTGAACCGATCGCCACCCTTGCAGAATTTCATCGCATTCTTAAATCGGCTGGACGCTTGGCACTCATGTGGAACGAACGAGATCAGTCTGATCTATTTACCCAAGAACACAATGAAATTATTCGCGTGGCTGCCGATCGCCAATTCTTCGATTCTCCTAATCGCAAATCTGCTGCCTCGCTTGCCGAAAGCTCACTTTTCACAAACTACCGGGTTCATACCTTCACCTATATCCAACCCCTTAATCTAGAAAGTCTGATTGGGTTAGCCCTCAGCGCTTCCTACATTCCTAAAGAAGGTGCCGCCCATGACCAGATGATTGCTGATTTTCGGGCGTTGTATGAACGGTGGGTGGGGCGATCTGCGGGAGATTTTGTGCAGTTAGCGTATCGGACAAACTTATATCTGGCTGATACCATTGCCTAAAAATAAAGCGGGGGCAGGCTAGCTCTCCGCGACCTTCAGCGCAGATACGACCTTACGGTTCAATCGCTGCTCTGCGTAGTTCACCGGACTACTTCTGCTCACCGCCTCCATATTAAATCGATATCCCACATTCCTCACGGTCTGAATCAAGCTCGGCTGGCGTGGGTCAATTTCAATCTTTTTTCGCAGAGAGAGGATATGAGTATCTACGGTTCGATGATTATCAATTTCATCGGGCCAGGCTTTGCGCAATAACTCTGTGCGAGTCAGCGGCAGCCCACCCGCCTGCGCCAAAACATAGAGCAAGCTAAACTCTTGAGGCGTCAGGTCAATATGTTCAACCTTGATCCGCACTCGCCGCTGAATTAAGTCAATTTTGATGTCGCCATAGTCCAAAGAGGCAGGTGCATTCACCGAGCGGCTACGACGAGTCAGCGCCTCGACCCTAGCTAAAAACTCTTGCATTCCAAAGGGCTTGGTCAGATAATCATCGGCACCCGCCCGTAAGCCCGCGACAATATCCGCTTCAGTGCTTTGGGCAGAAAGCATTAAAATTAGTGACTGATGCTGTTTCTGAAGCCAACTGCAAAATTCTAGCCCATTGCCCCCTGACAGCTCAGCATCTAAAATCACCAGGTTGGGCTGACGACTCAAAAATATTTCTTTAGCCTGTTGGAAATCAGCCGACTGGTTGACCCAATGACCAACCTGTTGCAAATGCCACCCAAGTAGCGATCGCAAATGGGGATTTCCCTCAACAATTTGGATACAAACAGATCCTACAGCGGTCATGATTTATTATAAGTCTTCATTGTTAAGCGTATCAGAGGCTTGACCATAGTTCTGTAAGCACTGCTACTTCAAATCACTCGCTTTGTTGTAGAAACCGAACCTGCTAAAGTCCTAACTTACCGTCAGGAATGGCATAAAATGAAAACAGTATACCGATGCTATTTAAAGCATCACCCTGTCACCTTATGACCAAGTTATTCTTGGGATCGAAGTCTAGATCCCTACAAAGGGTGATTGATCTAAGGCAGGTTGATCGGTAAACTGCACCTAAAAGATTCGGTATTGGTATAGGGTAGTGGTTTCCACTGACCTAGCGATCGCCGCTTCTCACGCAATCTAGCCGTACTTGGGAGAAGTTCTAGAACATCAATATGCTCCAGGATGCCATAACAGTTCGCTATTACCAAAGGCTCACCGATGCTCTGGTCGAGCAATGGAATCGGGGATATCGCTACGACGAACTTCGTCTTTATCTAGATGGCTACTTGGCTGCCCTGCGCCAGTCTAGCGCCATGGAACCCTACCTAATTCACCGTTTAGAAGAAGAGGTTTCCCGTTACCTTTACGACCCATCTAACTTTGAAATGCCCCAGCCTCAAACCGAAGTAGACTACCGCTAGCTCTATCTTTTCAATTTAGTCCCCAAAATCATCCCCTTTAGTGTGTCCATAGCAGCTAGAGGGGATGATTTTGCGTCAGTCGCTACGAGGCAAGGGCGACTTCAACCATTTGCTGCAACTCACCCTTCTGGTAAAGCTCAATCATGATGTCTGAGCCGCCTAAAAATTCGCCATTGACGTAGACCTGGGGAATGGTGGGCCAGTTAGAAAATTCCTTAATGCCGTCCCGAATTTCTGGGTCTGCCAACACATCAATGGTTTCGTAGGGTGCGCCTAGCATATTCAAAATTTGCACCACATTGTTAGAAAAACCACACTGGGGCATCAGCTTATTGCCCTTCATGAAAACCATGATTTTGTTTTGCTGAAGAAGGTCGTCAATCCGCTGTTGGAGTTCTGGAGTCATAGGAGTTACGAATACAAAAATGCCTTTACAGTTCTATCCTACCTGCTACTTTAGATCCTAAGCAGACTGAGCTGCCCATTCTTCAGGAGTATAGGTTTTCATGGTCAGCGCATGAAGCGCTCCGGTTGCCATTGCTGCTTGCACCGAGCCATTCACAAGCTGATGCTGTTGAATTAAACGTTTGCCCTCAAATTGCGACGATACGACAACCACCTGATAGTGGTCACGGGTTCCGGTTAGGTCTTGCACCTGCACCTCGGCATCGGGCAATCCGGCTTTAATCATAGCTTCAACTTGTTCTGGGCTAACCATCTAACACTCCTAAACAATGAGAAAACAAGTCTAATCTAGCAGTTCTATCGAGGAGCAGGGGCAGGGGCTGGAGCCACTGGAGCGGGCACGGCTGGAGCTGGAGCCGCTGGAGCCGCCGCATCACCGCTTCTAGGGAAGGGCGAATCGACAAAGCCTAGTTCAAAGAGCTGTTGGTAAGCACGTTTGCCCAAGTCGCGGGTTGGGTTTTGGCTGCGGACGATTTGTACCAGCAGGGGAACCGACAGTTCAGGCTTATTGTCGGCGCGATGCACTAATGCCAGCTGGTAAGTCGCTTCGTCTCGCAGTTGGGCAGTGGCGATCGCCTGTTGCCGCTGCGCATCTGAAATCCGAGGATCAATACCAGAGAAGCTAGCGGAGAGATCTTGATAAAAGCTAGAAAGCTGATTCAGCACCTCGCGTGATTGCTGAAGTCGCTGAATTGCCAGGGGGTAGTTTTGAGCCGACAATGCGGTTTTCGCCTCCTGCATCAGCCCTTGTGCGCCGGCAATACTGAGCAAATTATTATTCTGAGCCAGGGGTCGCAGATCTTGATTGCTGGGGGCTTGAGAAATTTGCAAGTCGCTGTCGGGCAAAGAAATCGTCTGGGCTTGCGCGCCCGCAGAGCAGAGCAACGTCGCTGCCAGGAAACCCAGGAATGACGAAGTGTAAAACAATTGTGAAACTACCATGAAATTACTCAGCAAGGTTGTGCGATCGCGAACAAATTTGAACTTGGGGTATATTACCACTGCAATCTGATGATTCGTTAAAACTTTTTGTAGGCAATTCTACAAAAAGGGGCAGGAGTGATGGCTTTATGACTCTTGAGCCAGAGTCAGCCAATCTTTAATTGCCGACTCACTCCAGAGCCAGTTCTTGCTGAGGGCTTGAGGTTGGAAGTTAACTGGATCGTTCCTCAGCACCATCTGATAAATTTTGCTAGCTTTGCCCGACAAATTGGTTTGTGGCTGAGTTGGATCGTTCACAACCTGGTGTAATGCCAGAGCGATTCCAGCATAAATCGTCAGGGTTTCCCGATCAGTCTGACCGTCCGATGCCTTAGAGAGGGGGGTCGTACTATTAGTTGCTTGGCTGGGGGAAGCTGCGGGTGTTTTCTGGCGAACTTCTAAAATATCGAGGGCATCTGCCCAGGCTTGGATGGCTTCGCGGGGACGGTTTTGAGCGTAGTAGGCAAATCCTAATGCCTTATGGTATTCCACCGAGTTAGGTTGAGCTTTCGTAGCGCTTTCCCAATCACGGATGACATCGCTGAGCAGATAGTCAGGATTGCCTGTTTGCATCGATTGCCATGCCAGTCTGCCCCGCAGATAGCTAACACCCGGTGCATCAGATTTTTCGGCGGGTATGGATTCGATAATGGCAGTTGCTTCTACGAGTGCCCCTCGGTCTAACAAAACACCGAGAGCTTGTTCGCCTTCGGGCAAGTTACCCTTGTTGAAGCGATCGCTGGCGATCGCCGTCAGCTCTTTCGGCTCCTGATTCTGTAAATCCTGCGTTGTGCCCAGGAGAGCCGGAGCATTAGGAATTTTAGACAGCAGAGTTGCCCATTGGACTTGGGGCACCAGCCAGTAGCTAAGTAGGGCGATCGCCACAGCTCCGGCTGCACCCGCAAAGGGCAGCAGTGCTTTTCGTTGCGCTGACTCAAATCGAGGTTTTCCTGATCTCTTTTGAGGGTCTGTTTCTATGCGATTGCCCTTCAAGGACTCGGCCGAGATGAGTTGAGCTGGGGGAGTTAGCACCTGAACTGCCGCCGAGTCTGTTTGGGGGGCAAGGTTGCTGGGATTTGATAAGGTAATGCCGATAGGGGTTGGGTCAGAGCGCAATGTCGGGTTAGGAGCAGCCTCTTGAGGGGCGGAGGCTTGACGGACAGGGGTCAGGGGAAGCAGGGGAATTGGCGATCGCGGGGTCAGTTGTCCCAATAAACCCGCAACCAGTTCAGCATCCTCTTCGTCACTCTCTTCAGGATATTCCAGGTCATCTGCCCAATCCCCCAGGTCATCTTCTTCTAAGACTGCATTCCACACCATTTCTTCTTCACCGGGTTCAGGCGGCAGGGGCAAGTTAGAGAGGGAGGCAGCTTCAGCAACAGGCAATGAATTGTAGCCTTGAGGCATCAGCACCAAGCGATCGGCAGGATTGTCGAAGTTGCGATCGCCTGGCGTTAAATACCCATCAAATTCGGGGTGCTGATACAGAATAGGCAACGCCCAGTAAAGCTGATTAGAGCCGTAGGTAGAGATTAAGCCCTGTCTGGCACGGCTGAGGCTAAGGTCAATTGGATAGCCCTGCTTCAGGTTACGGTAGAACAGCCAGGTTAAGGTCAGGGCAACATTATCGGGGATTTGCTCAGCCATTGCTAAGACGGCAGGAATGCCTCGACTGACTAGGGCTTCAGCCAGGTTGCGATCGCGATCGCCCTTCGGTTCTGCGGCTGTATAAGCTCCTCGGCAAGAGTTAAATACTGCCAGCCTGACGCCATTATTAACCAGCAACCCCGCCAAATCATCCCCGCTCAAAATTTCGGTTAAGCCCGTGCGATTGTTCACCAAATAAAGGCTGCCGCCCGACACCCCCAAATCACTGTGCCCGGCATAGTGCAGAACCTGGTATTGCCCTTGCTCTAAAGCTTGGGTCAATTGTTCGCGTCCCGGCTGATTGAGAATAGTGACCTGAATGTCAGGAGAAGCTGTACCTTCAGCGATCGGCTGAGTCCGTAGCTCTTGCTGAAGTTGGTTTACCTCTCGCTGTAGCTCCAGCCGCTCTTGATCTGTCGGCGCAGAAATCACCATGAGAATGCGTAGGGGCTGATCTGGCTCAATAGTCAATGCTGTGCCATCTCCTACCAATCTGGCTCCAGGCTGATAGCGCGAAAAAATTACATTAATACCACTCGCCAACGGTAGGCTGCTTTGAACTCGCTCGATCGGCATATCATTGCTGTAAAAAACTTCCCAGGGCAAGCGGGGTAGGAGAGCGCCTTTCACGCCCAGGCGCAAGCGCAGCGCCTCTCCCCGGTGCTGCGCAATGCCTTGAGCAGTAACCCAGCTATCGCGGAGAGTGCCTTGGAAAATGGCGCTATAGAGCTGTTGTCCGAGGGCTACAAGGCTTAAAGAAGACTGGGTCAAATCAGCGCTAGTCGGCGGACTGTGGGGCAAATTGTGAGGAGTAGCGCGCGCGCCTGGAGAGATCTGCAAGAGATCGCCCTGCAACAGGCTCAACAGCGGATTATTCATCAACTGGCGGGCTTGTGCCAACCAATCTTCTACTGCCCAACTGACCTGTTCTTCTGCTAACGGAACTCCTGGTGCGACTCGCTCAGTTCGCACCAAATATCGATTATTCCCCACTGGGGTTACAGAAACATGAAACTCCTGTGTCACTAGATCAGCGCTCCCACACGTCAGTTTTCATCTCACACGCTATTAAATTCTTGAAAGCTCCTTAGGGGTAAATCTATCTCTATTAGAACCTCTCAAGCTCGATTTCGGTATGACCTACCTTAAAAAGTAGACTGATTGAAGCGGCAAAAAGTTCTTGGACTGAAGAATGTGGCACAGCGGCAAAAAAATCTTCATCGACAGAGTTCCCTAAATTCGTCCGGATACCCGCCATTAAGTCTAGAAGATTGGAATGGTAGATGCACCCTGATATGACTCCCTTTAACTCCTAGCAATAGGAGTTGAGGGGTTTTTCATTTGCGCCTGACTTCAACTTTTTCTTCGGTTCCCGGTACTACATAGTTCACCCAGTAAATATTTCAACCTGCAACGCAAATCTTATAGAATCAGTAAAACTTTGGAAAATTTTGAAATATAAGGAACGGGTTCTATGCGCTATACCGAAGAAGAAGGCGGTCGCTTAAATAACTTTGCAGTTGAGCCAAAGGTATACAAAGCAGAGCCTCCGACAAAACAACAGCAGATTCAGTACGTTGCTCTAGGAGTAGGAGCGCTTATTCTGGTGGTGGGATTGTTCTTTGTAGCATTTGCAGTGTCGTAGAACAGACAAGAGGCGCAGGCAGCCGGAGGTATTCCCTGATGCTAACTTTGACGGGGTAAAGACCATGAAAGAATTCTGGCGTTGCTAGATGCAGTATGAAAATCCATTTCCCCTGCCCTCTTAGGGAAGGGGCTAGGGGTTAGGTTGAGTCGGCAACGCAGCTAGATAGACCTCTCCCTAAATCCCTCTCCTAAAGGAAAGGGACTTTGAAGGGATTCATACTTTCATTCAGCAACGCCAGAATTCTCTGATCTTAATCCTGAATCTGAGTGGGATTGATTGTAGATGGATATATCTGGGCTAAGCGATATCACGATTATTTCAGCCTGTTTCTGTATTGGTTTTGACATCAATCAATTTCAGTGAAGCAGCAAATGAAATAGGATACGCAGAGTCATAGTCAACCTTCCATCTGCCTGAGCTTCCTCCTGTGACAGACATCTCTTCTCGCAAAATTTTGGGACAAAATCAGCTCACTTATCAACGGCTCAAAGTCGCTCTAAGTTTGAATTTGCGTCGTCAGATTTTTGTGGCGGTCTGTGATGATCTGCTTCTGCGCGATCGCTTAGCGGCTCAACTTCATACCGAACTGGCAAAATCTAAAGCTGAGCCTCGTCGCTACCCCCGCCTTGTCAGCCTCAATCTTAATTTGAACGATCCTAATCCCATTGTTCAAATTGCCCAGTGGTTGCGCCAAAACCCACCGCTCACTAACAGTCGGCGGATTGCTCCAATGCCTGCCTTCCAAATGATGGGAGTTGAGCAACTAACGCGGCAATCGGCGGCAACACAACGGCTATTTTTTACCCATCTCCAGAGCATTGAGCATAGCCTGCCCCTATTAGAGTCGAGCCTACTAATTTGGACAACTCAGCCTTGGTTTCGGGCATTGCCTCAGTCTGCTCCAGATTTTTGGCACTGTCGGACAGGCGTTTTTGAGTTTGTCGGTGATCCGACGCCTTTGCAAAATAGTGGCACTTGGGAAATTGGTACCAGCGGTTCAAACGTTCGACTAGGAAACTTTCCCCAGCCCAAAGATCAGCCCGATCGCCCCAGCGAGCAAGACTCAGGCAAAGAGTCTCATCGTTTGGGCGATCGCCATGATTTAAATCGGCAGTTGAGTCCGGCTTCAGGTAGCGGTTCAGAAGATGATCTAGAGCAGCATTCTTCTAGATCAGTGGCAGTTATTGTGGCGATTCCTTCTAAGGTTCCGGCGGCTATGGTCGGTGCTTCCGCTGCTGTAGCGGTTAGGGTTGCGGCAGATGAGGAGAGGGAGAGAGGATCATCGGTAACGCTTCTGAGACCTGAGGAGGAAGAAGCGATCGCGCCTTTAGAGCTTTTGTCATTGCCTCAGCAAATTGAACTGCTGAAACAAAAAAACCCTTCCCCAAAGCTACTGGTGGATGCGTACCGAAATTTTGGCAATCTTTACCGCGATCGCATTGAGCAAGGAGATGCTTCTCCCGAAAATATTACAACTGCCATCCAAGCCTACGAAAAAATTCTGCCGATTCTCCCCGAAGCCTCTAGTCTCTGGGTCGATATTCTCAACGACTTGGGCAGCCTTTACTGGATGCTGTCTCGCACCCCCTTTGACTTAAAGATTGCCCTCCACCATCTTAAGAAAGGCATTTTGGCGTACCAACTGGCTCTGACCAAGGTCGATTTAGAAGCTGAGGCAGAAGTTTACCCGATGGTGCAATGCAACCTCGGAGCTGCCTACACCGATCTGGCACGGTACCAAGATCCGGCACAAAATCTGATGCTGGCGGTGCAGTCTTATCAAGAGGCACTGCGGTTAAGAGGGGCAGAGGTTGATTCACGCCGCTATGCCTCTACCCAGAATAATTTGGGCACAACCTACTGGAATTTGGCGCAGCACCAAGAGCTGGAAACTAACTTGAAGGCGGCGATCGCGGCTTACTCCGAAGCCCTCTGCCACTACGACCCCGAACAAGAGCCGTTGAACTACGCCATGATCCAAAATAATCTGGGTACGGCTTACTGGAACTTGGCACAGCGCGATCGCCCCCAACATTGGCTAGATCTGGCGGTTGCCGCTTATCAAATTGCCTTGCAATACCGCACAGTCCAAACCGTTCCCGCCGCGTTTGCCGCCACTCAAAATAATTTGGGCACCGCTTACTGGCATCTGGCAAACCAAGCCGATAGCCCAGCCCAAAAGCTTGATAGTCTAAGGCAGGCGATCGTGGCGTACGAAGCAACACTGGAAGCAGCCGAAGTCATGACCAGGCAGCAAAACGATCCAGCGCTACCCGCAACGCTTAGCTTCGACCTATTTGCCACCTACAACAATTTAGGGCTGGCATACTACCAGGTCGCCACCGATTTTAAAGCAGAGATAGATAGGGTGATGCAATCGACCTATCTAGAATCTGCTATGCGGCATCATGTCGAGGCTTACCAAGGCTGGACACCCCGCCCTGAACTTCAGCAAACTGCTTTTAGCTGCATGGTTCAAACCTGTCGGGCTTTCTACACTCAACTCGGAATTGTGGGTCAGAACCTGGCGCTTTCCATCATTCCGGGACAACTCCTCTCAGAAGTTCTACCCAAACTGTAGACCTGTGCCTTCAATGTGGGCATATTGACGAGGTTAGCCTCTCTAGCTGAGGCATTTATCGTAAGGCAATTGAGAACCACTATGCCCAGAACACCTAACGAGTTTGCGGTACACATTATGATTGATGGGGGACACCGCGAAGAAATTCGGTTCCCCACCCTTCAAGATTTCCAGAAGTGGTATAGCACTGAACTTGTCCCTAAATCGGGTTCTAGTGAATTTATCAATGTCCCCATTAAAAATATTCAAGGGGAGTACATGGTGGTTCGTCCGACCGCTGTAGTGGCATTGCGAGTCGAACCCGTGTTTTCGGGTAGCGTCGATCGCGGTTATTAAATTGCCTTAGAAGTAGAGGCTTAGAAGTAGAGGCTTAGAAGTAGAGGTAAGGGAGTAGCAATGAAATAACGTCCCGATCCGCCCCCTAAATCCCCCAATTCTGGGGGACTTCCGAGCCTTTCAAAGTCCCCCAGAATTGGGGGATTTAGGGGGCTAGAAAGCTAACGCATCCCATTGGGACTTTATTTCAATGCAGATCCCTAAGTAGGTGTGCTGCGTTAAACGTGGGACAACCATCTCAATTGTGACGCAATGCTTGGCTATGATTGCCCAACGGGATTCAGTACCCGTGAAGAAGTTTCATCGATCGCCCTGATAGCCTCCGTGTGTTCACGAGTCTTGCGAAGTACAGTATCTTGGGACATAGGGTTTTAGGGGAAACGAAGCATTTGTATGCCCCCTTTTTATTCCCGGCTTTTGAGCTTTTGTCTCGTACCTATCATCATTCATGACTAATCAAGCTGTTGATTTGACCAATTGCGATCGCGAACCGATTCATATTCCAGGACTAATTCAGCCACACGGCGCGCTATTGGTGTTGCAAGAGCCGGACTTGACGATCGTTCAGGTCAGCAGCAACACACTTGAGTTAATTGGTCATCCCCCGAAAGACATACTCGGTAAACCGCTATTAGCCTTACTCGCTCCCAAGCAGATTGCTACCGT